>ENA-OROD01003121-OROD01003121.1-human-gut-metagenome-genome-assembly--contig:-NODE-3121-length-11248-cov-2.419101_pt1 | contig 11248 bp, 6 predicted proteins | sample MGYA00242123_ERZ509038 | MGnify/ENA primary metagenome ERZ509038 (study PRJEB26280, sample SAMEA2338719) | human gut metagenome | biome: human gut; feature: human-associated habitat; material: faeces... | reverse complement strand
TAACTGCAATATAATTTGCTTTCGGAACAATTACGATCTCCGGCTTGTTCTTGGGTAGATAAAATTCTTTGTACTCTTTTTTGAAATCAAATGGCATGGGGTTCCTCCATTATTTCAGAAAAAATTTCGGGTTTCTTCCGGATCGTTTACATAAAGGGCGATGTGTTCGATTTTCGTGGGAGGCCACCTTTCCGGAGAGAAGTGTCAGTGCTTCAAATTGACAACTATAATTTGTTGATTCGATTATAACATACTACTTTGCGGAACGCAACACTGAAATACAATATCAAAAGCCAGAGCACCACGGTAACGGGTGCTCTGGCTTTTGATATATGATTTGTTATAAGCAAGTGGGAGTATTATACCGCCCGATGAATGTCGAAGAAAGGTTCATCAGTGCTTTACATTTTGACTTTTAATATCCGCTTTGAGCGATTTGATTTCTTCCAGGATAAGTTCCGTGCAGACAACAATAAGCCCCGAAAGAAGAATGACTCCGCCATAAAGCGGGTAGAGAAAAGACTCCTGAACACCGCCGCCGAGAATGCCGGATAAGAGCTGCCAGATGCCGCCAAACGGCCAGATGGTGAATGCAAACATGACGAACATCATGATAAGCGCTTTTTTCATCGTTCTTCCCTCCAAAGTTTTTGATTTGTTGAGTTGAGTATACCATACTGTTTGGTGAAGCACCAGACGCAGGTACAAAAAAGCCAGAGCACCGCCGCTGTGACGATGCTCTGGCTTTTACGGTTTATTGGTGGTTATGGAAAGAAAGCGGTGCTTTTAACCTTTACCGGATGCAGGTGTAATTCTGGTTCCAGTAGCGGTTCATGATGGGATTGGTCAAGCATTTGTTGCCGTTGTCCTTTGTACTGATGGTAATTTCATTCCACATGGCTTCGCTGCCGCCGAAGTACACATTACTCAGCGAAGTACAGCGGTCAAAGGCATTGCTGCCAATTTGTTTTACAGTTTTAGGAATATAGATATCCTGCAAGGAGACGCAGCCCTGAAAGACCTGATTGTTGATTTGTGAAATGTTTTCAGGAAGAGCAATTTGTTTTAAGCTCTTGCAATACCAGAATGCAGTTCCCTGAATTTCAGAGATGCCGCGAGGCAGAATTAGTTTAGTGAGAGCCGAACAATGGTGAAATGCATGTTCTCCAATGATCTTAACGCTGTCAGGAATTACGATGTTGGTAAGATTACTGCATTCCTCGAAAGTTCCAGTTTTAATTTCGGTGACGCCATCCGGGATTTTGATGGAACGCAGAGAGGTGCAGTAAGAAAATGCGCTGCTGCCGATGGTCGTAACGGTGTCGGGGATTGTGATATTCTCAAGCAATACACATTTTTTGAAAATGGAGCTGCCAAGAGTTTTTACATCGCCCGGGAATTTGATGCTTTGCAGTTTGGAACAGTTGAGGAACATTTCGGATGGCAACTCGCGGATGCTATCCTGGAAGACAACGGTTGTAAGATTAGGACAGGTGCTGAAAACACCAGAGCCAAATACTGTTTTGCCTTGAACCGTGACACTGGCGAGCGAAGCAATTTCAGCAAAGGCACGTCCGCCGACATTGGTGATCGTTGCCGGGAGAGTCAGAGCATCCAAATTCGTTTTAGCAAAAGCACTGCCGTCAATGTTTTTTAAGCTGCTCGGGAAAGAAACAGAGGTCAGATTGGTGCAGTTATAAAACGCTTGCGATCCAATGCTGATGACGGTGTCGGGAATGACAACGCGGGTGATATCTTTATTACCATTCAAAGCAGAAGAACCAACTTTTGTAATCGTATAGCCCTTATATACTTTCGGGATAGTCACTTCACCAGTGGGAGTCTTAGCGGCATTTTTGTCGTAGCCTGTAATGGTGGCGGTGCCATCATTGTTTTTGCTGTAGGTCCACAGGATGCCGTCAGTCTGCTCCGGTTCCGAGCTGGCGGAGGAACTGGAGGAGCTGGAAGAACTCGACGAAGAAGAGCTGGACGAGCTTGCAGAGCTTGAGGCGGGGGAACTGCTGGGCTGGCTGGTCGAGTTTGAGGGGGCGGGGGCACCGCCGCCACCGCCTCCGCAGCCGGTCAACAGGATGGCGGCTGCAAGGGCAAGGCTTGCCGTGGTACAGGCGGCAATGTGCCGGGATTTGGATTGCAAACGCATAAAATCACTCCTTTTTTATTTTACCAAAGCATTGCGGGAGAGGTCTGGGACCTGTTAAGTCTATTATAGAATATTAAATCAATATGTCAAGTTAATCTATTGGATTATTAATCTTTTGGTTTAAATCTGTATTGTCAAGACAAGAACATTCTTGGGAGGACAATGCCATGATCGACTATGCAGTTATTGGAAAGCGCATCCAGAAAAAGAGGCAGGAGCGCAGCATCACGCAGGAAAAGCTGGCGGAACAGGTCGGCATCTCGGTGGTCTACCTGTCCAAAATTGAAAACGGGCGGGTCTACCCGACGCTGGAAACTCTTTCCAATATCTGCACGGAGCTGGACGTAGAGTTGGCGGAGGTGCTGTCCAACACGGAAATGGAGCGGAAAGATTACGCCAATGATCGGGTGCTGGAGCTGTTCAACGCCTGTTCGGTGCGGGTCAAGCCAATTGCCTTATCGCTGCTGGAAGAACTGGCCAAACTTTGAGACGATACTAAACTTCCGTCCTTGCTGTTCGTTTCGCAGTGTGTTAAACTAAACGGAAAGAAATTGTTGAAAACAGGAGGAAACCATCTTGAAACACATTTCGATGTTCGCGCGCCGGGCGGCGGCGCTTTTGCTGGCGGCGGTGCTGCTGGTCGGGGCCATCCCTGCGGCGTTTGCAGAGGAAGAGAGCACCCCGGAGGGCGAGGCGGTCACGGAGGCCGTCTACACGGTGCCCACCACCATCGGCGGGGCGGATACCACCCTGCTCCCGGCGGAGGAGGAAAACTGCCTGAGCTGGCTGTTCGGCTCGAAAGATACCATCACCATGCCTTACCTGAATATCAAGGGCAAGGGCCTGCGCCGGAATGTGAAACTCAACCTGGTGGACTGCCTGGTGGGCATTACTTACACCGAGCTGGGTTCCATCGGCAGCTTTGTGAGCGCCTCGGCGGCACAGGAAGCCTGGAAAGCCCAGGCTGTGGCCATTCACTCCTACCTGGAATACCACAAAAAGTACGGCTCTTCGGCCAATGCGCTGATCTACACCCCGGTGGACCAGATCCCGGCCTCGGCCCGGTCCGCCATTGAGAAAGCCGTCCGCGCCGTCAAGGACGAGGTGCTGACCTGCAACGGCAGCGTCATCGATGCAGTGTGGTCGGCCAGCGCGGGGTACAACACCCAGACCGGCGTGTACGGCACCTGCTCCGGTCTGGATGCCTGGGGCACCGATGTGCCCTATCTGCAGAGCGTGGAAAGCCCCTACGAGGAGCAGTATCACAACCTGCTGCGCCGCTCCATCGGCAAGGATTATACCTATGTGGAGTATAACGACAGCCGCACCGGGGAGCCTTATACCGATGCGGACACCACCCACAAGAGCCTGGGCGGCTATGTGCAGTACAACACCTTTGTGTCCAACGGGCGCAGCTACCGCTACATCGGGCAGTTCGTCTCGTCCCGCTACTGCTTTGACTTTGGCACGGACGAAAACGGTACCCCCTGCATGACCTACTACGGCTTTGGCCACGGTGTGGGCATGAGCCAGTGCGGCGCGGTGGGCTATGCCGCAGAGCGGAATATGGGCTATAAGGCCATCCTCCGGCATTATTACAAGGGTGCCAGCATCACGAGCCAGGGCAGCAGCGGCGGTCTGTTCGACGTCCCCGACGGCATCGCCGTCGAAATAGATCAGCAGTTCGCCCCGCGCGGCATTCGCGGGAGCATTGACGATCTTGCGCATGGCGGCCGCCGGAGCCTCCTTGCCGCCGCTCTCTTCCATCGGGTCCGAGGCACAGCCCGCAAGGAACAGCAGCGCGAGCAGTAAAATTTTCTTGTCAGTCATGGTAGGTGAATTTAAAAAGGGAACCGGCCTCGCGGGCCGGCTCCCCGGTGATAGTCGTACTGTCCGAACGACAGTTTTTTATTCGGTTATTTTCGCGCCGGTCCTGCGGATGAAGTCCGCACTCCGGGCGGCGATTCCCTGACGGAATTCCACCTTGGCCTTGGCGGCGCCCAAAGCGGGCATGCCGACGATTTCGCACTCACGGCCGCGGTCGGCGGGCATTCTGTTTTCGCCGACAATTACTTTCGCAAGCTCCGGCCCGCGGAGTTCCACATAATTGCCGGGCTGCACGGAGAGCGCCTTTACCACGGAAGCCATATCGGCGGTCGGATACAAATCCGGGTCTGCGAGCAGCAGCCATTCATGGAAGACGATGCCTCCTTCGCCGCCGGAGAATTTGTTCGTCGCAGGATCGTAGTCCGCATAGATTCCGAACCACATACCCGTGAACGTCAGATTGTTCGACGCCTGAAGCTGGGGATTCGGCACGAAAGCCACCAGTCCGTCGGCCACCGGCGCGCCCAGAAGCAGGCCGCGTCCGCTGTAAACTCCGTCGTCACCCTCGGCCGTATAAGCCACGTTCACGAAGTAATCCGTTCCCTGAAGCGTCACGTTGCCGATCAGCTGCGGAGCGAGTACGTAGAGAAGGCCGCCGCTCCACGCCATATACTGCGATTCGCCGGCATTGAACGCCTGAGGAGCACCCGTAAGTCCGGACACCTTCACGTAGTCGCTGAATACGTTGTCGAAATCCGCATATCCGGAAGTCGTTCCTCCGTCTTCGACGACTACCTGTCCGAAGTACTGACGGGAGGTGTTGCCGGTCTTGTCATAGGCATCGACCGCATAATAATCCCACGTTCCGCAGTAGCCCGCCTTGGTCAGGCCGTATTCGACATCGTCGTACGTATAGTGGATCTGCAGCGGATCCGGTTTGCCTGCCGTAGTCTGTTGCACGCTGTACAGTTTGCCGTAATAGCCGTTGTAAGCCCACACCAGCAGCACGTAATCCGTACCGGCGTTCAAGCCTTTATGAAGCAGCGAGAGACCCGTGTCGTTGATCTTGTCAATTTCTTCAGCCGTAATTGCCTTGCCGGACGTTTTGGCTATTTCAATCAGGTCCTCGCTGCTTTTACCGGTCAGGTCGGCACTCTTGAAGAGTCCCATGTAGCCCGATTCGATATTTTCACCGAATATAATGGAGCGGATAGAGTTTTCGGGAGTGTGTCCCTGCGCTTCGAACTCCCACGTAAGCTCCGTACGGACGCTCAGCACGACGGGTTTGTCGTCGCCGGCCTTGACGTAGCCGAATGACAGGAATTCGTAGCCCTGAAGCTCGCCCGCCTCATCGTAAATGTTGGCAACGACGGTGTATTTGCCGGTCTCTTCGAATTGGGCCACGATGGTTCCGTCCGCCGTGATCTCCTTCGACTCGACCGTTCCCGCGTCGATGCCCGCCGAATTCGCCTTGGCGATGGCGTCGCCGAAGACTCCTTCGAAGAAAGCGTATTTCACCTTGGCGACGTCGGCGCCCAGTTTGGCTGCGATCTCAACCTTGCCGTCGGCCGGTTCGCTGTCGGTCAGGGCGAGCGAGTAGTCGTACTCCTCGGCTCCCGGCAGCATCAGACGCTGCATGCCGCCGGCGTTGCCGACATACCAGCCGTCATCGCCGAACATCAGCAGTACGCTTTTGGCCGGGAATGTGATGACTCCGTTCACGTTGGTGCCGTACCCGCTGCCGTTGAATCCGTTTTCCGGCACCTGCGAGGCAAAGCTGACGATACCGTCGCCGCTGTTGAGGAACACGCCCGTAGACTGTTCGGGCAGCCAGACCTTATCCGGATTCGTCGCGTCGATATAGGTAATGACGTCCGAACGGTTGCCCGACACTTCGGACGGAGACATGTTCAGCAGCGAAGCCAGATACTCCGCCGAGTAGACGTTGCTGATGCGGTAGTAGCCGGGGTTGTCGTCGCGTTCGTAGATCTCCACCTCGCCTTCGCCGTAACGGTTGGGAATTCCGTAGGCGGAACTGAGAATGTCGTCGCGCCATTTGCCCTTGGTCTCGCCTTTCGGCCCGGTCACGAGGTTCCATTTCACGCGGGTGACGGAGAAGCTTACGCCCGAAGCCTTTTCACCGTAGATGAAGGCGTATTTCTTGTCTTCGATCTGGATGTTGCAGGAATAGGTCGTACCGATTTCGGCGTCGGGGAAAGAGACCTGAAAGGTCGTTTCCGTCGCCCCGTCGTCGAACGAGATTTCCGAAGCGGAGAAGATCGCGTCCTCGCTGCCCGAAACGGTCACGGGAACCGTGATGGCGTCGGCGTCATTGGTACGCATGGCCGTGAAGGTCAGTACCGTCGGATCGGCCGGATCGAGTTCGAGGTCCGCGGCGTTGTCCTGCGAGGGGAAGTAAACCCCGTAGCAGCCGTCGGCCTCGGATTCGCCGCGGGTGTAGGTCGGATCGTCGGAACACCCTGCGAACACGAAAGTCGCAATAAGCGCGTATAAGAAATATTTGATTGCTTTCATATGTTTTTCGGTTTTAAATCATCCATGAAAACTTACGTTACTGCACCCACGGATCGATGATTCCCACGGGATTGGGGTTGTTCTGCGATTCGAGCGCGGTGTTCTGCTGGGTCTCCGTTTCGGGGATACAGAAGTTCCACCACGGTGCGCGGCCGTCGGTCGAGAAGCGGCAGTCCGAAGGTACGTTCGTGCCGACGTAGCCGGTTTTCAGGCTGTAATTCAGACGCTTGAAGTCGTAGAATACGACGCCTTCGCCCCATAGTTCGATACGCTTGTTCCAGATAATCTCCTCCACGACGTCGGCAGACGACACGGCCGAGGTGCTGAATTCCGGGTCGCGCTTGGCCATGAAGGTTTTGAGCAGCTGGAGACCTGCGGAGGCGTCGGCGTGCGCCGTAGCCTCGGCTTCGATCAGGTACATCTCCTCGACGCGCATCATCGGAATATCGGTAACATTGCCGACGGAATAGGTCGCCGTCTCGCCTTCGGCGGGATGGAATTTCAGGTTCGCATAGGCCGGGAGGTTGGCGAACTGCGCCGCCGTCAGGTTGGTAATGTCGCTGTAATCGGCATATTTGGCGTCAGGCCCCACGAACGCGCGCTTGCGCCAGTCGGTGTCGGATATTTCGTTGTAGAAATTGCTGGTAACGCCTTCGAAAACGTATTTACCGCCATACCCCCACGTAGCCTCGCTCGAACGCCATGCCGCGAAATTCACGAGGTTGGCGATGCCTTCGGTAGACTGCGGGAGGTACCACATCCACGAATTGTTGGCTTTGTTGAAGCCCGTTTTGGGGTTCAGCCACTCCGCTTCGGTCATGATCGTGCATTTCGAGGCGTCGATGGCCTTGCGGGCATACGTCGCGGCGTCGGCATACTTCGACGAATCGAAGCCGCCCAGCCAGAGGTAAGCGCGCGCCTTGATGCCGTAGACCACGGCCAGACTCGGATTGGTCTTCGACGAAGAGGTGTAGTTGGCCAGCAGCGCCTCGGCGTCGTCGAGGTCCCTGAGGATGAATTCGAACATTGCCTCGCGCGTCACGCGCGGATTGTTGCGGGCCATATCCTCGGTGGTGTTCTCGTCCACGATCGGGACGGTCAACCCCTTGACGCCCGAAACGTCGGTGTACTTGTTGTCGAGCGGATCGTACAGTCGGGCCAGATCCAGATAGAGCTGGGCGCGATAAGCTTTGGCGAAGCCCAGATAGCTTTTCTGCGCTTCGGAAAGTTCCACGCCCGCCAGCAGGCCGACCACGTCGTTGCTCGATTTGATGAACGTATAGTAGCAGTTCCACGGGAAGCGGCATACGGTCTGCGTCGGACCGATCAGAATGCCCGACTGCCAGTAGGTGAACCAGTCATACCCCGAACCTTCGTCGCCGGAGGAGCATATCACGTCGCCCGTGGCGGCGTCCGTAGCGCACATCATGCCCGGATAGCCGAAGTCGAAGCCGTAGTTGTTCCCCCTGCCGTACACCGAATAGGGGTAGGTCATGTTGACGGGGATGGCATTGACGATGGCCTCCACCGCAGTCGGCGAATCGCTGACCTGTCCGGAAGTCGCGCTGTCGGTGGGGAAGGTCTCTTTGATACAGCCCGTGAGCGCCATGGAGCAGACAAGGGCGAGTGTCGTTGTTTTCAATATGTTTTTCATTTCAATCCCTGTTTTATCCGTTAGATTAGAACTGTACGGTTACACCGCCCGAAATAGTGCGGATCGGCGAGTAGTTGGAGAAGTTGGTCGCTCCCGTGAACGAATAACGCGGGTCGAGTCCCTGACGCTTCGACCAGTAGACCACGTTGTCGCAGGCCAGATAGACGCGCAGTTTCTGTACGCCGAATTTCTGGGTGATCTTCGACGGCAGCGTATAGCCGACGTTGATGTTCGAGATGTTCAGGTAGCTCGCGTCGGTCAGGAAACGGTCGGAGACGCTCGTCGTATACTGGTCGCCGTATTGCAGACGGGGAATGTCCGAGCCTTTGTTTTCGGGCGTCCACGCCTTGAGGATGTCCTTGTGGTAGTTGGTGCCGACGGTGGTTCCGTAGGGCGACGACATGAAGCTGGCGTAACCCGAATCGTAGACCTTGCCGCCGATCTGGTAGTTGAACGAGATCGAGAAATCGACGCCGTAGGCCGAAACCGAGGTCGAGAAACCGCCGTATACCGAAGGAATCGCGCTGTCGTGCAGGTAGCGGGTCGCGGAGGTGTAGTCCGAAGTCTTGGTCCGGGTGATCTTGCCGTCGTCGCCCTTCACGTCCTTGTACCAGAGCGAAGCGCCCGTTTCGGGATCGACGCCGGCGTACGAACGCAGGTAATAGGTGTAGAGCGGCAGCCCTTCGCCGACGAAATAACTGCCGTCGATATAGCCTTTGTAGCCCTCCACGGTCGTGGATTTGTGTTCGGGAGCCAGATAGGTGACCTCATTCTTCACATGGGTCAGGTTCAGGTTGAAGCTCCACAACACGTTTTTCGTGCGGATCAGGTCGGCGTTCAGCTCCACCTCGACGCCGCGGTTGACCATGTCGCCCACGTTGGCGTAATAGGACGAGTAACCCAGCGACGAAGGAACCGAGAATGCGAAGAGCATGTCCGAAGTCTTGCGGTTGAAGAAATCGACGCTTCCGCTCAGGCGGTTGTTCCAGAAACCGAACTCCGTACCGATGTTCAGGTTGGTGTTGGTCTCCCACGTAATGTTGGGATTGCCTTTCTGCCCGAAGAGCACGGCGATTTCGCCGTTGTTGTTCTCGATCGAATAGGTGTCGGTGTAGAGGTAGTTGCCGATGTTGTCGTTGCCCTGCGAACCGTAAGATGCCTTGAGTTTCAGCATGTTCACCCAAGGAGCGTCGAACCAGTTCTCCTGATTGAGGAGCCACGCGGCGCCTACCGACCAGAAGTTGCCCCAGCGGTGGTCGGGGTGGAAGCGCGACGATGCGTCGCGGCGGTACGATCCCGAGAAATAGATGCGGTTGTCGTAGTCGTACTGTCCGCGGAAGAAGTAGCCCTCGTTGTTGTACTCCAGAACCGACGAACCCGACCGCGACGAGTCGACGACGGCGCCGCTGAGTTCGGTGTTGTCCGGCGAGAACATCATGGTCTTCGAGCCGTACAGACCGTAGGATTTGCGGTTGTACATTTCATGGCCGAAGAGCAGGTCGAGGTTGTGGACGTCGGCGAAGGTGTTGGTGTAGGTCAGGAACTGCTGCATGTTGTAGGCGATCTCCCGACTGTGGCTCTTGAAAACGGCGCCGCCCGATTCGGCGAACTGTCCGTAGTAGGGGTTCGACACCTGCGTACCGCGGGTTTCGTCGAGCGACACGCTTCCGTTGAGGGTCAGTTTCAGGCCCTTGTACAGGGAGAAATCGGCAAAACCGTTGGCCATGAAGGCATTGCCCTCGTTGATGTATTTGTTGAGCTGAATGTCCTGCAGGTCGTTGCTCTTCCCGCCGTTGGTGCGCAGTGCGCCGCCGTTGCGGCCGTCGCCGGTATCGTACATCTTGAATCCGTACTCGTCGATCATAATGTTGCCGTTGCCGTCGCGCATGTAGACCGGATAGATCGGCGCCATGCGGATCGCCGTGGCGAATGCGTTTCCGCCGTCGGCGTTGCCTTCGCCCTGACCTTCGCCGTCGTCGTTGGTTTGGTTGCCGTTGTTCCAGACGAAATGGGTGTAGGACATGTTACCGCCGACTTTCAGCCACTTTTTGGCCTGGTAGTCCGCGCGCAGACGGGCGGTGTAGCGCTCGTTGCTCGAACCGTCGACGATACCCGTGTTGTCCAGATAGCCGAGCGATGCGAAGAAATTGGCGCGGTCCGTCGCGCCGGAAACGCTGACGTTGTACTCCTGACGGAACGACGACGATTTGTAGATTTCGTCGAGCCAGTTGTCGGGTTGCAGGTAGAACTGCTGGCCCTTGGCGTCGGTTACCAGGCGGCCCTGCTTCGCACGCGGATTGAGACGGCCGTTTTCGCCGATGAGGTTCTGGCCGTCGGGCACGGTGAAGACGTTGTAACCCAGACCGCCGGGATCGTTCGACGTCAGCAGCTTGTTGGCGGCGATGTTGGCAGCCAGGGGAGTGTACTTCTGGTCGAGCGTGTAATAGTTGTACAGCGACTTGTAGTGCATCTCGTAGTATTCGCCCGCATCCTCCACGATGTCGTAGGTCTGCAACGCACGGGTGTTGATGCCCCACTTGCCGTCGAAAGTCACGGTGGCCTCGCCGGCCTTCGCACGCTTGGTTGTGACCATGATTACGCCGTTCGCGCCGCGGGAGCCGTACAGGGCGTTCGACGCGGCGTCCTTGAGGACGCTGATCGACTCGATGTCGGCAGCGTTGATGTTGTTGATGTCACCTTCGTAGGGCACGCCGTCTACAACCCAGAGCGGGTCGTTTTTGGCATTCATCGAACCGTAGCCGCGCACGTAAATCTTCTGACCGGAACCCGGACGGCCCGAGGCGGAGGAGAACTGCACGCCGGCGATTTTGCCGACGAGGGCGTCCCCGACGTTCGAAGACTGCGTTTTTATCAGATCGTCGGATTTGATCACCTTCGCCGCTCCGGTGAAGGCGTCTTTCTTGGCTGTACCGAAGGCCACTACGATCACGTCGTCGATGGCCTGTGCGTCTTCTTTGAGCGAGATGTTGATTCGGGTCTTGCCTCCGATGGCCACCTTCTGGGTTTCATAGCCGATGAAGGATACGACCAGCGATCCGTTTCCGGGAGCC
>ENA-OROD01003119-OROD01003119.1-human-gut-metagenome-genome-assembly--contig:-NODE-3119-length-11263-cov-2.641952_pt1 | contig 11263 bp, 10 predicted proteins | sample MGYA00242123_ERZ509038 | MGnify/ENA primary metagenome ERZ509038 (study PRJEB26280, sample SAMEA2338719) | human gut metagenome | biome: human gut; feature: human-associated habitat; material: faeces... | reverse complement strand
GAGTAAAAAGACAGAGATCACATTAGTGGAGATGGATACCTCTTCCGAGGAAGACAGCTATGTCATGGCCGATACTCAACTGGAAGAATTGTTGGAAGACGAGCACCAAAAACTACTTTTCGTTTTCGATTATATGACCGAACGTGCCTTCTTCATGGAACTTCGTGAGATCGTTCCGGGAAAAGACTTGGATGCTCCTATTTGCAGCAAATCGGTAGGTACGCCTCCCGCCCAAATAGTTTCTTTCGATGAGTTCGAGGCTAAGAACGGCAGTACGGACGTAGGAGAAGATTTTTACGGGGATTCCGAATACGATATGGACGAATTAGACAAAAGCGGCTTCGACGGTTTAGGCGAAGGCCCGATGGATAATCCTTACGACGACGAGCGCTTTTGATGAATTCCCTCGTTATATTACTTGGGCCAACAGGAGTCGGAAAGACCGAGTTAAGCCTCCAAGTGGCGGAACGTTTCGGCTCTCCGATTATCTCTTCCGACTCCCGTCAGCTCTATAAAGACCTTCCGATCGGCACGGCTGCCCCAACACCGGAACAAATGGCTCGTGTCAAGCATTATATGGTAGGCACTCTCTCGCTTACCGATTATTACAGCGCCAGCAACTTCGAGGAAGACGTGGTCTCCCTCCTATCCGAATTACATAAAACGATCCCGACCGTCGTAATGACCGGAGGCTCTATGATGTACATCGATGCCGTATGTAAAGGTATTGACGATATCCCGACAGTTACACCGGAGATCCGGGATGCCCTATACATGCAATTTGAAACCGAGGGACTAGCCCCTATCCTCGCTGAATTAAAAGAAGCAGACCCTGTCCATTATGAGGAAGTGGACCGGAATAATTATAAACGAGTGATCCATGCCGTAGAGATTTGCCGGATGACAGGCAAGCCTTACTCCTCCTTCCGCACGAACATTAAGAAAGAGCGTCCGTTCCGGATCATCAAAGTAGGGCTTAATAGAGATCGCGACGAATTATGCGACCGCATCAACCAACGTGTAGATCTAATGATGAGCGAAGGATTATTGGAAGAGGCTCGCCGGGCTTATCCCTTCCGTCATTTGAATTCCTTGAACACGGTAGGTTATAAAGAATTATTCAATTACTTCAGCGGAGAATGGACATTAGACCTCGCTGTGGAGAAAATCAAACGAAACTCCCGGGTCTACGCCCGGAAGCAAATGACTTGGTTTAAACGGGACCCAGAAATAACATGGTTCCATCCGGATGAGACCGAAGCTATATTTACACATCTGAGCCAACAGATCATATAGCGTTTTAACAATGCCCATTATAAGGTGTTTACAATGGGCATTATAAACATGCTTGAATAGGCATTGTAAGCATCTTACAATAGGCATCAAGGTTTTCCGCTGATTATCAAAGCCAAACGCAACGACTTTTTTTCTTGAAAACCAGATAACCCGCCGCTACCAAGAATACGAAAGCAAGCGCATGGTTCCATTTAAACGACTCCCCCTTAAAAGCAATGGTACTGAAGGCCACGAATACCACCAACGTAATCACCTCTTGGATCACTTTCAATTGAATCAAGTTGAACGGCCCCCCGTTATCCCGGAAACCGATGCGATTCGCCGGTACTTGGAAACAATACTCAAAAAAAGCGAGAAACCAACTAAACAGGATTACGCCAAACAAAGGAAGATGCTCGAACCAGCTAAACTGTTGCTTCATCTTCAAATGACCATACCAAGCGCATGTCATAAAAATATTAGACACGATCAACAATAAAATCGTATAAACACTTTGCATATTATCTTATTTTTCGAGGTAAATAATCTTCTTGTATATTCGTCATGCTCCCCCAAAGACTGTAACGAGCCTCCGGATTGATCGCTTCCAGACTTCTCAGCAGCTCTTTCATATCCGAACGACTGGAACCCGACTCATAAGGACAGTTCTTCAATTGTTTCCGGTACCCTTTCCATGCGGCGACCTGAATCAACTCCCTCTCTTCCACCAGACACATCGGACGGATGATCTCCATATCAAACTTATCCATTCTCAACCGGGGAGGCATTGTCCCGAAAGCCCCTTGGTGGGTCAGGTTCATCAACAGCGTCTCAAGGATATCATCTTGATGATGGCCTAAAGCGATCTTATTGCATTTATGAGCCTTAGCGATCTCAAACAAAGCTTTCCGGCGAGTCCAAGAGCATAAAAAGCAGGGGGATTTGCGAGTGTCCGTAGAAGGATCGAAACTTGTCTCATGGACAATGAAAGGCAAATCATGCTCCTCTGCGCAACTTCTAAGATATTCCCGATCCGAACAATAAGGGATATTCGTCATCATGATATGTGCTACCACGACCTCAAACCGAGGACAATAGATTTTCGACCTGCGCCCCAGTAAATCCACCAAGGCCAAGGAATCTTTTCCTCCGGACAACCCGACCAAGATCCGGTCGCCATCATTGATCAAGCCATAGTCGAAAATCGCTCTCTTTATCTTATCCTCTATCTTGCGAAACAAACGTTCGTCCTCTGTCAATTTTGCCATATACTTCCTTTACGGGCGCAAAATTATATATTTATCTTTTCGATTTGTATGCCTCTACAAAAATATTCTTATCTTTGAAACTGCATAACTATATATAATCTAGAATAGACAAAATGAAACGGTTATCCAAAAAGCTGCTTTATACGCTAGGAGTTACACTCATATGCGGAGGAATGCAACTACATGCGCAAAGTCTTGATCAGGCAAAAAAATTATATAACGACGGGAAATACGCAGAAGCCAAACCTGTGTTCGAGAAACTAGTGAAACAAGCGCCAAGCAATGCCTCTTATAATCAATGGTATGGTGTTTGCTGTTTCGAGACCGGAGATTTAGCAGGAGCGGAGAAACATCTTAAGGTCGCCGTAAAGCGTAGGGTACAAGACGCTTATCGATACCTTGGAGAAGTATACTACCAGACCTATCGTTTTAACGAAGCCGAGGAGATGTTCGACGAATACATCACCCTCCTAACAAAAAAGAAACAAGATGTGGAACCTTACCAAATCCGTATGGACTTGGCGAACAAAGCAAGCCGTATGCTTGATAAGGTAGAGAATGTCCAGATTATCGATAGCTTGGTTGTTGACAAAGATGATTTCTTATCAGCCTATACCTTAAGCGAGGAAAGCGGTACGTTGACCACTTACCAAGATTTCTTCCAGACTAACGATCCGGGCAACTCATCGGTATACATGAACCAGAAGGGGGATAAGATTTATTACGCCCACTCGACAGACGGTAACCACAATTGTCTTTTTACCCAATCCAAGCTCATGGATCAATGGGGAGACGAGAAACAGTTACCGATGAATATCAATAGTGACGCCGACGATGGGTATCCATTCGTGCTATCCGATGGCGTAACGATTTATTACGCATCCAAAGGGAACGGCTCTCTGGGCGGATATGATTTATTCGTCACTCGTTACAACATCAATTCCGATACTTATCTTACACCGGAGCAATTGGGCATGCCCTATAACTCCCCGTTTAACGATTACATGATGGTGATCGACGAAGCCAAGCAATTGGGATGGTTCGTTTCCGACCGCTATCAACCGGAAGGAAAAGTTTGTGTATACCTATTCATTCCGAATGACAACCGCGAGCGAGTAGATAGCGAGGATATCGAACTAAAACGTGCCCGGGCCTCTATTGCCTCGATCAAGGATTCATGGAAACCCGGATCGAATTACGAAGAGCTTATTCATTTAGCTCATACCGAGATTCCTTATGGACGTATAGAGATAAAGAAAGATTTCACGTTCCCGATCCATAATGATATCGTTTATTACACCTTGGACGATATCCAAAGTCCGGAAGCGAAGAACTACTACGAGAAAGTAGTTTCCATCCATAAACAGATCAAGGAGTTAAATGAGAAACTAGAGAGCTTACGAGCCAGCTACATCAAAGGGAACAAGGCGAAGCGAGAACAACTGAAGCCTACGATTCTTGATGCGGAAGAAAAGTTAAACAACCTTCTCGGCCAACCGGACGAATGGGAGAAAAAGGCACGTAACGCAGAGATCGTATACCTAAGAAACAACCATAAATAAGAAGAACTATGCTACTGGACATAGCCATCATCGTCTTCCTCATGGTAGCGGCCATCCTACTGATACTGGCGGAGATATTCCTTCTTCCGGGAATAACACTCGCGGGTATAGGCGGGGCTATTTTCGCTATCGGCGGAGTCGTTTTCGCTTATACGGTAGGTATGTGGGTAGGGCATCTGACTTTATCCTTATCAATCATTGCATTCGGAGTAATCTTCGCTTGGTTATTGCGTTCCCGGTCTTTTAACAAGATCGCTTTAAAGACAGATATCGATTCCAAGCTGACATCCAGCAGGGATCTCGGAATAGAACCCGGAGACGAGGGGATCACGCTCTCACGCTTAGCCCCTATCGGCAAGGCCCGGATTAAAGGTATTAACGTGGAAGCGAAATCTCAAGACGAATTAATCGATGAGAACACGCCGATCGTAGTGATCAGGGTAGACAGTTACAACGTAATTGTCCGTCCTAAAGAAGAAACAAATATTCACGCTTAATTTTTTATATATGGAAATAACCTTTTTGCCACTTATCCTATTGGGGGCCGCAGTACTTCTGCTGGCAATCTTTTTCTATTATGTGCCGTTCCTGTTATGGATCTCGGCCAAAGTATCGGGAGTCAATATCTCCTTGATCCAGTTATTCTTGATGCGTATCCGAAAGGTTCCTCCCTACATCATCACTCGTGCGATGATCGAAGCGCATAAGGCAGGAATAAAGACGCTTACACGCGACGAGCTGGAAGCGCACTATTTAGCGGGTGGACATGTCGAGAAAGTAGTGCATGCGCTGGTTTCTGCGTCAAAAGCGAATATCGACCTTCCTTTCCAGATGGCTACCGCTATCGACTTGGCCGGACGTGACGTATTCGAGGCTGTACAAATGTCGGTAAATCCGAAAGTGATCGATACCCCTCCGGTAACAGCGGTTGCGAAAGACGGAATCCAGTTAATCGCCAAGGCACGTGTCACCGTTCGTGCGAATATCAAGCAATTAGTGGGTGGTGCAGGAGAAGAGACGATCTTAGCCCGTGTAGGTGAAGGTATCGTATCTTCCATTGGTTCATCCGAAAGCCATAAGACTGTATTGGAAAATCCGGATTCCATCTCGAAATTAGTGCTTCGCAAAGGGCTTGACGCCGGAACAGCTTTCGAAATCCTTTCCATCGATATCGCCGATATCGATATAGGTAAGAACATCGGCGCTTTCTTGCAAATGGACCAAGCTCAAGCGGATAAGAATATCGCTCAGGCGAAAGCCGAGGAACGTCGTGCGATGGCTGTCGCCCTCGAGCAAGAGATGAAGGCGAAAGCTCAAGAAGCCCGTGCCAAGGTGATCGAGGCAGAAGCGGAAGTTCCCAAGGCAATGGCAGACGCTTTCCGCACAGGAAACCTAGGCGTAATGGACTATTACAAGATGAAGAACATCGAGGCGGACACTTCTATGCGTGAAGCGATAGCTAAACCGACCGGTACTCCATCAAAACCATTAAAGGACTAAAATAGTTATATACATGGAACTATCTCCAAGGGCAGGGTCGCACCTTGCCCTTTTATGATTAAAAGTAAACTTAATTAGCTGATCGAATATGAGAACAATCCCCGCTTCAGAATTAGCGATCCATTCAGATGGTAGTGTTTTTCACCTGCATTTAAAACCAGAACAACTCGCGGATCGTGTGGTACTTGTTGGCGATCCCGCACGGGTTACAACCGTCGCTTCCTATTTTGATTCTCAGGAATGTGAGGTTTCCAGCCGGGAGTTTCATACTATCACGGGCCAATACAAGGGAAAACGTATCACGGTTGTATCCCATGGCATCGGTACAGATAATATCGATATCGTATTAAATGAGCTGGACGCTCTCGCTAATATTGACTTCTCAACCCGTACGATCAAGCCGGAATTCAAGCAACTTTCCCTAGTCCGTATCGGGACTTCCGGAGGGTTACAGCCATTTGTCCCGATTGGGACTTATGTAGCTGCGGAGAAATCGATCGGATTCGATGGAGTCATTTATTTCTACGCAAATAGTAATTCCGTTCGTGACGCAGACTTGGAATCTGAATTAATAAAACAGCTTGATTGGCGGCTTAGCGGCATATGGCCTTATGTCGTATCGGCAGATCCATCGTTGATCGAGCAAATCACCCGTAATGATATTATCCGGGGAACGACTATCGCGGCCAATGGCTTCTATGGGCCGCAAGGACGTGAGCTCCGATTGCCCTTGACCGATCCGGAATTGAACCGGAAAATAGAGGCTTTCGATTACAACGGGCGAAAGATTACGAACTTCGAGATGGAGAGCTCCTCTTTAGCTGGTCTGGCCGCTCTCATGGGACACCGGGCAATGACCGTATGTTGTATTATCGCCGGACGTGTGGATAATCATATGAATACGGATTATAAAGGTTCTTTGGAAAAACTGATTGAAACTGTATTAGACCGTATATAATAATATCAAGACCATGAAGTGGGATCATTCATTAATCGATACGTTGGAATGGGGAAATCAGATCTCCCATAAGGAAGATAAAATAAAGATAGCGGATCTTATCGCATCTAAAGTCGAAAACGGACAAGTCATAGGCGTTGGCTCCGGTTCGACCTCCTATCTAGCGTTGACTCGCATAGCGGAACGTATCCGAACGGAACGTCTTTCCATTTTGGCGATCCCCACTTCTTTAGAAATCCGGATGACTTGCGCCCAGCTAGGCATTCCGGTTACCAGCCTGTTTTCCCACAAGCCGGACTGGACCTTCGATGGGGCTGATGAAGTAGATTCCCACTTTAACTTGATCAAAGGGCGTGGAGGCGCCATGTTTAAGGAAAAGCTGTTAATCAGTTCCAGTCCGCAGACCTATATACTGGTCGATCCTTCCAAGAAAGTGGAGAGGCTGGGAGCTAAATTCCCGATCCCGATAGAGATTTTCCCGGAAGCTCTCACCTATGTAGAGGACAAACTCCAGCGTTTGAATCCCCGTGAGATAAAACTTCGTATGGGACAAGGTAAGGATGGACCGATCATTACCGAGAATGGCAATATGATCCTTGACGTATGGATGGACTATATCCCTGAAAATACAGAATCCACCCTCAAGTCGATTACAGGCGTACTCGAGAGTGGACTCTTTATGAACTATAAGGTAGAAGTATTAGGGCTTACTTCATGAATCCTTGTTGTTTCAATACCTTCAAGAGCACCTCGGAGAAATGTTCACTATTTTTCTTCGTATAGCGTACGTCCGTAAAGACCTGCGCCAGTGTTTCCTTATTATTCTCCCTTACAAACTGCTTATTCACCTCTAATGCCTCTTTCTCACTATACAAGGCATCGATGGAAGCCGGAGTAAAGTCCGTATAAGTCTCGTTTTGTACCACAGCCGCCAATGGTAAACGTTCTACTTGAGCGGGTATAGGCTCTGCCGGATAACCCACCGTAACCGTAACGATCGGGACAACCAGACGGGGAAGAGAAAGTGCCTCAATGATCTGGTCCGCATTATAAGCCGTCGTACCCAGATAGCAAATGCCTAAGCCTTTTTCCTCAGCGGCATTACAGAAACTCTGGGCGAACAACATCGCATCTATCGTCGAAGCGATAAACGTTTGTAAATTATCGAATCCGGCCTCCGCTTTCCTGCACTCCGCCCATTTCACGAAACGGTTCGCATCCGCACAAAAAGTAAGTACCACCGGGGCTCCCGTAATCATTGGTTGGTTAAAATGAGCCGGAGCCAGTTTCTCCTTGTTCGCAGGGTCGCGGGTAACCACGACACTATACAATTGCATATTTCCTGTATTCGAGGCACGAGTAGCCACTTCCAATAATTCATTCAGCAAAGACTCCGGGATATCCTGATCCGTATATTTACGGATACTTCTTCTATTCTTCATGCATTCTAACATAGCAATCCTATTTTTAAATTCTCAATAACTAAATCCTAATATCCATGCCGGCATACGGTTAAACACGCTTTTCGGTAACCCGTAGATAGCCGCATAAGCGTCGGGTACGAAGCGGAGACGATCATATCCCCTTAAGGGATCACCTACGGCGAAGATATATTTACCGCCAATCAAGAAATCTCCGTTCTCCATGAATTCCACGTTCGCCACGGAACGCATCTGGCTTAAGAAATAGGTTTCACACATCAATTGCCGATTCTCCTTATCTCCGAAAAAAGAGATCAGCAAGTTGGTATCCCCCATAAAGACTTTCTGCTTGGCCGGAGTGGTTCCCAGTTGGTCTGCCGAGTAATAAATAAGCCTCACATCATGGAAGAAACGCAACAGGCTATCGCTTTGCTGACGAAGCATATTTATCTTACGGGTTACATCAATCGATTTCGGACGTAAAGGAGCCGACTCAGCCACCATCATAAAATATTTTTGAGCTCGTTCCAGATTACTCATCGAAATAGAAACCACCGAAGGCAAATCCCGGCAAATCTCTTTTCTCACTAATTCTTGCAGACGGAAATAATACATATCCGGGTCTTGCCAATAAAAAGGATAACATCCATGTTCCAGATAGTTCCGGTAAATCGGCACAATATTCATCTCCGCATTGATCTCCTTCACCAAATCATGATGGTTCGCTAAGATATCTTCCAACGGAATGGGATCTTTATCCAGAATGCTTTCGTAAGAAAGGAATTCACGGAACGACATCGGATGCATGGTATAAAAAGCAGCCTCATGCCTTAACCCGTTCCGCACCTCTGTCTGCGAGTACAAAGAAGTGGTAGCGAAAACAATCTTTAAGGCGGGGTTGGCATCCAATAAAGTTGAGACCTCTTCCATCCAGCTCGAATAGAAATGGATCTCATCCAAAAACAAATAATGCCCCCCGGCTTGCAGGAACTCCTTAACCGCATCGGTCAATGAATGTGTCTCAAACCAGAAATCATCCAGATTCACATACAGGGCTTCCCGTGAATCTTCAAATTTCAACTTAATATGCTGTAACAACAAGGTAGTCTTACCAACCCCTCGAGAGCCGAAGATGCCGATTAACCGATCCTCCCACTCTATCCGTGCATGCAAATAACGCAGGAATGTACAATTTATTCCTTTCAACAATAGCTGATGATTCCGCTGAAGCAAGTCCATATACAAATCTGTTTTACGCGAATATAAAAAATGTTCCGTGTTTTTCGTACCTTTGTCAACACTAAACCAATAAAAAGATGAATACATCCAAAGTCTACTTTACTAATTTACGCACGACCCCCAGCAGCAACCTGCTGGATAAGATGGAACGTCTGGTAAAACGTGCCGGTATCGCCAATATCGACTTCAAAAATCAATTTGTAGCCATTAAGATCCACTTTGGCGAACCGGGGAATTTGGCATACATTCGTCCTAATTACGCCGCTCGCTTGGTAAGCCTGTTACGTGAATTAGGCGCGAAACCGTTCCTTACCGATTGTAACACCTTATACTCGGGCCGCCGCTCCAACGCTGTCGATCATCTTCAAAGCGCCATGGAAAATGGGTTCAATCCCATGTCCGCCGGTTGCAACGTTATCATCGCCGATGGCGTGAAAGGTACGGACTACCGGGAAATCGAGATTGACGGGCAATATTGCAAGGCCCCGAAAATAGGTGCCGCTATCGCCGATGCCGATATCATCATTTCCATGAACCATTTCAAAGGTCACGAGCAAGCCGGTTTCGGCGGTGCGCTGAAAAACCTCGGGATGGGATGCGCCAGCGTAGGCGGTAAACTGGAATTACATTGCGCCTCACAACCCCGTATCGATACGGAGGCTTGTAAAGGCTGTAACATCTGTGTAAAGCACTGTGCTCACGATGCCATCCATTTGAATAACAACCGAAAGGCCGAAATTGATTACGAGCGTTGTGTAGGTTGCGGGCAATGTGTGGCTCTTTGCCAATACGACGGTGCCGTAATGGGCGAAGGTGATACTTCCGAGCGATTGAATTACAAGATCGACGAGTACACCAAAGCCGTATTATCAGACAAGCCCCATTTCCATGTTAGTTTTATCATGAACGTATCTCCGGAGTGCGATTGCTGGAATCATAACGATGCCGCCATCATCCCTGATTTGGGGATCGCCGCGTCTTTCGATCCGGTGGCCTTGGATAAGGCTTGCGCCGATATGGTTATCAACGCTCCTATCATCGGAGGTAATAAATTAGCCGAGGCTCATCCTCACGAACACCTTGAGGGAGAGGATAAATTCCATTTGATTCATCCGGATACGAACTGGCAAGCCGGCCTACATTATGCGGAAGAAATCGGACTGGGTTCTCAAGCGTATGAATTAATAACGGTTTAATAGACGGAATGAGTACAATTTGCGCTATATCTACAGCTCCGGGAGTAGGAGGAATCGCAGTGATTCGTGTCTCCGGACCGGATACTTTCAAGATTTGTGATCGGATATTCCGGCCGAAGAAGGCAGGTAAAAGTTTATCTACCCAAAAGGCTTATACCTTAACGTATGGTTCCATCGTCGGTAACAATGACGAAACCATAGATGAGGTGATCGCCGCTGTTTTCTGTGCCCCCCATTCTTTCACGGGGGAAGATACGGTGGAAATCACCTGCCACGGCTCGACGTATATCCAACAACAAATCCTGCAATCCCTTATCTCCAGCGGATGCCGTATAGCGCAACCGGGTGAATATACGCAACGTGCTTTCATGAATGGCAAGATGGACCTTAGCCAAGCGGAGGCCGTTGCGGATTTAATCGCCTCCACTTCGGCCGGCCAACATCGTTTGGCTCTAAGCCAGATGCGAGGTGGTTTCAGTAGGGAACTCGCCGAACTTCGGAACCAGCTGCTCCATTTCACCTCTCTCATGGAATTGGAACTGGATTTCAGTGACCATGAGGAATTGGAGTTCGCTGATCGTAGCGAGCTTCGCACGCTTGCGGATCATATCGAACAGGTCATCTCCAAACTCGCCCAATCTTTCAGCGTAGGTAACGCGATCAAAAACGGTATTCCCGTCGCCATCATCGGTGAGACGAACGCCGGCAAATCTACTTTACTAAACGCCTTGTTGAACGAGGATAAAGCGATCGTCAGCGACATCCACGGAACGACCCGTGACGTTATCGAGGATACGATCAATATCAACGGCCAGCTCTTCCGTTTCATCGACACCGCCGGTAT
>ENA-OROD01003113-OROD01003113.1-human-gut-metagenome-genome-assembly--contig:-NODE-3113-length-11282-cov-4.417565_pt1 | contig 11282 bp, 12 predicted proteins | sample MGYA00242123_ERZ509038 | MGnify/ENA primary metagenome ERZ509038 (study PRJEB26280, sample SAMEA2338719) | human gut metagenome | biome: human gut; feature: human-associated habitat; material: faeces... | reverse complement strand
AAGAATATGGACCTGGCAGTGATAGATTTGAACATAATAAAAAACTTGCAACACTGCTTGGTACGAATCCTATTTTTGCTACAGTTTGTGAGGCGAGTAAACATTATATTACAATTTGCGATATGGCAAAGCATCCTGAGCAGTTTACTGTTGGCGAATGGAATGGCAGAGTATATGATATGATTGCATATCTTTATATTATTATTGGATTGTTAAATGATGTATACGATATTCACAATCCGGAGGTAAGAAAATGACTAGATATGTTGATAAAGTTATTTATGAAAGTGATAACGCAAATGATTTATATCGATTAGTTTGTGATTCTGTAAATTCTGTCGGTGATAAAGTAGCAAATACTACTGAATTGCGTAATATTACTATACGTCTTACCAATATGGATAACAATGTTATTTATCCTAGAGCGTCTATTGTTTATGCACTTGGTGAATTGATTTGGTATTTTTCTGGAGACAATCATCTTGATTTTATCAATAAGTTTTCGTCAATCTGGAATCGACTTTCTGATGATGGAAAAACTTGTAATAGTGCTTATGGATATTTGTTGCAAGAAAAGTTTGGGTTCAATCAGATTGATACGGTTATTCGTTTGTTAAAAACGGATAACGATACGCGTCGTGCGGTATTAAATCTTAATTATGCGAATAAAAACGTTATCACAACTAAAGATGAACCGTGCACCGTTTGTATCCAATTTTTTATTCGTAACAATAAATTGCATACTACAGTATATATGCGTTCAAATGATTTGTACACTGGTTTTCCGTATGATATTCTTTTCTTTACTGAGTTGACGAAATATATTGCAGCGCGGTTAAATATTAAAACTGGTGAATATACACACATTGTTGGTAGTTTACATTTTTATGATGAAAACAAGAGTAAATTACTCGCCGACGCAGCGATGTCACAATCGGCACCTTATAAAATTAACATTATTAACTTGGTAAATAACATTCGTTTTCTTGAAGCATATTGTTGGGGATTTATGAATAAATCAACGCGACAAGAATTTCACGATACGCTTATTAAGATTTGCAAAATTAAGAAAATTTTGGAGGATATTTAATATGCACATTAAAATGTATAACTTTGGTGGACAAATGCCGATTCGTGCTCATGAGTATGATGCTGGAGCTGATGTTTTCCCTAAAGATTCTTTTACTATTGCACCGCATGAAACTAAGAAAATTCCTCTTGGAATCGGCATTGAAGTTCCTGTTGGAATGACTGCATGTATTTTTCCTAGGTCCAGTCTTGGTAGTAAAGGTATTACGACTCATCTTGCACCGATTGACACTGGTTATACTGGTGAAATTCATGCAATTGTAACTAACACTTCCGATCGTGAATATCATATTGGAAAAAATGTTGCGGTTGGCCAACTTGTTATGTTCCCTGTTGTTCTTCCATATTACACATTTGACAATATCAATAACAACCGTGGTAATGGAGCATTTGGTTCTACCGGTCATGCAGATGTTGAATGAAATTCATTATTGAGTATTAACAATGAAATACTTTCATGTATCAAAAGGGGGCCCATAGGGCCATCTATCTGGTATAATAGTATTATAGAACGAGTGAATGATGTATGGTTTACCACGGCGAAGAGTCGTCATGCATATTGTTCCCAAACGTGGAGTTTGGCCTCGTTCTATTATTTTATAAAGAAAGGAGGTATTTCCTATGGAGCTTTATGTTATTGTCGCTGGTTTCATTATTTTTGATATTGTAACCGGTTGCATTAAGGCTTCGTACAGTGGGAGTTTTAATAGTACAATCATGCGTCAGGGAGGTTATCATAAACTATCTGAAATTGTTGCAGTGATTGGTTCTGCATTGCTTGAGTATGCTTGCAAGACTGTAAATCTCGGAATTAATATTCCGCTGCTGAGTGTTGTATCGGTTTACATTTGCGCTACTGAGTTAATCAGTATTATTGAAAATCTCAGTGTAGTGAATCCTTCTCTTGAAAAGTTTTTTAAGCCATATCTACAGAAATTGAAGGATAAGACAAATAATGAATAAACGACAATATTATGCATTTGATTGTACTCTTCCTAATGTAAATTATGGAAATATTAAAATTTCTGAACATTTTACGTTACGCGAATTCAAATGCAATGATAATTCACGAATGGTGTTTATTGATTGTGAACTTATTGATGTTCTTGAGGATGTTCGGAATCACTTTGGTAAACCGGTGATTGTTAATTCTGGTTATCGAACCGTTGCATATAATGCAAAACTTAAAGACTCAGCACCGGGTTCACAGCATACACTTGGTAAAGCCGCCGATATTAAAATTTCTGGAATTGAACCAGCTGTAATTTATAATTACCTTTGTAGTAAATATCCTAGTAAATTTGGTATTGGTATTTACAACACTTTTGTTCATATTGATGTTCGTGATGTAAAGTCACGTTTTGACAAACGAACAAAATAATAAATGTAATGGAGTGGTTAAATGGAACTTGCAGATTATAATGCAAAAACTCAGGAAATTCTCGCCAATCTTGATGACCAGGGTGCAGTGACTACAGCACTTGCTGAACTTACCACTGCATTCAATGAGGAAATCGCAGCACGGGCGACTGCCGAGAAAAAGGCAAGTGATTTGGAGAAAAAGAACAATAAACTGAAAGAAGACAATATGAATCTTTTTCTTCGTGTAACTGTTCCTGACAAACATGAACCTGGTCCTATTGTAAGACCGGAAACTGATAACACATCTGTAGATTCGCTCTTTACTAATGGGCGTCTTAATTTGAAAGGATGATATTTAATGGCAACTGCAACTGATGTCGTTCGCGCTGTTGTGGCATCTAACACCCTGCTTCGCGATAATATTTCGACTGACAATGGTGCTACTCTTCAGTCCATTGGCGGTTCGATTCTAGCTTATACGCCTTATATGAATGCTTTTATTGATACTCTGGTAAACCGGATTCTGTTCCAGGAAGTCCATGCTTCGGTTTATGAAAATCCTCTGCGGTTGTTTAAGGGTGCAGCAGTTCCTTATGGCACTGATGTTCAGGATTCTATCGCAAATCCTGCTGTCGCGACTCCTTATGATGCAACTGCGATGAGTGATATTCTGACTTCTCAGAATCCTGATGTAAAGACTGTGTATTATCGTCGTAATCGTCAGGACAAATATTCAGTTACAATTTACGATGAACAGCTTAAGGGCGCATTCGTCGAGCCTGATGCATTTAATCGTTTTGTTCAGATGATTCTGAATACCCTTACCTCTGGCGATAATATCGACGAATATGAACTTATGCGGAGTCTGCTGACCAGCGCACTGAATGATGGTAATATCAATAAAACGAATATTACAAATGGTAATGATTTGAAGGCTTATGCTGAAGATATTATCATCAATGCCAGAAGCAAATTCCTGCAGTTCCAGTTCCCCAGTACTGCGCATAACTGCTATCTGAAGATGGCAACTGCACAGGGCGTGCAGAATCCTACTGCACTGAAAACCTGGACTACTCCCGACCGTATTGCTGTTATTATGCGTGCTGATATTGCAGCTCTTACCGATGTTGATGTTCTTGCAAAGGCATTTAATATGTCTAAGGCAGAATTCCTCGGCCGTCAGGTTATTGTTGATAACTTCGGTACTGGTGACATTGCATCTAAGACTTTGGCAGTTGTTTGTGATGAGACCGCAATTCGCACTCATGACAACATGTTTAAGATGGCGAATACCGAGTATAATGCAGCTACTCTGAGTCGTAAGTATTATCTCCATCACTGGGAGACTATGGCATACTCGCCGCTCGCTAATGCACATGCATTTGTCGAAGCTTAATTAACCATTTCCACTCCTTTACATGGTAGGTACAAGATAGGCATCATGTACTGAGGGACTTAAGGGATAGGGGTAATAAAGGAGATAAAATATGTTCACACCTACTACAAATCTTAGATTGTTAAGTGTACCACTCGAAAGCGATTATAGCAATACCCTTTGGTTTCCTAATATAGAAGCGCAAACTACTTATTTTACAAATAAAATTGTAAAAACGTTTGATGACTTCAACTATATCAAGAAAGACAATACAATTGTAGTTGCGGAGGAAATTGATAAACTTTACAACTGCAATTATATAATGTATAAAAATACAAACTTTTCAAATCGTTGGTTCTATGCTTTCATCAATCGCATGGAATGGACTAGTAATGGCAGTACAAAACTGTATGTTAGTACTGACGTTATTCAGACATGGTTCTTTGACATTACTTATTATCAAAGTTATGTAGATAGATGCCATTCTGATACTGACGTTGCAGGCGACAATATTGTACCTGAAGATTTTACTGACGCTAGTAACGGCGGCTACTCTCAAGTAGGTTCACTTGACATGACGCCGGATAACATCTGGGTTTTCGCCACAGCTACACCAAGTGGAACACCCATTGACGGTACTCTTGAAAGCGGAGTGTATTCAGGCTCTGGAAAAGTAATTGGCGTTACTACTTCGAATATTGCGACTCTTAACAGCCATCTGCAAAGTTATGTTAATAATGGCACAGCAACAGCTGTATCTAAGATTCAGCAAAACACAGGTAAGAATGGAAGTACTATATCTTTTGCAAAACATCCGGACCACATCGATTGTGCAAGTGGTGGGTCTCTTATTGTGTTTACGCCCGTAAACAAAAAATTACTTTCAGGTGCATTTATTACCGCTTATGTCCAGCTATATGGACAGGAACTAGAGTTTAACCCAGAATTTATCACAGGCACAAATATTACAGGTACAATTATTGACGACCCTACTTCAGGTTCAGTTGGTTGTATAATTAACAATTATTCAACTGACGCAATAACTAGTTTATTAGTTTCGGCAACAATTCCAGAATGCACATGGGCTTATAACCAATACAAAAATGATTTTAACCTGCATTCGGGGTCTAACGCAATCTATAATAGACGTTCTGCTATCGAACGAAGTACAGCTAGAAATACTGCTTCTCTTAAAACAGCCATTGCCATTACTGATGCTGCTTCTACTACTGCAAATCAATTTAGCAATTATAATTTAGCAAAAATCGCACTTGGTGGTATAGGTGGTGCGGTTGGTGGCGCTCTTCATTCAGCCAGTTCTATTGCTTCAGGTGGCTTAAACGCTTATGAAACAGCACAAGAGCAAAAAATCTGGGACTACAATGTAGATGCTATTACACAAGATTTAACGGCTATCAATGAAAATTATAACGCACCTGCAACAGGTGGTGTATCTAGCAGTAATCTATATATAGCTGGCGGTAAAGCAACTTTATCTTATGGATATAAAGTCCCGCCTCTCGCTATAGCACAGCGTTGTGATAAATTTTTGACAGTATTTGGTTACAAACAAAGCCAGTATCGTTCTATTAAATTACACGCACGTTCTAACTGGACTTATATTCGTACTATCGGCCTTAATGCTTCTGGCAACTTTCCTGACGACGATATGAAAATCATTAAACAAGTGTTTGACAAAGGCGTTTTCTTCTGGTCTTACACTGCACAATTTGGCAACTTTGACCAACCGAATCCTATTGTATGAGGTGAGATAAATGGCTAAAAATAGTACACCTGAACAAAATCTAGCCGCATTGAAAAAAACTGCTAGCAAAGGTTCAGGAACTTATGCTACTATCAAACCGCAGTACACCGGTTCATGGAATAATGATGTTCAACAACTATCTAATATGACTGGCATTACTCCGCAAAAAATTATTGAATTAAACCCTTGGCTTAATACAAACAAATTTATTGCGGATAATAATGGGTATACAGTTATTAGACTTTCTGGTAAAGATGGCAAAGATGACTCTGGAACTTCATCAACAGATGTTAATGATATTCCATCAGGTTATTATGCTACAAATTCATGGGTATTTCCTCTCGGTGTCGGTACCTGGTATTGCTCAACTGGATACAGCAATGCTCACCGCGCATTAGACTTTACAACTGGCGTTCCCGGTAGAATTGCTGGTTACCCAATTTACGCTACAAAAGCTGGTACAGTCGTCCAAAATTATACCTCAGATTCTTGGGGTAATACTATTTTAATTCGACATGATGATACAATAGACTCTAATGGTAATTGCTATTATAGCAGATATGCACACATGCTTTCTAAAGCAACACAACAAGTCGGGTCTAAAGTATCTCAAGGCGATAAATTAGGTGCAGTAGGTAATACTGGAAAAAGTACAGGTTATCATCTTCACTTTCAACTTTATTTTACATCTGCTACTAGAACAGACTATACTAGCTTTAATGCAACTGCATCTTTTTCAGTAAATCCAAATTCAATTTCAGACTTCCCTGGAATACCGTGGACTGAAAATCAATATAGTAAAATCGATTATGTGAAATCACCGTATATCAGTGATGATGACATGAATGTTATCATTGGAGCTGTAAAAAATGATGGTTCTGTAACACAATCACAGTTCGACCAAACAGTTAATTCTATTGCGAACAAAATCTGTCAAGGACAAGGCGTAACAGCTGGTTCAGACCTAGAACAAATTGTTCATAGTTTTGTTAAGAAACAACTAGATGGATTAAAAGAACAAGGTGAAGAAGCAGTCTATCAGTTAATCAATGGTGGAAACTTCTACTATATTTTTGACACATTCTGTGAAAACGTTGTTCATAATGCAATATGGTACATCGAAAATAAAGTTGGAGAAACGTTAGTCACAGCTGGAACTGAGTTTGTTAATGAAACAAAAACAAACCTTAAAAAATGGGTTTTTGAAGCGACAAATCTTGACCCAACAAGTGATACAGCTCATGACCTAGGAATATATTTGGACAGCTATGTCGACAATATTGTACAAAATGGATGGTCTGCCGTACATACAGCAATTAGCACCGGCGATGTTCAAACGGCTTGTCAAGTATTTTTAGATAACACAAAGTGCGATAGTATTAACTTCATGTGTAATGTAACGGCACATAGTTGTGCAACAGCTATTGCATCATACATACCTACTATTGTACCAGACACAAAATCAGCTCAGATAGTTGTTGACTTGTCAATTGGCATAGTGAACGTAACCGTGCAATCAGTTGGCGGCGTTCTAAAGGGCGATATTTCAATTGCACAAGCGGCTAAAAATATATTATCACAAGCAGTTATTTCAATTTCGAGTGTTGTAATTACAAATTATATAATGCCATATGTACAAGATTTTGTAACAACAGCAGTTACACAGGGTATTATTCAATTATGTGCAGAAGCTGGAATAACTATAGGCGGTAGTCTTGCACAGGGAATTGGAGCATTTGTTGGAGTAATAGTTGGTTATGCTATCGGACAACTACTTAGCTATCTTGTTCAAAAACTTGTTGGATATTTTACACAATGAGGTGACAAATAATGTATAAATACGATAATGAACTTGCTGAAAAGAACCTTGCAAATATTTCTTATGCAGTTTATTATTCTAAATTGAAAAATCTCGCATGTACTATGTTCAAATGGAAAAATCTTCCTAAAACTGTAAATGAACGGTTCCTTGAAGATTGTCTATTTAGATATGGATATGCAGTATTCTTTGAAGCAGATATGGGACTTATGGCATTACAAGCGACTCTTGAAGGTGTAAACTTCTATGATGAACCAGTAAATATTCGTCCTATTTCTCCGGTCACTACGTTCCCACAAATTCCATTTAATGATTGTGTTCTTATTAGAAATACTCCCGACATGTATCCTACTATTATTACAACTCTTAAATATACGCAAGAGCTATATGATATTGACATGGCACGGGACGTCAACATTAAAGCACAAAAAACACCAATCCTTATCCTTACAGATTTGAAACAAAAACAAACTGTACAATCTATTTATCAGAAATATAATGGAAATACACCTGTTATTTTCGGTAATAGAGAAGCTTATGACCCGAATAGTTTCCGTGTTCTTAAGACTGATGCACCGTTTGTAGCTGGACAACTTCAGGATATTAAGACAACTATCTATAATGAATATTTGTCTATTCTTGGTATTGGTATTACAGAATTTAAGCGCGAACGTTCTATTACTGCAGAATCTGAACAATATACAGTTCAAGCAAATGCTTTAGCAAACATTGGTCTTAGTCAACGAAAAGCAGCTTGCGAAAAAATCAATACTCTATTTCCGCATCTTTTGGATGCTCCTGTTGACGTTGAACTTGCAGCGAATGTTGAAATTGGCGACTCCAAATTTAATTCTCGTAATGCATCTATCAATTATACTTATGGCGGTAAAGAAGGTGGTAACTAATGGCTGTATACACAATTGAACTTGATTCACTAATCAAGTCAGGTTATGATATTGGACTAGCAGATTATCCACTTCCTAATTTTCTTAGAACTGATGACGAAAAGAATGCATGGCGCAATGCACTAAATAAGAAAATTATCGCACACTATCGGTTTAATGAAATTTGTTGTACTGCACCAGATAAGTTCAAACATTTTCTTAATACTACTATGAACGAAATTATGCCGCTTAAGAACCTTATGTATCAAGCTCTTAATGGCGAATGGGAATTTAATACCGGTACTACTCTTACTGAAATTATTGCTGATACTAGTGATGACAAACGAACTAGTAACAGTACTAGCAATGATACTACAAGTTCTACAACTACATCAAATGATTATTCACTAAATGTATCATCTGCAACACCAGGTCAAATGTTAAATATTGAAACAGATATTGCTAATAATACATATGCTGATTCTGCTTCTAAAACTAAAAATAATGGAACAAATACAGCTACTGCAAATGGTAATAATACAACAAACAGTAGTCTGAACGGAAATACATCTTATAATCGTAATCGCACCGTAACTGGTATTAGTGGAAAATCTTACATCGAACTTTTTAAGCAATATTCTGAAGCAATGAAAAATATTGATATGGAAGTTATTGCCGAACTGGCACCATGTTTTATGGGTGTCTTTTAATAAAATGGAGGTATTCATATGAGTAAATTTATTAGTTCTGCTGACACGAACATTACTGTTACTGGTGACGCAAGTTACACTATCAATGGCATCCTGTTTATTAACACTGTCATTACGGCAAAAGGCGTTGTAACATCTGGTAACAATGTTCTGTACATCAATGTACCTAAACTCGGTAATGAAGCCAAAGTTGGTTGGTTCAGTACCGCATCTGACCACTCCGCTACTGCTGCAGCGACTGTAAAATCTAACACCGATAATACTGGTACTATTACTGTTAACAGTATTACATTTGGTACTGCTACTGCAGCTGGACAGGAGTATGTTGTAGAAGGTTGGGTAAAACTTGCATGATTGATAATGAGAATGGTTTTGAGAATCTTGAAAAATCTGATTGGGAACAGCTCATCGATTCATTCGTAACTATTCTCAAACTGATTAAGAAAATTATTGGAACAACTACAGCTGCTTGTATTAGTTCCTTCCATAAAAATTAAGCAGTGGGTGGGACGGTGGGTATAATATTTAAGGAGGTACATTATGGCAAATAAACCTGGCGAAGCTAATTTCTTCCCTGACGTTCCTGTCTATCCTGAAATGGGTACTTTTCAGCCTGTGTATGGTAAGTTCGATTTGACAACTTACATTCAGGGTGCTAGTGACTATGAGATTATGGCATTCCTGGTGGGCAAATATAATGCCTGTCTGAAAGCGTATGGAACTGTTACTAAGCTGAGCACGGAAACTGTTCAGGCAGCACACCAATTGCAGAACTGGATTAACACTTGGTTTACCAATCTGGATGTGCAGCAGGAACTGAATAACAAGATTAATAGCATGGTGCAGGATGGAAGTTTTGCACAGCTGTTGCACCAGACATTCGATGCACAGATTAACCAGCAGACTACTAACGCGGTTACGAATTGGTTGGTAGCAAATGTTACACCAACTGGTAGTGCGGTCGTGGTTGATAAGAGTCTCAGTATTGTGGGCGCGGCGGCTGATGCTAAAGAGACTGGCAAGGCACTGATTGGCTCTATCAATGTCTATAACGCCAACACTGCCACTAATTACAGTGACTTGAACACGGTACCTTGTAACCGTATAATTCTGTTCACCAATCGCCACACCTATAAACTTGCTAACGTACCAACTAATAGTGATGGTTTGTTTTATAGCGTGGCTCGTGATGTGAATGACTCAACCGGCTATGCACAGTTCTATATTACTACTACCGCTATGTGGCGACGTGTTAAATGGGGTAGCACCTTTAGAAACTGGATTAGCATGGACTCGGCACAGCCTATTAGCACCGATTATATGCCATCAAGCATTGCACAATTCATAAAACTTGGTGTAGTTGGAGACAGCTATGCAAGTGGAGAAATTGTGCTTCCGCCCAACTACAACTTCATCGACTACTACAATCTTAGTTGGGGGCAGTGCATCGCTAGACGAAATGGCATTACTTGCACTAATTACAGTAAAGGCGGCCTGTCTACTAGAAGCTGGCTGACTTCTGAAAGAGGCAAAACACTTCTTACTTCAAGCGCGCCCGACAACCTGTACCTGTTAGCCCTCGGAATCAACGATGCTAATAACTTAGGGCTTGACTACCTTGGTAGCATCGAAGATATCAAGAGTGACTATACACAAAACGCTGACACTTTCTACGGAAATTACGGCAAAATCATCAGCATTATCATGGCTAAATCTAGCACAGCAAAAATAGTTATGCTCGATTTGGCTAATGATGACAATAATAGCTTATACAATACGTACAATACTGCAATTAAAGAAATCGCTAAACACTTTGGAATCCCTTGCATCCATGAAAACGATGACGCTTTCTTTAACAGTGCATTCTACAAGGACAAATCTTATGGGCACCCAACAGCTACTACATATGGCGGCATGGCAGTAGCTATTGAAAGACTGTTTGCAAAATGCTGTGTTGACAATGTAAGTTACTTCAGAAACTATATCGGATGAAATTAGGGCTCAATTTTGTACATTATTACTGTACATTATTGAGCCCGTTTATATCGTCTCACCTCCATGTACCTATGCTTGTGCTCATGGTTCCTATGCATCATTGTGTGGTTCATTGTGTGGTTCGTTGTGTACAACATTATATTCATTCTTGTACACATCATTATCTCACCTCCATGTACCTATGCATCATTGTGTGGTTCATTGTGTGGTTCGTTGTGTACAACATTGTATTCATTCTTGTACACATCATTATCTCACCTCCATGTACCTATGCATCATTGTG
>ENA-OROD01003104-OROD01003104.1-human-gut-metagenome-genome-assembly--contig:-NODE-3104-length-11309-cov-4.646881_pt1 | contig 11309 bp, 14 predicted proteins | sample MGYA00242123_ERZ509038 | MGnify/ENA primary metagenome ERZ509038 (study PRJEB26280, sample SAMEA2338719) | human gut metagenome | biome: human gut; feature: human-associated habitat; material: faeces... | reverse complement strand
TTATAGATAGCCCACCCGCCACCGTTCCCCACCTTTGACGACGGTTCACGTTGCGGGTAGGCTATCACCTTTAACATCACTTGTAAAGCCGTGTACGCCATTACAAGACAATTAAAAAGCACGCTTGACAATTTATATTGCCAAACGTGCTTTGCGCCTTGTAGGTCAAATAACGGCGTCACAATGCGCCCAACCATTGAAAGAATGGAAGCACTGCTTCAAAAGCCGCTTCGTTTTCGTAATAAACTCTTGAATCAGCCAAAGCGTCAATTAACGCATTGAACAACTTCTTTTGACGTTTTACAAGCAAAAATTCATTCTTGTATTTGTGAAGCGGCGTGTCCGTGTATATTCTTCGCGTCTTGTCAATACGCTTGTTGACGTAGAAAAACCCGTCAAGAATTGAAATTTTAATTTCGTTTGAATTCCAATTCAATTGTATATATTCATAAGCGTTTGGCGGCGTTTTACGCGGCTTCAAACCGTGTGCAGTCTTGTATTCACCTTCGTAAATATAACCGCCATACGCCGTGCCACGAAGTAACGCCGCAACTTTCTTGTCATAGTTCGTTGACGTGTCGGGCTTGTTGTCAATTTGCTGAACGGCAATTGAACCTTCACGAAAAGTCCTAATTCCTTCAAAATGCTTCGGCAATGAAGGAATTCCAAAATAAGTGAAATATGGGTTTGAAATGCTTTCTTTGTTGCCCAAAAAGAAGCAACGCACTTCGTGTTCACGCTTTGCCGAAAAGAATGCGTCAATAAAGTCGTTGACTTCGCTTCCACGGTAACGTTTATATTTTTGCGGCGTTGTTGTGAATTCGTCAAAAACAATTGTGTCACAATCCACGTCGTCCGCCGAACGCAATGCATTTGAATCCGACAACGCCGCCACCTTCAAAAACCATTCCCAACGCTTGCCACGTTTTATGTAAAATGTTCTTCCGACTTGCTTAAAGTTTCCTTTTTTCGTCGTGGCGTCATACGGTTCAATGTCACCAATCCATTTCCGCAAGTCTTTTGAAGCATAGAATGTTGAAACGGCTTCTTTAACTTCCTTTTGAAAGCGTCGAATCCATAACGTTTTCTTTCCGTGCTTCAATGCACGTTTCCACGCACGCCGTTTAAAGCCCCACGTTTTGCCATAGGTTCTATTTGAAATTATGAAAGTATAAATTGCATTATACGACGAAACAGCAAGCGCCGAAAAATATTTTTTCATAGTTTCTTTATGTAAACCCCTTCTTTTAATTGTGCAATAATGTCGTCACGTGCGTTCATGCAAATTCCGTCAATCTCACACGTTGCCGCAAGATAAGTTTCAGCCGTTCCGCTTCCCAAATATGGGAACGTAAACACTGAATCAATTGACGCAACTTGTTGATTAAAGGTTGCACCGAAAAGCCTTGCGTGTGCTTGTTCGTCGTCCGTGCTTTCATATTTTGCACAATAGAACGGGTCGCCAGCGCCACCCGACAACAAACGGAACGTTGAAACACCGTCACCACCTTGCGAATATTTTGCATTACCTTGTTCAATTACATTTGAAATCGCACTTGTAATTTGCAACGCGCCCGTTACGTATCCCGCGCCGCCTTTCATAATTTGAAAAGCACCCGAAGCAACGCTTCCAATTCCTTGAAGACCTTTTGCTATCTTTTGCGAATAAGTCAAACTTCCGTCATTTGATGTTAAACCAACGGAAAAAGCGTCAGTTATATCAAGCATTTGTGAGCCTTGCCGAACAATAATTTGAAAGCCGTCTTGTTTTGCAATAAATTCATACCGAATTTGAATTTGCGGTTCCGTTGTTCTTGTCATTTTCAAACCCGACAACTTTGTTCCAACATAATATTCAAAATTTGGATTGATTGCTTTATTGATAGTAACGGGGAAAATTAACGGCGCAACTTCAAATTCGGGCGTCAATGTATATTCACCGTCGGGCGGCTTTGTTTTAAATGTAGGAACGGTTCCGCTTTTAATACCTAAATATGCCTTCGGAATTAAAAACGCATTCAAAACGCCCGCGTCCAAATCTCCAATTGTTGCGTTTGCCGAATATATTCCCGAAACAAGTTTTATTGCCCAATCAATTTTTGAAACACCCTCAGGCGTATGCTGAAGCGCTGATAATTCCGTTGCAAATAATCCCAATTGCGTCCCCGAATTGTTAACAAATATTGAAGATAAACCCGTTGCAAACGCTACCGTGTACACAATTGCAATGTCGTCAACGTTAAAATTCCTTGTTGAATCTAACAGTTCAAACGAAGCACCTTTCGTTGCTTGTATCGGGTCATAAACGCCAATCCCGACATTACGATTGCAACGTGTAACACGTAAATTTGAAACGGTTGCTTTGTAAAGATAAGACGCCCACCAATCGACGTGAACACGTAGCACCAAATAACCACTTTGTATTTCCGCGTAATCTACAAAATAACAACGGTTGTAATTGTCACGGCTGTCAATAACGTATGTAATTGCGTCAACGTCCGAATACGGTGCATTCGTTGCCACTTCTATTGTCCCGCCGTTTATTCGGTAATTGTCAAGCGTAAATTGAAGGAAGGGCGTTCCCAATTCCGCAAGATAATTTGAAAAGTTTGAAAACACATAATGCAACCCGTTCGGTTGATTCGGTGTTTTATTTTTATAAATTTTCAACATATCAATACACCTTCATAAATAACGAATCGAATTCGTGAAGCAAAGCGTCTTTTATCAAATAAATTTGCCCTTCCATTTTTTCTACCATTCGAATTGCTTCGTCGGGCGTTAAACCGCTTTCCGTCACTTCGTCTTCGTTGTGTATTGCGTCGGAATGCGCTTTTGCGTTCGGGTCGGCGTCTTGTGAATTGAACGGCAAAGCCCACGTTTGCGAATTTTGTTCCCCGCCGTCAACTACCGTTTTGCGCACCTTTTGCGGGTTTCCAAATTTTGAAATAGCATTTTCAAGCGCCGTAATACGTTCCGCATACACGGGAATGACAATGTTTGCTTTTGTTTCAAGTTTAATTGTAAACAAAACTTCCGTTTCAAATCCAATTTCCTTGTCAATAAAATGCCCAATAAATAAATCTTTGAAGCCGTCTATTTCGTCAAAAGCGGCGGGAAGTTCCCCGCCGCTTTCCAAATATTCGGCAAATAACTCCGTATATTTTGCCATTATATAACCTCTCTGTCAACATATTTTCTTATTATAAGGGTGTTACGGTGTCGGTGAATGTTTTTCCCGCCACGCTAAAATAAGCAAATTGATAACTAGAATTAGGGTGATAAAATGTTGCAATAAAATAATTGTCTCCGCCGTCAACACTGCCCGTCATAGTGAGAGGCCCGTTATAATATTCGTCGGCAGCAATAGAAAAATAAGCGTATATGCCAATCCATTCGGAAGCCCAATAAACTTGATAATCAAGTGATGTAATCGGCGTATCACTTGTTGATATTATATACATAGTCAAGTACGATTCAGACTTAGTAGTAGTAGAATCTAAACTGCGCATAGTAACACTAGGGCTAGTAGAGAATGTAAGACTATGTTTATACAACTGCACACCGCCACCGCTTCCGCCACCCGCTTGCGGTATTCCAAACGTGATTAAAGGGTTTTCGTTTGTTCCCGACCTTGTCGCCGTTGGCGACGACCCCACAGGCAATTCCGTAGCGGTAACGCTTATATTCGGCGTCGCACCCGTAGCACCCGTCGCGCCTGTATCGCCCTTATCGCCTTTATCTCCCTTGTCGCCTTTCGGACCTTGTATGCCTTGAATACCTTTCGGACCTTGTTCACCCGTTTCACCTTGCGGTCCTTGCGGACCTTGTTCACCCGTTTCACCTTGCGGTCCTTGCGGACCAATAGGACCTTGCGGACCCGTTTCGCCCGTGTCACCTTTCGGACCTTGCAATTTGCCTTGATTTACCCAACTATGCGTTAAAGCGTCAAACGTGTACACGTCACGTGGTGCAACCGTTCCTACAAAATACGCTTCGCCTTCGGGCGCCGAAGTCGGAAGGTCAACAACACTTGCAACCGTCGCAACAATTACGAATGAAGTTCCGTCGTCGCCTTTGTCGCCTTTCGGACCTTGTATGCCTTGAATACCTTGCGGACCTTGCGCACCCGTTGCGCCTTGCGGTCCCGTCGGTCCCGTCGGACCTTGCGGACCTTGTTCACCCGCTTCACCTTGTGCGCCTTGCGGTCCACGTGGTAACGTAATTGACGGACTTTCAACGGAAGTTCCGTCCGCAAACACGAATTTCATTTTAATATGCGTTGCGTCAACAACAACGACTTGAACGGTTTCAAGTGACGCATTTGCAAGCGTCGCTTCAACTTTTTTCAACCATTTCAACAACGTCCCTTTTTCGTCGAACGTTGAAAGTAATGTTTGCAAATTTATCATTTTTCGTCGTTCTCCTTTTCGTCTTTTTTCTTTGCTTCCTTGTCTGAATTGCGGTCACGTATCATTCGCCAAATTTGAATCCCGCAAGTAACAATAGCAATTGCAACCGAACAAATCAACGACGCCCACGCGCTTACTTCGTCACGGGCGCCAATACTTGCCAATAAACAACCGCCGATTCCAATCATACCGTCTTTCATTGTTCTTTTTCTCCTTCTTCAATCGGTTTGTTTCCGCCTTTGTTTTCGCCCTCAATGGGCGTTTCTTCGCCCTCAACGGGCGTTTCTTCGTTTCCATAAAGTTCTTCCAACGATTCATTCAAAACCATTTCAAAAGGCAAACCGTATGTTTCCATTTGCTTGTTGAATGTATCAATCAACAAATAAATATAATCCATACATTGCCCCACCGTTGCGTTAACTTCACCAACTTGAACACGTTCACGCTTGTTGATATTTGCGGACATAATCCCCAACTTATTCAAAAGACGGTCGCGTTCTTGGTCACGATAAGTCACAAACTTATCAACCATATACGGCGTTTCAGTCTGAACACCTTTCAACCCTTCGGAAATGTCGGCGGAAACAATCACAACAGGGTCGCCTTCTTCTTTTTCTTGAATTGCTTGCAATACTGAAAGCCGTGTGTCTTCGTCTTTAACAACGACAATATACGGCGTTTGACAAGCCTTCAAGTTTTGACGAATTGCTTTGTCGCACATTGCTTCAACCTCTACCGTCTCACGAATCATTGTTGACAATGCAAAAGTATTCGGCAATGCAAGAATCATATATGCGCCCATTTCGTCGGGTTCATAATATGCACGGCGTTGATATGTCGAACGGTTCGGAAATACAAACGTCAACGTTTCGGGATTCCCCAAATCGTTGATTCCTTCACCGTAAACGTTTGCCCATTTGTCCGTTAAACGGTCAAAACCGACGGCGCCGTTTTCAATTAAACACGACTTGACAAATCGTTCTTCGTTGAATTTCAACCCTTTAATCAAAACGGCATTGATTAAAAGATTTTTGTATTCAAGAAAACGGGTTGAAGCCCCGCCCGAAAAGGCGGGGTTCAAGTCGCGTATTTTCTTTTTCGCCATTAAGCACTTACCGCGGTAACTTTAATTACAAGGTTTCCACTTACGGACGAAATGGAAATTGTACCATCGTTGTAAACTTCGTTTGTAATGTTAGCATCGCCCATTGTAATTTCAACGGTTGCGCCTTCCAACTTATAGCCTTCGGAAGCGGTAATCGTTGCCACATACGGTTCATTTGCAATAGCCGTTGTTGCCACATTGTTCGAAGTACAATGCGAAAGCGTATTCGTTACGGTGTACGTTACGGGCGTGTCAACAAGGTCAGAAAGGGCGGCTTCTGCCGCTTTCGAACAATCAAGCCAACAAGCCTTGAAAAGCCCGTTGTAGAAGAATGCCATTTCGTCGGTCAAATAGTGATTCGTGAAAAGACCTTTGCCCGAAACGTCTTGCGAATATTCGAAAAGGCGTCTACCACGTCCCATTGCTTTGCGGTCATAAACTACAAGTTTATACCACGCCGCACTTTCGGGAAGGTCGTCAACGTCAACAACAACCAACTTGCCGAAAAGTTCTTCTTTTGAAAGATTGAAAACGTGCGCAAGTTCTCCAACGTCAATTAAGTTCAAAAGTTTGGAAGTGATTGCAACACGAATATCACTTTCTGGAACGCTTGAAACGTATTCTTCGATGGTCAAATCCGCGTTGTCACTTTTAACGTGATTATACATATCACGTGCGGCATAAATAACACCTCTCATTGTCTTCGGAACACCGCCCAAAATTGCGCGATAATTCTTACAAGGCGCATTCAAAATCAAGTTTCTTGACTTCTTGAAATCGTCATAACCTTCACCTTGCGTCAATGTGTCAAGAATTGCGGAAATAATTTCTTCAATTCCAACACCTTTGTTTGCGATAATCTTGCGAATATCGTTCCTTCTAACCGTTGTTGCATATTGCGACGCTTCCCAATTGTTGAAATACAACGGATGAACAACGGGGTCAGTAGGTGCAAAGGAATATGCGTTTTTGTCAAACGCTTGACCTTTCGCCATTTCAATCACTGCTTCTTCAATAACCGTGCCGTTTTCGACGTCGTAATAATAAAGACCGTCTTCAATCTTGTTAGTTGACTTTACCGAACGAATATTTTGCGAAGCAATCGTTTCGATAAGACCGTAAACGTCATTGATATTTACGGGAAAATCTTCGCTTCCAATCATTGAAGTAATGTCAATAGTTTCAACTTTTGCCATTTGCTTATTCTCCTTTTACCATTTTTTATAGTTTCGTTTTGAATTAATTTTCGCAACGATTTTATCTTCGGGCGGGGTTGCCGTTTTACCTTCGCCCGTCAATAACTGTTTGATAATTTCGTCACGTTCCGCAAGTTTCGCTTTGTTATCCGCTTCTTGCTTGTCGAATTTCGCTTGAAATTCGGCACGTAACGCTTCAATTGCTTCAGCGTAGTCATTTCCTTTGCCTTCGCCTTCTTGCCCTTCTCCGTCAGTTTTTCCGTCGTCAACGGGCGGTTCTTCGGGAGTTTTCACGTCTTTCTTTTCTTCGTCTTCCATTGTCTTATTCTCCTTGATAATAAATTGCCGCCGAAAAGAATTTCAATTCGGCGGCGTCTTTGTATTCATAGAACATTGAAACCGCACTTGCCAAATATGGAATATTGACGGCACGTTTTCTTGTGTTATTCCGTCAAGCGAAGCGTGGGGCTTCACGTCTTAGAATCTTGTTAAAATGGAATGTCTTCATCCTCGTCTTCTTCGTCTTCGTCTTCTTCGTCTTCGTCTTCGTCTTCAACGTCAAGACGTGGAATTTTCAACGTGACAAATTCGTCTTCAAGTTTGACTTTAATTTTTCCGCCTTTTTTCTTGATTGAAACGGTTGCCCACTGCTTCGAATCTTCGTCACCGCATACAAGCGAAATGTTTACACGTTCGCCCGAATTGCTTTCCCTTGCACCGTAAATTGAAAACAATGTGTTATTGCTTTTCTTTGCAATCTTTGCCTTCTTTGCGCTTTTCTTTGTTGCCATTTTTAATTTCTCCTTTGACGTAGGTCGTCACCCATAAATTTTATTTGTTGCACTTTTATTATTTCCCGCCATACCGCCAAAAAAGACAACCAAAAAGTTCGGAATCCCGCCCGCTTGCATTGCAAGTTCTATTTTAATTATACTCAACTGAATTGCATTCGTCAAGACTTTTTTGCAAATTTTCATAACTTTTTTCTAAAAATTCTAAATAATCAACAATCAATTCAACTTCGGGACAAAATTCGTTGTCAATATCTTTATATGGACAAAGTGTTTTTCGTCCTTGCATACATTGTTTGCATACCGTATTTCGTATAAGATATTTTATTTCCATAACGTCACCTATTCTAACCACGCCGAATAATCAAACGCAAGTTCTTCCGTTGACCCGAACGACATTCCGAACGGAATTGCCGCCGAATCTTGCGCACGTCCCGAAGCGTCAATTTTAATGTGCATTTCATTTGCAAACGACTTCAACGCTGAAAGCAATTTTGCGGGGTCTTTTATCTCTTGCGCCATTCTTGCCGCCGTCGGGTTTTTTGCTATCAATCCCGAAAACCTTTCAACACCTTGTGCAGACTGCCTATAAAAAGCGCCACGGGCTTTTTTCGCTGCTTTCGTTTTTCCCTTCAATAACGTTTCAAGCGCCTTTCCGCTTGAAATGGACGTTGTTTGACGAATTGCCACCGTTCGTGGGCTTGGCGTATAATCCGCGCCATGTCTTTGCATTGCCCTTGATTCCTTGTAAAGAAAGGCGGCGGGGCTTTCGGGCGTTACCTTTTCGCCCTTCAACCGTTCAAAACCTTCGTATGCACGAATACGATTCCGAATTTTGTCATATTCCTTTTCGTATTGTCTTGCCGTCCACCCACGAATTTGCATAACTTCCGCTTTTACTTGCGACGCCGACAATTCCACCGTTTCACCCTTTACCGTCTTAAAAATTCCGCTTTTTGCCATTTCATTCACCTTCCTTCATAACATAATATAATTCGTTCATAATCAAATCGTAATTCTTCAAACACGTCTTCACGAACGCTTGAAAATTGATTTGCTTTGATTTGTTGTAAATTGCTTCGTCGGGTGGGTAAAAATCCACTTCACGAATTTTGATTTTCTTCTTGTAACGCTTTGTTGATTCTTTCATTGTCCTATCTCCTTTATATCAATAATTGTGTAATAACCGAATTCACGGTGAAATTTATTCAACAAACTTTGTTTTGTTCTTGCATAAAGACGAATTGCCACTTCATAGCCCATATTGTCATAATACTTTAATTCCCACTTTTTCACTTTTCCATATCTCCTTTGCTATACTTCGGAAATAATGTTCCCGTCATAGCCATAACAAATATTTACATTTTCATTCGGCGCAAGTTCGGGGCGTGCAAGATATTTTTCCGTCGGAACAAGCACTTTCCCGCCCTTGACATTCATTGCACAAAGCACAACGAATTGTTCGCCATAATTGAAACGTCGGTCAATGTATTCAAGCGTCAAACGTTCTTGCTTCGCCATATCAACCGAAACGGCGGAAACGTTGATTCCCTTCGTGTGCGCTTCAATATCTTTTACGTCAACGCTTCCGTCTTCGTGTACGTGTTCAATATCAACGTATGTTTTCGGCGCAATATATTTGACCGCTTCGCATTCCGCTTCAAGTTTGAAACCGCCCAACGTGAACGGGTCGGCTTTGTCATACGTTGCAAAAGCATGAATTGAATCCGTGTCGATATACACAAAGCAATTCACCATATTTGCGCCGCCGCAAATTTCCCGAATATGCGACATAATCCAAACACGTGCCGTTGCCGTAACCAAAGCGCCCAAAATAACATTCATTGACGCACTTTCGTCAACTTCAACTTTGTCTTGAACAAAATGAATTGCGCCCGTTTCGTCATTCAATTCATAATGCCCGACAATTCTTTCAATACGTTCGGCAAGTTTGCCATACGACGAATTCAACTTCAATTTTGTTGTTTCCGACAATCCCGCATTTCCGTCTTTCTTCGCTTGCGCTTTCAATGCGTAATTCTCATTGACAAACGGCGCAAAAACCTTTTTGCCACGCTTCAAAATCAAACATTTTTCACAAGTGAAATCAAGGTCATACCATTCGCACAATTCATTGAATTCACGTTCGAACATTAAGTGAAGCCCTTGTTCGTCAATGTCTTCAACGAAATCGTTTCGAAATGGATTATACCAAAAGCCCAAAAAACCACGCTTCACGTGTCCTTGAACGCTTGTCAACATATAAATACATTCGTATTTTTCCCGCCATTCCTTCGGTTTCTTCAACCATTCCGAAAAATCCATTACTTCGGGTGCACCTTTCAAATCATAGATTGAAGCCATTGCGAACGGGTATTCTGAATTGACGTCGTAACGGTTCATTTTGCGCCCCATTTGTTTCACCGTCAGCAACTTGCCTTTGAAATGTGGATTCACAAACGAAATTCCGCCACGATACAAGTGATTTTGCCGAATCCATTTATCTTGTGCCGCCGAAAGCGGGTGTTCCTTTTGAAAACGCTTGATTCGCTTCTTTTTCGTCTTTTCGTTCGGGTATAACGAACGAAGCAATTCACTTTTCGCAAAACCGCCCGCCGTCATAACGTTCGTTTCTTTTCCGAAAATATGACATTCACCGTTGCTTTGTTCTTCAATGGATTGATTGAAAATCCGAATTGCGAAGAATAAGCCCTTGACGTCATTGCAACAATAATCAATTTCCGCTTCCGTCAAGTTCTCCGTGTCAACGGCTTGATAATCCATTTCCAACTTGCGAACGTCATTCCCGTCGTTATCAACGACGCGAAGACTTTCAAGCGTCTTTTTCAAGCCGCCCGGAAATACGTTCATAAAGTCACGATATTCAACGGCGTGTGTGTACTTGTGCGAATCCTTTCCGTGCTTTGTGCTTTTGCGGTATGGAATCCACAATTTATAGGCGTAACGTGCGCCCATATCGTTGTGAATGCTTTCATACGTCCACGGTTGCCCCTTGTTGTATGCCTTTCCGTCCTTCGCAACGTGCGGCGTCCATTTGTCTTTGCCTTCCGCAAGTATCTTGTAATCAATTTGCGAAAAGTCAAATTTTGCGTTATAGCACCACCCGAATTTGTAACCCGCACGGCATTGATATACAAGCCATTTTTCGAAGTCGTTCGTCATAAAGAATCCGTTCACATCGTCGTATGCTTGCCACGCCCACACTTCCGTTGACAAACGCCGTCGTTTTTCTTCTTGGTCAACGCCCCGAAGGGCTTCAAGCATTGCTTTTTGACTTTGAATTTTGCCATCAAGAAACGCAAACGTTTCCGTGTCAAAAGCGAATGTGCAAGCCTTCTTCGGTTCGTCCCATTCGTGACCGTCTTCCGTAATTACCCACGCCCCGCTTTTGAAGCGTGTCTTCTTATAAGTTGTCATTTTCAACCTTTATCAAATAATCTTCGTCAAGTTCTTCGTCACGGGCATATATGAATTGATTGCCTTTCACCGTTGTGAAAACTTCGCAAACGTGATATTCTTCATTTTGTTCAAGTTCTTCGCAATGGTCTTGCATTGTTTTGATATGCCCGCCCATAATCATTTCGTCACCGTCAAACAAAACACGTACTTTTTCACCCGTGCGGGTGTCGTGATAATTGTTCTTTACCGTGTAACCAACTTTTGCCGTTATTGTGTTTCTTCTCATTGTCTTTTCTCCTTTGTCGTCAAAACAGCAAAACCGGATACCTTCGACAGGCTTGACACAGTTTTGCTTCTGCTGTATAATTACTATAACACGTTCACC
>ENA-OROD01003102-OROD01003102.1-human-gut-metagenome-genome-assembly--contig:-NODE-3102-length-11314-cov-18.911093_pt1 | contig 11314 bp, 10 predicted proteins | sample MGYA00242123_ERZ509038 | MGnify/ENA primary metagenome ERZ509038 (study PRJEB26280, sample SAMEA2338719) | human gut metagenome | biome: human gut; feature: human-associated habitat; material: faeces... | reverse complement strand
CCGCACTCAGCGGCTTCGCGGGCGGTGTATTTCGGCGTATGCTGCGCCAGTCCGCCAGCGTGAAGTACGCGATGCCGAGCTGCTGCGCGGCTTTCTTTACGCCGATCTCATCCGACAGCTTCAGTGCTTCTTCCTTGAATTCTTTGCTGTAACGTTTCATTGCGATCCCCTCCGTCTCTGTTCTTTCAGTTTAACAGATTTTTGGGGAATTTGCGACTGCACTTAAAGTGTACTACTCCATTGCCACGAGGGGCATCGAGGTTCAAAAAATCCAGTGTTTACGGGCTTTTTTAAACCTATGCAATTATTCCCACTCGCCAAGTGGAAACGCACTCTAAACTTTTTTGTATAGACCGTTTGATTCCATTTGGCTTAATTTGATGCCTATTATCCCAATCCTATGGGGTATCCGACTTTCTGCTATCAAAAAGCTATCAGGGGATGCTATCAATAGCAAAAATTGATGCTTCATAATAATCACATTATACCACATTTCTTAGTAGAAGAAAAGCGCTTTTAAGCAATATAAATGACATGACATTTTGAAGATTAATTTGATGGTGGAGTGGCAATTGGCTAATCAGTGAACTGCAATATGTTTTGTTTGACATTTGAACGGTGATGTTGTATTCTAAAATTAATTATTATGCAGAATGATAAGTATTCGTTTACGTTAATATTTATCCGATAATCGATCAGGAGGAGAAAACTATGAAAAAAATGAAAGTGTTTTCCAATAAGCTTGGCGGACGTATGGTGGCTTCCTTCGGAGAACGGCCGCGTTTGGCTCCTGTCGGTGTCCCCTATGCTGCATACTGGGCGAACACTACCGGTGCTCGTTGGTCCAATGGCGGCAATGCAAAGTGGGCGAATACCACCGGCTCGCGTTGGTCTAACGGCGGCAACTACAAGTGGGCAAACACCACCGGTGCTCGTTGGTCCAACGGCAGCAACTACAAGTGGGCGAATACCACAGGCTCCAGTTGGTCCAACAGTACATCTTCCGGCAAATAAATTTCTTGAGACAAGGAATCGGGGAATTGCCCATGGATTTTCAGAAACGTTTCTCGATCGGTCTGCCCGTGATGGATTCCGTTGAGGTGTTTGACCGGTTTCTGGACGAGTATGCTGTTTACATTGAAAATGTTTATTTTTCGCTGCCGTTAGGCGACCGATTCCATTCCCGGGTCGTGACGCAGCGTATACTCCGGAATTCGGAGAAGATTCCCTACTTTCTGAAACTCCTGCGTTGTGTCAGTCGCCACGGCATCGGGCTGGAAGTTCTGTTCAATACAGACGGATTAACCGATGAGGATATCCGACAGGCCAAAGCGTTTATGGATGAGAACGGTATTGAGCCTCAGGCAATCGGACTCCGAAATGCGTATTATTCCGTTGTGAAGAAACTGTATCCCAACAAAGAGCTGGTATACAGCTTCAACAATTTTCCGAGGGACAGGTCTGCCTATTTCAGCGATGGCTTGGACTATCATCAGTATGTGGTCGGCAGACAGTATATCCGGGATCGAGAACTGCTGCGGCAAATCCGAAGCCGTGGTGCAAGAACGGTTTTGCTGCTGAATAACGGCTGTTCTTTCCGCTGTGGCGGTTGCGGAAACGGCAATCATTGTCATGATGCCTATTTTGGAGAGCGAGAGGTTTACTCCCCAGAGTACCTTTATGCGCTGCAAAGTATTTTCCCCTTCGAAATTCATGAAGGCTATATTGATACATCGCTGGTGGATCTTTATAAAATCGCATCCAGAAACGCGGATGTGGCCTATCTGCGAGCGTGTCTGGACAGCTACATCCGTAATGATGCCTCTGGTGTGGAGGAAGACCCGGATCGATATCTACTCTGGTCCAGACTGACCTGGCATTCGGATTATTTTACAAAATTTGATTACCATCGGCTGCGGGAAATTAAGGGGGAAATATACCGTGATCCTGCGTATGCACCGTCCTGCAGCGGTGGAGGGAAGAAACTGTCCGTAGAACTGGATCTAACGGGAGCTTTTGCTGTAAGGGGCGTGAAAATTGCGTCCCTTGACCGGCAGGGACTCCTGCAGCGCGCTTCCGAGATGCTGCATATTCCTGCCCGAAGCCTGGCACTTCAGCGAATCTATCTGGGTATTTCAACCTGCGAACAGCTACTTCCGCAGGTTGATGTCGGCTTGCTGTGTAGAAACATCCGTTATCTGCGGAGCTGCGGAATGGTGTCCGCGCTGGTCTTGCCGCCGATTATCCGGCAGTCGGAAACGTTGAACCGAATTCTTGAAACCCTTTGCCGGGAAAACTGCCTGCCGGATGAATTCGTTGCCAATGATGCGGCGCTGTTTTCCGCCCTGCGGAAACGGTATGTCGTCCCCATTGCGCTTGGGCGGCAGTTTGACCTGAAAGCGTATACGGAGAAATCCGCAGAAATCTGCTGCACAAGCGGCAATCTTGAGCGTCAGGAACTCTTCCCTCCGCAGCTTCGTGCTTTTGTTCGTCAGCAGGAGATTCCCTATGTGGTGTGCGATATGGGTACCGGCGGGATTTGGATTGCGGAGGAGGAACCTTTTAGCGTTTCTGTATATCTGAATCAACGGATATCCAAAAAGAATTTGCTGTGCGTGCATGCATTTGAGGATGCCTGCACAGGTTCCTGCCTGAAAGAGGAGGGTGGCGGGCTGTATTTGTATTCTCACATCCCGCTAACCCGGGATGTGAGAAGCTCACTGCTGGAAAAACGCTGCGCGTTCATCCTGCAGATGCCCCTGCTCTGAAGCCGCACTTCGGAAAGCGCAATAAGGAGAGAACCGTCATGAAGAATATCTACCTTGCCATTTGGTATGGGTGCAACCAAAGGTGCTTTGGCTGCCCAGTGAGTCACAACGAGAATCGTTCCCAGAGCCTAACCGTGGAGGATATTCGTGGCAGACTGGAGAATCAACTGAGGGATGGGCCTTTTTCTGCGACTATCAGCGGCGGCGAACCCACGCTCCATCCCCAGTTCTTTGAGATCATGGATCTGTTCAAGGCAGCACGGATTCCAGTCTGCATCCTGACCAATGCGGAACGGTTCGGAGACCGGGCGTTTTGCGACGCATTCCTGCGCCATATTGAACTTTCCCATACCTCCATCGTGACTACCATCCATGCAAGTGATCCTGCCATCCATGAGGGGCAGAACGGATCTGTCGGCAGCTTCGCTAAAAGCATTTCCGGCCTGCAGTATCTCTCTTTCCGCGGGGTGCAGGTTACCGTCAAGCATTGCATTACTGCAAAGAACTACGCGGATACGGCGAATTTTATCCGCTATATTGATGACAGCTTTCACCCCAGTGTGGCTATCCAGCTTTGGGGACTGGACTATTCCGGCCTGCCCAAAGAGAATGCACAGGAGTTATACATTCCGTTCGCGGTAATGCGGCCCAAGCTGGAGGAGGCGCTTGACGCATATTTGGAGATTCAGGAGAGGAACTACCGACATCTGTCAATGCACAATCTGCCGCTGTGTGCGGTGGATCCATTTTACTGGGAACTCATGCCGGACAGTCGGGTTCTGGATTTCCGCTATGCGGCATATTATGACCCCACCACCGAGGTTTCCGAGGTTCAGAGCGATGCTGGAAAGCAGTCCGCCCACTGTACACACTGCGATGTGCAGGAATACTGCGGCGGCGCGTATCTGAGTCTCTTCGAGTATTTCGGCGATGACGCGGTCACACCAATCCGGGCAGAGATTATGGAGTAGCGGGTGACGGTTATGAGAGCAGTATTATATTCGGAAGACCACCTCGGCCAGTACTATTTTGCTCCAGACTGTACGGTGTCCCTTACTGCCGGTCAAATGACGCTATATGTCATGTCCGGCAGCAAGCCGCTTACAATTGCCGGAAAAGATCATCTGCTGGGAATACTGTATGAGAATCTCAACGCCGGAGTAGAAGAAACGGTCCTTCGTAGTTTGCTTTCCCTCCTATCCAAAGATGACCTGTTTTCAAAAATGAAGGAGGCTCACTTCATTGAGTAACTTGGAAAAGAGATACATAGAGCCTTACCAAATGGGAGATGTGCGTTTTGGGGGAGCAACACTTTTTAGCACGGAGGGTGCGCCTTACGTCATGCTTCTTTCGCCCGGTGGAAACAGTTGTTTCCTGAGCTGCGACCTTGCCTGCAAGATCACGGAGCGGAATGTGGGAGAGTTGCTGAAGAAGAAGCTGATACAAAAGGGCTTCTGCGGAGACTCTGGCTGTGATCGGTGTCTCGATGAGGAAATTGTCCCGACATTTTTCATGATCGATATTACCACAAAATGTAATATGAACTGTTACTATTGCTTGCGCCACTTTGAGGACAGCGGCGAGGTCATCGGCGAAGACCGGCTTCGGGACATTCTGGATTATATCATTGCGTCTTACCGGGAACATCATCTGCGGTCTCTGGAGATCCAGCCTTGGGGCGGGGAACCGATTATTGCCGCAGACCGGATTGTTTTCATCCGGCGGTATCTGGATCTTCACCATGTTTATGCGAATATCACAGTTCAGAGCAATGCCCTTTCGCTTACGGAATCCGTGGCACAGAAGCTGCTGCAGAGCCGAGTGGACGTTGGCTTCAGCATTGACGGCTGCGAGGAGATCCACAATCTGCACCGTCGGGATATCCAAGGTATGCCTACCTATGACAGAGTGGTTACCGGCATCCGAAACTGGATGCGGATATCCGGGAAGGAACCAGGAACGATTTCTGTGGTGTCCCAAATGAGCTTGCCATATTTGGAACAGTCCATCACGTCGCTTGTCAGGGATGTGGGCATCAGGAGTCTGAAATTGAACCTGATGCATCCCAATTCCGAACTTTTTGATTTAAACTCCGTTGTAACCGTAGATGACATTCCTGATATTTACCACCGGATTATGGACACAGTGATTTCCCTTCATGCACAAGGATATCATGTGACGGAATATAACATTTCCGATCGGGTAAGCAATCTGCTGACCGGGTCGTGTTCGGATATTTGTCATTCCCGGGGCTGTAGCGGTGGCTACCGTCTGATTTCCTTTGCGCAGGATGGCAGCATTTATCCCTGTGAGACAATTGGGGTTTCGGAGTATCGTCTGGGCAGCATTTATGACGGGATCCCCTTGTCTCAAGTGATTCGGAATGGGGTGACTCACGGCAACCCCTATTTCTTAGAAAAGACAGATCCGAAGTGCATGAACTGCGAATTCCATGCGTTTTGCAGAGGCGGATGTACGGTCTCTGCGCGATTCCATCAGAAGGCGCCAGGACAGATCGACGAAAAGGAATGTGCCATCAATCGTGCTGTTTATACCGAGATTATCTCCCGTCTGTTGGCTGATCCCAGCCTTGCGGAAGTGCTGACAGACGGAAAGATTCAACTGAGTTAGGTGCCAAATATGATAAGTCTTGTAAATGTCCGTATCAGTAGAGACCTGTCCTTTATCTTTCATATTATGACAAATGCGAAGGAAGCACCGTTGTTCCTCCGACAGATCCGTATCAACAGCTTTGAGGAATTCGAGGAATGGTTTCGCGGGGAACTTCGCCGGTACTATGACCGGTTCTACATGATTCAGGATGAGCAGCAGAACAATATCGGATTTGTCTTTTCTTACGATTACAAGCCGGTTGACCGACATGCCCGTTTTAGCGTGTACATTTGCCCGGAGTACAGGAATCTGGGTGCCGGGGTTGAGGCATCGATCTTTTTCGCGGGCATGCTTTTTATGGAACAGAACCTGAGAAAGTTGTATAGCCATGTGTACGAGTATAATACAGAAAGTATGCGCTGCCACCGTCAAGCAGGCTTTGCAGAAGAGGGATGCCTGCGGGAGGATCGGTATTATGGCGGGCGGTACTGGGATACCTATATTTTCTCCATCGCCCGGGAACCTTTCCTGACAAAATTCGGAAAGTTACTGGAAAGGGCTTGAACGCATTATGTTGGAACTGTACCACTATTTTTCCAACCCGCTGATTCCCTTCCAAAACTATATGGATGAGGATCTTCCAGACCCGGAGGCATACGCAGAGTATGCAGCCAATGTCCCGGGCAGGAGAATGCTGGGGTATCATGCTGGGTATTTCCGAAAAAGGCTTCGCCGTGAGGCGTTTCTCCGAGAAATCGTGAAAGCGAAATTCGGGGACTCCGTCCGGGACTATCCCCTCTACACCACGCTGGGACGAGAGGATGCTCGGTATTGCCTTGGGAGAAACCACAGCTTTTTTCTGAAAATTCCGCTGCCGGAAGATGAGGACCTCCCTTTGCTCTTCTGTGTAGGGGACTCCATGTGCGGCAGCTTTTCGGAACTTAAGCAACGGGTTTTCTTCTATGAGGATTTCCAAAAGCTCACCTATATGCAGGTGCAGGCGCTGTTGCCTGCAGAGGACTGTGACCGGATTGTTGAGGCGCAATACTGGGGGGATCCTGGGAAGATTATTTCTTTGCCGTCCCAGAACAGCCCAGATTATCTGCATACGCTGTGTGTCCGGATGCTGGGGGATACCTTTGGAGAAGAACGCATTCCTGCTGGGTTCAGCGTTGCCGACCTGAAAGCGGAAATGCGGCGCAGACAGATGCTTGACTTCTTCGATGGAATGATCCGCAGTGCAGATGTTTCTTTTATCCCGCCTAGCAGGATTCATGGAATTCCTCATAGTTTCCGCTGCGCATTCCTGACCTTTGCGATGGCGCTGGAAGCGGACTTTTCTCCAGAGAAGGCGGCCTTTGCGGCAAGATGCGCCGCGTATCATGACGTCGGACGGATGCTCGGCGGCGATGCAGAGCATGCGGAGGCTGCTCGCTATGCCGCAGAGTACCTGTTCCCGTCAGACTGTGCTGAAACGGCATTTAAGATTATGCGCTGCCATTGCGAAAGCGGAGAATTCCTCGAAGGCTTCTTTTCGGCGGACGAGGAGGAAACTCAGCGGATAGCAGAGATTGTCCATGATGCGGACAGCTTGGATTATATCCGGTTTGCGCCGCAAGACGGGCTGGCGGTTTATGACCCTGATCGGCTGATTCGGGAAGCGTCCGGCAGATACATTGCCGTAGCGCTGGAGCTTGTTCTGCATTCCCTGACCGGGACGGGCTGGATCAACAGAATCCTGGAATGAGGTGTCTGGAATGGCAAATATTATGCTGACCGAGCGGTGCAACCTGCGATGCAGCTATTGCTTTGCTAATGAATATGTTAACCACGATCCCAAAGAAATCACCATAGAAAACTTCCGCAAAGCGGTATCCTTTATCCGTGGCGGCGGGGACCGTGTGGTTGGACTGATCGGCGGAGAACCGACCCTGCATCCGCAGTTCCGGCAGATCCTGCAGGAACTGATCCGAAATGATGAAATCCGGGGCGTATCCGTTTTTACCAACGGAATACTGCTGGACATATTTGCAGAAGAGCTTTCCCATGAGAAATTTACAGTTCTCGTCAATTGCAATGCGCCGGAGATGATTGGAAGCAAATTCTTTGAACGGATGGTTCAGAACCTGGAGTTGCTGATCGGAACCTACGGCATGAAAGAACAGATTACCCTCGGAGTTAATATTTACAAGACTGGGTTTCAGTATGATTATCTGCTGGAGATACTCAGAAAATTTGACTTCCAGGATGTTCGTATGTCGCTGACGGTCCCCAACACCTCTGACGGAAGAGCCTGTGACTTTGAGAAATTTTTTCAGGAAATGAAACCAACGCTCATTGCCTTTCTGTCGGATATGCTGGCTGCCGGGATTGTTCCACACTATGACTGCAATAAGATGCCGGTGTGTATGTTTGCGCAGGAGGAAAAGAAGGCAGGGGTTGATATGGTGAATACTTTACCCCGGAATCGGCTGCGGTTTCGCGGACATTCCGGCGATTCCTCAATTCTTTCCGAAAATGCGGGATGTTCGCCGGTGGTGGATATTCTTCCGGATCTGACGGCAGTTCGTTGCTTCGGATTGTCGGAACACACCCGAATCCCGATCTGTGATTTCCGTAGCGTTCAGGATTTGCGAAATTACTATCGGGAGGAATTTGACTTTTATGGAAGCAAGGTTTATAGCAAGGAAAGTTGCCGAGACTGCTACCTGAGAAAGACACACCGCTGTACCGCAGGCTGTTTGGCATATCATATTCCGAAAATTCTGGCACTGCGAAGCGCGACTGCCAACGCAGCGGAACGAATTTTCCAAAACGAAAATCCTTGAGGGATGAACGGAGTACCAATGCAAGGGGCAACTTTTTATACAATCTATCAGCAGATCAGAGCATACGGAGAAAAAACGGCGTTTGTTTTACCCATGCGAACGGTTTCCTATACGCAGTTTGCGGAGGATATCTGCCGGGTTGCCAAATGCCTGCCGGATGGTCACTGGAATATCCTACTGGATGTGAGGGATAAATATCATTTTTCGGCAGCGTATTTTGCGGCGATTCTTACAGGAAACACCGCATTGCTCCTGCCTTCTGCGGCTTCCGATAGGACATACTATCAGAATTTCAGAGATATTTTTCGGCTTACGGATAACTTTGTGGAGGATGCGTTTGCGCGGTCTGGCTCGAAACTGTGTCCCCAAAGCGCTGCGGAGACGGCAACCATCCTGTTCAGTTCCGGCACGACCGCGGAGCCGAAAGCGGTGGCTCTCAGTGAAGAGAATATTCTCTGGGATCTTAAGGGTGGGATTGAACGTTTTGGCTATTCGGATGACCGAATACTTAGCGTGCTGCCGTTTACCCATGTGTTCGGACTGATGTGCGATTTGCTCGCCCCGCTTTGGTGCGGATGTACGTTGGCATTTGCTGAAGGACTGCCGGAATTTTTTCAGAAGATGCCCGATTTCCGCCCTACGGTGCTGCATCTCACCCCTGGGATTGTTTCCCTCCTGTGCGCAAAGCTTAACGCGGTAGGGGACCGGAATGCCGTTGTGGGTGATCGGCTGTGCAGGATTATGAGCGGAGCAGCAAGCACCTCGACGGAGCTATGCAGCCGCCTGAAGCAATATGGACTCAATTTATATGGTTGCTACGGACTGACGGAATGTACCTGCGGGGTATGCCTGTGCAGTGGGAAAAGTGACCGACCGGGTAGCGCGGGCAAGCCATTGCTGTGCAACCGGGTGGATATTGATGAATGCGGGCGGATTTTTGTTGTCGGAAAGAATGTGATGCAGGGCTATGTAGATAGACAGGGGGAACTATACGGCAGAACCAACGGTGTATTTGAGACCGGAGATCTGGGATATTTTGATGCGGATGGGTTTCTGTATATCTCTGGCCGTGCGGATGATTTGATAGTGTTTTCGGACGGGAAAAAGCTGATGCCACAATGGGCAGAGCAGATGTTGAACGGTATTCCCGGGGTGATCGAATCAGTGGTATACGCATCTGGGAGAGAGAGCATCTGTGCAGTTATCTGCGTGGAAACCTTAGCGCAGGCGGAAGAAATAAAGGCAGCAGTAGGAGCCTTCGTTTTCGACGGACATAAGATTAGAAGCATGGAAATCATGACAGATTCATTGAAGAAGACCCGATTTGGAAAGTTGGATAGGAGATATTATGCAGGAAAAAGTTCGTGATGTGGTGCTGAAAGTGCTGTCGGAGCATTGCGGCAGGGAATCAATCTCTACGGAGGAAAAGATATTTGATTCTTTGGGGCTGTCCTCTCTGGAAACGATGATGACGGTAGTTGAGATCGAAAGTCAGTTGAAGGTTACCCTCGACTATTCAAAATTGGCTGGCATTCAAACAGTTCAGCAGTTGGTGGATGCCGTTGCGGCGCTGTGCGTCAGAGAAAGAGACATGAAATAGTTGCACTTTTGTGGAAACTATATTTATACATTGTTCTTGCTGCTGTTGGTGTCGGTACGGCTATGCTGTGTGAAAATTTGACATCAAACCCCCTGTGAAAGAATAATCGAAAGAAAAAGGGCTATCTGACTTCATTTGAAATCAGATAGCCCTTTTTTGTGAATAATGGCAAGCACATTGAAGCTGATGACGGATGCAGATAAGGTCCAATTCTTGACAGTACCCGGATGCATCCTTCATATCCGTCCGGTTCATTTTCTTATCGATCAACAGCTTCCAGAGCTTATCGTAGGAAATATTTGCAGACAGCTCCTGCGCATAATCTTTTGCCCACATCCATCTCAAACTCTGCGGATTTTTCGATGGGGACGGGGACGCGGAAGGTCGTACTGGCGGCTTTCCTCCGCGACGGTCGCAACGATTGCGACGGTTGTTCTGACGGTATCAGATTTACCGTTGCAACCGTCGCAGCCGTCGCGCGGATTATTCGTTTGCGGCTACGAAGATCAGTGTGATACACCGACCTTCATGACGAACCTTGTTCTCATAGCGGACATGGTATTCATCCAGCAGCCTACCGGACTTTACATTCAGATACTTGCTTAGTACGTTTGCCGCCATACCGACATGGACGGCATCGGCAAGCGCAGAGGGCGAGCCTGTCCACACCGGCTGTTCTGCGGACACCAGACCAGAGACAGCTTCCAGAACATGATCGGGCGGTTCTATGTGCAGCTCGTTCTCCACCTTCTCAAGATTCCAAATCTGTGTATCGACATCCTTTTTCAGATAGAGAATCTGATCCTGCTGGTCGCGCCCCACGACGTCGATGGTTGCTTCCAATGCCGTGCGCTTTTTCTTCTGCATGAGAAGCGACCCGTCCGCACAGCCGAGCAATCCCGTTGTACCGGAGATCATTTCGAAGCTGTCACCGGCAGGCTGCTTGCGGGTGTGGTGAACAGTCAGAACGCAGATGCAGTGCTTGTCGGCAAATTGCTTGAGCTTGCCGATGATCTCATAATCGCTGGCGTAGCTGTAAGCCTCGCCGCCGACTTCTCGGATTTTCTGCATGGTGTCGATGATAATGAGTCTGGTGTCGGGATGCTCCCGCATGAAATTCTCAAGCTGCTCGTCCAGTCCATTTCCGATTTTGCCCTCCGCAGTTGCAAAGTGCAGCCGGTCGGTGTCGTTGACGCCGTACATCATGAACATACGGCTCTGGATGCGCTGAAAATCATCTTCCAGAGCGAGGTACAGCACCGTGCCGGGGTGGACTTCGTAGCTCCACAGAGCTTTGCCCGTGCTGACATGATAGGCGATCTGCGCCACCAGAAATGACTTGCCGATCTTCGGCGCACCTGCAAGGATGTATGCGCCCGCGTAGAGCAAGCCGTCAATAATCGGCGGCCTGCTCTGATATGCGGTCTGGTACAGCTCGGTCATGGAGATCGTGTGCAGGTAATGCGGGTCGGTTAGACGCTGTATCCTGCGGTAGATTTCATCCA
>ENA-OROD01003097-OROD01003097.1-human-gut-metagenome-genome-assembly--contig:-NODE-3097-length-11330-cov-2.902616_pt1 | contig 11330 bp, 10 predicted proteins | sample MGYA00242123_ERZ509038 | MGnify/ENA primary metagenome ERZ509038 (study PRJEB26280, sample SAMEA2338719) | human gut metagenome | biome: human gut; feature: human-associated habitat; material: faeces... | reverse complement strand
AGCCTTAATCTTCAGTAATTTCTCTGCGAATAATTTTTCTAAAGTCTTCATAACTTAACTACATCTGATAAATATGTTGCAAAAATATAGAAATACATCGAGATAAAGAAAAAAGGAACAAGGTATTTTTCAAAAAAATAAAAGGAGGAGATGTAGCGGTTTTAATTGGCTGATTTCATTTCTTTGCTCCAATAGCCAACCGATGCAATAAATTACCCCTGACCGGCCAATGCAAGGGTAAGTACACTGATACGAATATCGGCAACATCTTTCAGCGCATCGGAACAAGACACGATGGTAGCACCGGTAGTAAGCACGTCGTCTATCAGTAAAACATGCTTGCCCTGCAATATCGCCGGAGTGTTACAAACAAAAATGTCACAAACATTTTCCCACCGTTCATAAAGCCCCTTATGCGTTTGAGTTTCTGTATACTTACACCTTTCCATTACATCCGAAAGTACCGGGATGGAAGTCACGCTTCCTACTCCTTTGGCGAGCCATTCACTTTGATTATAACCGCGCAAGCGCTCCTTCTTACGGTGAAGTGGAACCGGAAGAATATAATCTATGCCTTCAAAGAAACCGGAAGGCAATAGCTCAGCCGCCATATATCTCCCCAAGAACCCTCCTATCTCTTTATTTCCATAATATTTTAGTTCATACAACAACTGCCTGACAACACTTCCTTTGGCATAATATAAAAAAGAAGCAGCACGTTCCACCGGGAACTTCCCCCAAAAGTTACGTTCCACCTCATTATTTCTTTGTAAGTGCAGATTCGTATGCGGCAAAGTCGCCAAACAGCGGAAACACAAAAAGTGTTCATGCTTCATCAAACGTTCATCGCAAATGATACAACATTCGGGGAAAAACAAGTCCCATAAATCAGCCCAAATACTCCACATCGGCATCAACCTGTTTCACACAACGAAGTATCTCTTCCATTTCAAAGCCCCGGCCAATAGCAAAACGAATCAACTTGCCATTGCGCTCATAGTCCGTATTTGCTTTGACGCTTCTCTTTTTCTGCTCGATAAGCCCCGAAAGAATGGATAAATATTCGCTTTCATCAATTGCTTCCAAACCTAGACTTATCACATTTGCCGGAATTTTCTTCAAGCGTAAAGCCTGCACTATTTTCATCCGTCCCCATTGATTAAACCGATACTTATCGCGCACAAAAGCTGCACAATAGCGCTGTTGGTCGATATATTTTTCTTTTATCAAGTGTTCAATCACTCTTTCTTTTATGCCATTATCCGCCCCCCATTGTTCAAGCTTTGCCTCTACTTCGGACACGCACCGTTCCACAGACGAGCAATAGGCTTCCGCCTTATTGCGAACTTCGTTTTCGCTACATTCTTTCTTCATCTTATTGCTTTTATCATCCGGTCATTGCCGGATAAATCTTTTCTTAATTCTACATGGTGATACCCCAACCTTTCAAGCATACCTACCGTAGCAGCACCATAATCCCGATTGATTTCAAAATAAAGCCTGCCTCCCGACACCAACATTTCAAGTCCCAGTTCAGCTATTTTTGTATAAAATAACAATGGCTGTTCATCGGGGACAAACAAGGCGACAGAAGGCTCCCACTCTAAAACATTGGCCTCCATAGCAGCCTTTTCTTTTTCTGTAATATAAGGTGGATTACTGACAATGATATCAAACTGCTCTTCCGAAGAAGAGGTTTGCAAGACATCCTTTCGTTCCAGCCTCACCTTTACATCGTTTCGTCTGCAATTACGCCGCGCAACCTCCAGAGCTCCATCAGAAATATCCCATGAAGCAATATCGGCATGTAGCAAAAACTTAGCGAGAGTAATCGGTATACATCCGCTTCCTGTGCCAATATCAAGCACCCGAAGCCCGCCCTCCTTATTATCTTTCAGAATCCACTCAACCAATTCTTCTGTTTCGGGACGAGGTATCAGCACATTTTCATCAACCTCGAATGAAAGCCCGTAAAACATTTCCATACCGATAATATATTGAACCGGTTCGTGTTTTTGCAAACGAATCAGAATATCATCCAATTGTTTCTGCTCATATTCCGAAAAACTTCTATCTTTGCCCCCATACAGTTCAATCACAGTGAATCCGAATACTTGCGTCAACAACAATTTTGCCAAAGACGCAGCCTCGGAGTCGGGATAATAATCTGCCAGAGCTTGCTTTATATAATATGTAATAGGATTCATTGATTGTTTAATTATATGCAAAAGTAGAAATTTAAACCGTATGGTTATGACAAAAGACGAAAAATATATATCCAGATGCCTACAACTGGCACGCAATGGTTTGTGCACTACCGCCCCCAACCCCATGGTCGGAGCTGTAATTGTGCGCAAAGATACTATTATAGGTGAAGGTTACCACATCCGGTGCGGAGAATCCCATGCTGAAGTAAACGCCATCCGTTCGGTAAAAGACGAAAGTCTTTTAAAGGAATCAACCCTTTATGTGAGCCTCGAGCCTTGCTCTCATTACGGGAAAACACCGCCTTGCGCCGACCTTATTATAGAGAAAGGCATTCCCAAAGTCGTTGTAGGATGTATGGACCCCTTCTCTTTAGTTGCCGGACGAGGTATCGATAAATTGCGCCAAGCCGGAATAGAAGTGACAGTCGGAGTTTTAGAAGAAGAATGCCGCCGGCTCATCAAGCATTTTATTATTTTCAATACGCAAAGACGTCCTTATATCACCCTGAAATGGGCAGAGTCTGCAGATGGTTTTATCGACATCAACCGTACAGAAGGAAAGCCGATAGTTTTGTCAAGCCCCCTCACCGGCATGGTCGTACATAAAAAAAGAGCCGAACATGATGCTATTTTGGTAGGACGCCGGACAGCCCTGCTGGACAATCCTTCCCTGACTACCCGCAACTGGTATGGCAAGAATCCCGTCCGTCTGGTAATAGACAAGGATTTAACCCTTCCCTCCCATCTCTCATTGTTCAATGAAGAAGCTCCGACTTACATATTCACACAAAAAGAGCCTCTCCACTCCGATGCCGGATTCGTACGCCTGAACTTCGGGTGCGACATCCTGCCACAAATAATGGAGTTTCTATACGAAAAAAAGCTCCAGTCCCTACTGGTTGAAGGAGGAAGTATGCTGCTTCAATCCTTCATCGACTCGGATTTATGGGACGAAGCTTATATAGAGCAATCCCCCATCTTTCTAAAAGAGGGAGTTGCAGCTCCCACTATTCAAAAAAAATATTTTAAAGAGAGCGAAAGATACTTTGGAAGAGATTTTCTTCATGCCTGCTACCCACAGGCTCATAGACAAAATACGTCTGATTAGCAGATAAAAAGCGGAGGTTTATCTATAAATTAATATAAAACTTGTTCCAAAACTTCTATATAGAAAAAAATCTTCCTACTTTTGCGACTTGTAACAAAAAGACTCATTTGCAAATGAAAATAAAGTTTTTGACAGTTATCACAGGGCTGCTTATGGCCGCTTTTATGATTACATCATGTTTGAACGATGACGACAACGAAGTGACTTTAAGCTCGGAATCCAGTATTACTGCTTTTTCGATTAAAGATAACATAGAGACTAAATACACCGCCAAAGTTAACGGGAAAGACACGACACTGACAGCTACCGTGAAAGGTTCTGATTATCCCTTTATCATTGACCAGGTAGAAAGACGTATCTATAATGCGGACTCGCTTCCGGTGGGTACGAATGTCAGCAAGGTAGTAGTGGAAATCACTGCAGACACACCTTATATTCTTATTGTAGCCGATAAGGATTCTCTATGGACATCCACAGACTCCTTAAATTTTGAAAATCCTGTCAAGTTTAAGGTAATGGCGCAAAGCATGGAATATGGTGCGGTCTATACAGCCGAAATCAATGTCCATAAACAGGAGCCAGATTCATTGGTATGGTCTAATTTAAGCAGCGACTTCAACGGTAGTGCCATCCAGGCACAAAAAGCCGTTTATTTCAATGATAAGATTTATGTATTTGCCCGTCAGGACGAGGGAAAGGTTGCCGTGACAACAACAAGCATTACCGACGGACATAGTTGGAGTGCCTTGCAACCGTTGTCATTGGAGAAAGCCGACTATTCCACTGCCATGACATGGGGAGATCATTTATACATTATTGCAGAAAATCAATTGTACCAGTCGGAAAACGGTACGGATTGGAGCAAAATAGAATCAGCGCCCAAATTGAAGATGCTGGTATCAAATATTTATTCCCAAAATAATCCGGAAGAGAACAACAAACTGATAGCAATCAATACTGATAATGTATTCGTTGAAAGCCATAACGGAACAGAATGGACAGAACAGGAAAGTGTTCCTTACGGTTTTCCTGAGACCAGCTTGTCATTTGTTTCCTATCCTCTGAATACCAATAGTTCGATAGACCGCATGTTGGTTTTGGGAGAAAATCCGATTGCTACCGATACGACTTCAGTGGTATGGGCCCAGTTAAGCACAGAAAACACATGGGGTAACTATCCACCGGAAAAAGACAATTTGGACTTCTGTCCCAAATTGGAAAATATAGCCATGATACATTATAATAATCAATTATATGCATTTGGCGGACCCGGTAAGAAAAACGGTTCCAACCTTGCACCTTTCAGTGCATTTTATGAATCGGTAAACAATGGCATCACTTGGCAACAAGTGAAAAGATATGTATTCTTCCCTGAAGAATTTAGCAATTTATACAAGCAAGCCGATGGCAATTATTCTTATGTTATTGACAAGAATAACTATTTATGGATAATGTGGAGTAAATCCGGCCAGGTATGGCGAGGCAGAATCAATAAATTAGGCTTTAAGAAAAGTATATAAAACCAGAACACGACATGCTATATAGAGAGCAAATAGACAAGAGCCGTGTACCGGCCCACGTAGCCATCATCATGGATGGTAACGGAAGATGGGCTAAGCAACGTGGACAAATACGAAGCTTCGGCCACCAAGCCGGTGCCGAAACTGTGCACATCATTGCCGAAGAAGCGGCACGCTTGGGAGTCAAATACCTGACGCTATACACCTTCTCTACTGAAAACTGGAATCGCCCCGTCGATGAAGTAGCTGCGCTGATGAGCCTTCTCATGGACTCTATCGAAGAGGAAATCTTTATGAAGAACAATATCAGCTTCCGCATCATCGGTGACACCCAGAAACTACCGGCAGAGGTTTTGGAGCGACTAAACCAATGCATCGAGCGAACTTCCATAAATACCGGAATGTGCTTGATTCTGGCTTTGAGCTATTCTTCCAAATGGGAGCTGACCGAAGCCGTGAAACAAATAGCCACAAAAGTGCAAGACGGCAAACTGGCTATTGAAAACATTGACGACAAAGTAATAAGTGCAAACCTGAGCACCCACTTCATGCCCGACCCGGACTTATTGATCCGTACCGGAGGTGAAATTCGTCTCAGCAATTACCTGCTATGGCAATGCGCTTATTCCGAATTATACTTTTGCGATACTTTTTGGCCGGATTTCCGCGAAGAAGAGTTTTGCAAAGCCATTTATGATTATCAACAGAGAGAACGCCGTTTCGGCAAAACCAGTGAACAAATATAAAGTTATATAAAATGCTATATCGTATTTCACTCATACTATTAACGCTTACATGCCTGTTTTGTTTCTCAGTCAGTAGCTATGCTCAAGAAGCAAATATTCAAGAAAACAACAATCCGGTGATACTTTACTCTGGAACTCCCAAGAAATATGAAATTGGCGGAATCAAAGTCGAAGGGGTAAAGAACTATGAAGACTATGTACTGATAGGACTTTCAGGACTGTCGGTAGGACAAGTAATTACCGTCCCGGGTGACGACATCACTTCAGCAGTAAAGCGTTATTGGAGACATGGCTTATTCTCTGACGTACAAATATTGGCTGAAAAGATTGTAGACAATAAAATTTATCTGAAGATACTTTTAACACAACGTCCGCGTATTGCCGATATCCGCTACCACGGTGTGAAGAAGAGCGAAAGAGAAGACCTTGAAGCCAAATTGGGTTTGGTAAAAGGTAGCCAGATTACCCCTAACCTGATTGACCGTGCTAAAATCCTTATCAAAAAACACTTTGACGAGAAAGGATTCAAGAATGCCGAAGTGACAATTATCGAACGTGATCTTGCCGACAACAAAGAACAGGTGGATGTAGATGTGATGATTGACAAGAAAGAAAAAGTAAAAGTACACCAAATCACCATTGACGGAAATACTGTTCTGACCGACAAAAAGTTGAAGCGAGTAATGAAGAAGACAAACGAAAAGAATAAGCTCGTTAATATTTTCCGTTCAAAGAAATTCATTGAAGAGAAATACGAAGAAGACAAACAACTTATTATTGATAAGTATAACGAGTTGGGTTATCGTGATGCCCAAATCGTAGTAGACAGCGTGACTCCTTATGATGACCGTACCGTAGATGTATATATGCGCATCGAAGAAGGTGACAAATATTATCTGCGAAATGTTACATGGGTAGGTAATACCGTCTTCCCGGCTGATATGTTGGATGAACAATTCCGCATGAAGAGAGGAGATGTATACAACCAAAAACTTATGAATGAACGTTTGAGTGGAGATGAAGATGCTATTGGTAACAACTACTACAACCGCGGTTATGTGTTTTATAACCTTGACCCGGTAGAAGTGAATATTGACGGGGACTCTATCGACCTCGAAATGCGTATTCAGGAAGTACAGGGTATTTCCGGTGTTTCGGTCCTGCAATTGTGCCCAACTGCAAATACGCGGATATTTCGCATCCCATCCCACGCTCGGCTTATCGGGAGTTTCCGACAACCAGAAACAGCCGGAATCCAGCAGGATGAAGCGATCTTTTTTATAGAATATCGGAGCGTACTCGCCGGACGTTTTGCCGTCGTTGCGGCCGACTCCGATACAACCGTAGTCACGAGACAAACGGTTCGACAAGTCGTCGAACTGGGATTTAAGAACCTCCTGCATGCCGACCAGGTCGAACGACTCGTAGGCGATCTGATTGCAGATGACCGGACATCGCTGGCTCCACCCATTGCCTCGTTGTTCATCGGCCGGGTTTGCATACCGGACATTATAGGATGCCACATGAAGCTGCTGTCCATACGTGAACAACGTCGTGAAGACAAAGAATAAGGATGCAAGTAACTTTTTCATTGCGGGTGAGATTTGGGTCGAAGTCCGGTTCTTTTTCGAAATCATGCCGGATGGAACGATCAGGGATAGCGGGGTTTATCAATTTATCAGTTTGCAAATTTATTCCATAAAGCGCTTCGAATTCAATCTCAAGAGAAAAATAGAGTTCTTGTTACGTTGCAAAATATTAGAAGGCAGCGGATTCCTCTTTCGGCCGGCTTCGAATAAAGTAGATTCCCGCCTTCGTTTCCGCAGGCTTGCCAAACAAGGGACCGACCGGAGTTCGGACAAAAAGTCGCGAGCGTATCGCACGACAAATCGGAATTCCATCTACTATTTTACGGACGGAACAGAATATCATATCGCTTATTTTGAACAGATTAAGTCTCCTGCACGACTACTTTCCCGAACGATACCGTTATTTATGTCGTTTTATGGGATAATTTTGAATTCCGAAACACCTAGTGTAAACAACCGAATGAACCCTCTCTCTTTCTTTCGAAAAAGCGCGCCGTCGGCACCCTTCGCGGGAGACGACGCGGCGCGCATGAAACTGTATCGGAAACTCCGCTTCCAGAGTTTCATCGCCGGTACGGTCGGTTACAGTCTCTATTACGTCTGCCGCACGAGTCTCAACGTGGTCAAGAAACCGATTCTCGAAAGCGGGGCGCTCGACGCCACGCAGCTGGGTATCATCGGTTCGGCGCTGCTGTTCGCCTATGCCATCGGCAAATTCGTCAACGGCTTTCTCTCCGACCACAGCAACATCAAGCGCTTCATGGCGGCCGGACTGTGCGTCTCGGCCGTCGCCAACCTGCTGGTCGGGGTGCTGGGATTCGCGGGCGGCGCGGGCTTGGCGGGCAACATGACGCTGTTCGTCGCCTTCGCCGTGATGTGGGGCGTCAACGGATGGGCGCAATCGATGGGCGCACCGCCTGCGATCATCGCGCTGTCGAGGTGGTATCCCCTGAGCAAACGCGGCACTTACTACGGTTTTTTCAGCGCCAGCCACAACCTCGGTGAATTCCTGTCGTTCCTCTTCGTCGGGGCCGTCGTCGGCATCTTCGGCTGGCAATGGGGCTTCGTCGGCTCGTCGGTGGCGGGCGTGTTGGGCGTAGCGGTGATCGTCTTCCTGCTTCACGACACCCCTGAATCCAAAGGATTGCCTCCGATCGAGGTGCTGACCGGCGAGGAGTCGCCCGGACAGAGCCATGACCACGGTTCGACCTCCGACTTGCAGCGTTCGGTCATCCGCAATCCCTTCGTCTGGGTGCTGGCCCTGTCGAGCGCCTTCATGTATGTCTCGCGCTATGCCGTCAACGGTTGGGGCGTGCTGTTCTTGCAGGAGGTCAAGGGCTACTCGCTGGCTCTGGCCACACAGGTCATTTCGGTCAACGCGCTGCTGGGCATCGTCGGGACGGTCTTTTCGGGCTGGTTGTCCGATACGCTGTTTCACGGACGCCGCAATGTGCTGGCCTTCGGTTTCGGCGTGCTGAATACCGTCGCGCTGTGTCTGTTCCTCTATTCGGGCGACGGCATACTCGTCAACATGCTGAGCATGGTGCTCTTCGGTATGGCCATCGGCGTGCTGATCTGCTTCCTCGGAGGTTTGATGGCCATCGACATCGTACCCCGCGAGGCAACCGGCGCGGCCCTGGGCATCGTCGGCATGGCCAGCTACATCGGCGCGGGGTTGCAGGACATCGTGAGCGGGTGGCTCATCAACGAGGGAAAAACGGTCGTCGACGGCGTCGCTCGCTACGATTTCGAGGCCGCAGCCCTCTTCTGGATCGCGGCCTCGGCCCTTTCGTTCATCCTCGCGCTATGCGTGTCGAAGCGCTCGCACGCATAGCGCGCAGCCGAAATCTTGGGGAATCGTACCGTGCGGAATTTCCGGTTGCCGCGCGGTACGGTTCCTTCGTGTTCCGGTCAGGGGGCGGATCGGCCCTGCCGTGCATCCGCCGAGCGGATCGGCATCGTTCCGGCGAACGGAGGTGCGGAATTCCGAGGAAACGGCGGGAGCACGGTTTCCGACTCCGATCCCGGAGACGCGCCGTTGACCCGAAACCGCTCCGTATCGGAGGCTTTCCGAGCCGTTCGCGGCGGCCGAAGGGAGCGTCGGAACGATTTTTCTTCGTAAATATTTGTGGTAGAAGAAAATTTTACTATATTTGTGGCGTGAAAAGAAGCAATAAGGGGACAGGAGTCCCCTTATTTCGTAAATATATCCGAAACGATTATGATCGATTGTCAGAAAGTCAAGGCGCTTGCCGAGCAGCAACTCGTTGGTACCGATGTGTTTGTGGTGAGCTGTAAGGTTTCCCCTTCCAACGAGGTGGAGTTGCTGCTGGACAGCGACACCTCCGTGCAGCTCGAAACCTGCGCCGCCGTCAACCGCGCCGTCAACGAAGCGATGGCCGACGACGAAGAGGATTTTTCGCTCACGGTGGCTTCGGCCGGTATCGGCGAAGAGCTGAAATGCGAACGGCAGTTCCGCAAGCTGGTGGGCCGTCCGGTCGAAGTGCTGTTGTTGAACGGCACGAAGATCCGTGCGCTGCTCGATGCGGCGGATGCCGGGGGAATCACGCTCTCCTACGAGGAGAAGCAGGCGGTCGAGGGCAAAAAGCGCAAGCAGCTGGTGAAGGTGGTCAAACGCTACGCCTTCTCCGAGGTGAAATATACGAAGGAGTACCTGGATTTCAAGTAGACGGATCAAAATAATAAAAATAAGATAACGCAACATGGATAATCTGAATCTGATCAGCAACTTCGCTGAATTCAAGGAGCTGAAAAACATCGACAAGAGCACGATGATCGGCGTGTTGGAGGACGTTTTCCGCCACGCACTGCAAAAACAGTATGAGACGGACGAGAATTTCGACGTCATCATCAACCCCGAAAAGGGCGACCTCGAAATCTGGCGCAACCGCACCGTCGTCGAAGACGGCGCGGTCGAAGATCCAAATGCGCAGATCGCCGTCTCGGAGGTCAAGGCCATCGACCCGACCTACGAGATCGGCGACGAATACGCCGACGAGATCAAACTCTCGTCGTTCGGCCGCCGCGCCGTGTTGTCGCTGCGCCAGAACCTCGCCTCGCGCATTCTCGATCTGGAGAAGGCCAGCCTTTACGAGAAGTATTCGGAAAAGGTCGGCGAGATCGTCACCGGTGAAGTTTATCAGGTATGGAAAAAAGAGGTGCTGATCCTCGACGACGAGGAGAACGAGCTGATTCTGCCCAAGGCGGAGCAGATTCCCAACGACTTCTACCGCAAGGGCGACACCATCAAGGCCATCGTCAAGTCGGTCGAGATGAACAACAACCAGCCCCGCATCATTCTTTCGCGCACGGCCAACCAGTTCCTCGAACGCCTGTTCGAGCAGGAGGTTCCCGAAATCTTCGACGGACTGATCACCATCAAGAAGATCGTCCGCATCCCCGGCGAACGCGCCAAGGTCGCCGTGGAGTCGTACGACGAGCGTATCGACCCGGTAGGCGCATGCGTCGGCATGAAGGGTTCGCGCATCTATTCGATCGTCAAGGAGCTGCGCAACGAGAACATCGACGTGGTGAACTACACGACCAACACCCAGCTGATGATCCAGCGCTCGCTCAATCCGGCCAAGATCTCGTCGATCACCATCGACGAGGAGAAGCAGACCGCTTCGGTCTATCTCAAACCCGATCAGGTGTCGCTGGCCATCGGCAAGGGCGGTCTGAACATCCGCCTGTCGAAGATGCTCACCGGCTACGACATCGACGTTTACCGCGAGGTCGAGGAGGAGGACGTCGACCTGAACGAATTCAAGGACGAGATCGATGCGTGGATCATCGACGCGCTGAAAGCCGTCGGATGCGATACGGCGAAGAGCGTGCTGGAACTTTCGGTCGAGGAGATCGCTTCGCGCGCCGATCTGGAAATGGAGCAGGCCCAGAAGGTGGTGGAGATTCTCAAAGCCGAATTCGAATAACGAGACAAAGAAAGGAGAACAGACAATATGGCAAATGAAAGAAGAATAAGACTCATCCAGGTTGCAAAGGAGTTCAATGTGGGCATCAACACCATCACGGACTTCCTGCAAAAGAAGGGGGTCAAGAGCGACGGATCGCCCAATGCGCTGGTCGATGCGGAGACTTATGCCCTTCTCGAAAAAGAGTTCGGCGCGGGCCGCGCCGTC
>ENA-OROD01003095-OROD01003095.1-human-gut-metagenome-genome-assembly--contig:-NODE-3095-length-11337-cov-3.369881_pt1 | contig 11337 bp, 8 predicted proteins | sample MGYA00242123_ERZ509038 | MGnify/ENA primary metagenome ERZ509038 (study PRJEB26280, sample SAMEA2338719) | human gut metagenome | biome: human gut; feature: human-associated habitat; material: faeces... | reverse complement strand
GAAGCGCCTGCCGTTGTTTCCTGCGGCAGGAAAGATCATCGGCGCGGCAGTTCCAGTGAATCTGAGCCACATGGCGGATCATTGCGCGCCAGCGTTTGATCTGACGTTCATCGTCGGGACAGCGGCGGCCCATGTAATAACGGCAGTACCATTGGAACCAGCCGCGCGGGTCCTCATCCCATATCCAGCCCTTTGCACGCCAGACCGACAGCGGAAGGGACGCTTCGATATGGAAGAAATTCAGCTCCGGATCGTGCCTTTCATGGCAGAGTTTTGCATTTTCGAACCAGTCGTCCGGAAACTCTTCCGTGCAGTCGGTCATGTATTTCCCCCCGAAAACACCGAGCGCAAGCATTTCTTTCGGAGTCAGTTCCGGCTGAAAACCCGCATGAAAATTCCTGCCCGGCCTTTCGGTCAGGAAATAGACATGATTCTTCTGCATCAGGTCATTTACAACTACTTCGCGCTGGAACATGGCACCGTCTCCTGTTTCGGGTATTCGAGCCTGCCGATATCAAACCCCCGGCTTCTCAACTGTTCGAGAATCGCCGACAGGCGTTCCTGCGGAAGCTGCGGCGTGCGGGAAAGAATCCAGAGGTAATCCATGGTTCCTGAGGTCACGACCGCATGACTGTAATCCGGAGCAAGGTCAATGATCCGGTAATCCCCGTAGAAGGGGCGGAAAAAAGAAACGCGGAATTCTCCGGCGACAGGATAAACATCTTTATATTTGAGTTTGGCGATTCCCTCCGCCTGACTGAATTTTCCATCGCGCTTTCCCCTGTTGACGACTCGGACAGTGTTGTCCTCATTGAGCGTATAATCTGCCGTGACATCATCCATATTCCGTTCAAAAGAGTGCGGCATACGCGCGATTTCATACCATTTCCCCATATAGCGCGGTATATCAAGTCCCTGAACCGACGGGATTCCCTCCGTAGATGCCGCGCAGGCGGCAAGCAGCATGAGCAGACAGGACGATACGGCAGTGAGAATGAATTTCATAAAAGCCTCCTTGATCTTATTGTTTTGGAGGCATACGCGACCATCGCACATGATCCTCCCCCCTTGCAAATAAAATACTGCGGGTTCCGGAAAAGTCAAATCAGCGGGCAGCAGGACCGGCGCCCTGACTTGAAAAATATGCTTATGCATTCTTCCGTCTCAAAGCCGTCCTCCGGCGGGATCAGGGCATTCAATCCCAGTGGAATAAAAGAAAAAATCCGGATCGTCAGTCCGGAAATGCGTTTTTGGGGGGAGAGAGTGCCGCATTTCCGTTCCTGCCGACCCGGATGAAATCAATGTTCGCCCTTTTCCTTGATCTCCTCGATCTTCTGACGGTCCATCAGGGAGATATTTCCTTCGACACGCCCGTCGTCCAGAGGATTGTCAACCCGTGCGGCAAGGTCGAGAAAGAGACGGCGCAGGTCGATACATCCGCCGATCACCATCCACACGGTCGAGATGATGCCGATAACGCAGGCGACGATGATACTGCCGAAGTAGAAGTAAGTGCTCCACCACTCTTTCGGCCACGGGGAAATGGCGTTCCAGACCACCACGATCACAAACATGAACAGCAGTTGGTAGACGAAGCTGTAGAAGAACACCGACCATGCGATGATCTTGTCGCCGCGGGTGTATTCCGGCGTGATGTTGATCAGCTTGCTGAACACATTCCGCCAGGTCCACGGGGACTTGATGCGCTTCTCGCCGTCGATGCTGTAAATGCCGCGGTGAAGCATCTGATCCAGATTGTAGGGCTTCTTGAAAGTGATCAGCGACACGACCACATAACAGAGGATTCCCGTAATCATCGCGATGAAGAATATCTCCATGGAATTGATCGGGAACTTGAGGGCATCCATCTTCCATACGATATACGGGGAGAACGGCGCGGAAATCGTCTGAAGCATATAGTCGATCGAATCGCAGTAACCGAGACGCGCCAGCCACGGATAGATGCGTTCCGCCCAGTTCTGCTGCATCGCGATGCCGCCGACCGAAACCACGGCGCCGCCGATCAGCGAAGCGAACGCGCCCGCCGTCGTCCCGAAACGGCTGTAAAGACCGCCGATCATCACGGGACCCGCACCGCCGCACCAGATGCTTGTCATGATCGTGAGAAACATATTGATATAGTCCATCTGCGCAAGGAAGATCGAGCCGCAGAGGAAGAATACCGCCACGCCCAGCGACAGGAATCGCAGATACCACAAATGCTGTTTCGGAGTCAGCGGCTCCTTTTTCAGCGGCATGATGATATCCTGCACGATCGTGGACGATGCGTTGAAGATACGCGAATCGTCCGTGGACAGCATCAGCATGATCATCAGCAGAGCAATCAGCCCGATCATGAATCCCGGCAGAATGTTGCGGAGAACGACCGGCATCATCATCTGATAATAAAGCGTGCGGAATCCCTGGTAAGTCGCATTGCCGTTCTCCTGCTTCGTGATGATATCCGCGGCTTTGCTCAGATACTCCGTGTCGGGATTGTGCACGCGGGAGAACTTCTCGCCCTCCTGAAACACGATCTCCGGCTGTGCCGCAAGAGCCGTGACGACCTGCCGGCGCACCGCGGAATCCTCCACGGTCTCGGCGGCGACTTTGGCGGAAAGCTCATTGCGGATCTTTTTCGCCTGCGGAGCAAAATCCCTGTGCGCCATCAGAGTAATCATGCCGATGGCGATGATCATGCACATCAGGAAGCCGAAACCGTTCCGCCATGAACCGATGATACCCGCCATTTTCTGTTCATGCGGGCTTTTTCCGCAACCGCTGGTGTCGTTGCCGATCCAGCTTGCGCGGTTCAGGATGTTATTCGTGACAGTCACCACCAATGCAAACAGGTTGAAGTCGCGGAGTTGATTGATGTCATAGGGATCAAGGAAACTTTCTCCGGCGACACGGTTCGCCATGACGGGGGCGATCTGGGCGGACCACGAAAATTCGCCGAGAATGAAGAAAACGAAAATCACGAAAATCGGATAGCTGATGAGCCCCTGAAAACAGTCGGTCACAATCAGGGAAACCCGTCCCGCGGGCCAGATCACGACCATGGCGAGAATCAGGCAGAGAATCAGAATCAGGACAAAAGAGGGAATCGCCACGCCGAAGACCGTAACAGCGTGAGGCAATCCGAGGAAGTAGATGAAGAAGTTGGTTGCGATGGCGGGCCCGATCGCGTTCGTCAGCATTTCGGCAATCGTCCGGAGAGACGCGGCAAAGATGCGGAACGGACGGTTGTAGCGCATCTCAAGGAACTGCCCCATCGACATCGCTTTCGTTTCGCGGAAACGGTAAAGACAGTAACCGGTCAATGAGGTCACGATTGAGATCGGCATGATGATATGGTTCCAGAAATTCAGCGCGAAACCGCACTGATACTGCTGTTCCACCAGAGCGATGATCGTAATCACGCCCAGCATTGTGGACAAATCCCCGACGGAAATCACATAACGCCCTGCGACGCGTCCCGCCGCCAGATAATCCGCCACGCCCCGCACATATTTCCGCGAATATACGGCAAGCCCGAGGATTCCGATCACAGGAATCAGCATGACGCACCAGTTGATAAAACTCATAGTAAAAAAAACTTTCCCTTGTCTTTTGGACTAGATTACATTATAAATAAAATACTGTTGAATTAAAAAAAAAAACATCCTCAAGCCTCTGCACCGGAGAAGAAGAACCGGCGGCTGGAGCCTCCGGCATTTCTTCTCAAAAAAAAGGGAAATATTTACTTCTTATTTCCCCAGAAAGGTGTCCCGTCATCTACAAGAACATTGATAGGAATCTTTGTATGAGACAAGGCTTCCGCATGTCCGTCAACGAAAAGAACATTCACCCCTTTATTTGCCTGATGACGAAATCTCCCGCCGTTGACAGTGAGCTGGGATTTCGTATCACAGCATGGGGAAGTGCCATCGGTGCGTCTCTCCGATGCACCGTCGATAAGCTCCATCGTCCTGGACGGCTGTTTCACAGACTTTACGTTGAATGCGGCATAAGCTTTCGCCCATGCATCCATTCCATAGTTGCTGAGATAGGAATTGATCAGATAATGTCCCATGAATCCATAGACACCGCCGCTGTTCCAGGGCATATCTTTCGAAGCAGGACAGGCAAAAATATCATACGGACGGGTAAGCGTGGTGTTGTCCTGTACTTTCCAGTGCAGTCTGTTTGCAAGAGTTTTATTGCTCTTCAGAGCATACAGTCCATCCTGCCAGCGACCGCTTCCGCTCCAGCTTCCGGCTCCACTGTTTAAAAGCCCGTTTGCTTTCGGAAATTGTCCATTGTTGTTATCCGTATAGAAATTCATCAGAAGCCCGAGCTGGCGCATGTTCGACATGCAACTGATGTCTCTCGCCTTGTCTCTCGCCTTGTTCAAAGCGGGCAACAGCATCGCCGCAAGAATCGCAATAATTGCAATCACGATGAGGAGCTCTATCAAGGTAAAAATTCCTCTATCCCTCCTCTGATTTTCAACATGATTCATCTGAATTTCCCCAAAAACATCTTGTGAATGCACTCTCATATTCATCCTCCGAATCTCAGTTTTATTACCCTTCTTGCAATTTTCCTGTTTCCCTCTATATTTTTGTCCAGTTCCAGAGGCGGCGTTTGCGTCCTCGTCACCGCCTCTGAAATGGCACGTTCAGAACAAGCTCACCTCACACCGATCCAGAACTTTCCGCCGGTAACATTGAATGCAGTTGGAATATCCTTCGCCAAGGTCGGTTTGGCATGTCCGTCAACCATAAGAGTATTCAACCCGCGCTTGTTCGAATGCCGATACGGACCTCCAAAATTGATATTGGCATATGCATCGGAAGCATATGCATTACCGCCGATAAATTTCTTCATGTGAATGCCGACCTCATACTTCTCACTTCCACGGTCGCCATCACAGACATGCATAACGGAAGAAGGATTTTTGATCTGAGTCAAAAGACGGGAAGCATATTTAGCACGGTCATCACTTGATCCCCACGAACCGGTTCCTGTATTGGAAACATATTTGTTTATCAGATAATGTTTTGTTCCTCCCGCCTGAGCAGAGTCCTTACCTGCACGCAAAGGCTGGGAAGGACAGGCAAAAATACCGAAAGGACGCAGAGACGGATTGGAACCTCGGTCATCATAATGAACAAAGTCACGATAACTGACACCAGTTGCCCAATATTTCTGCGGATTATACAGTGAAAACAGCATATCCTGCCATTTACCCGCAGTACCAGAAATATTACCTTGATAAGCCGGCAGTTTATCCTGATTCTCTCCCGCATACATCGCCATCAATACACCGATCTGCTTCTGATTGTTCAGGCAGGAGATATCCCTTGCCTTTGCCCTTGCCGAGTTCAGCGCCGGCAGAAGCATTGCAGCCAAAATTGCTATTATAGCAATTACTACGAGGAGCTCTATCAAGGTGAAATCCCCTCTATTCCGCCTCATTTCCAGCATCTTTCCGTCCTCCTCTTTTATGATATGACTTGTCTGGCTCCGGGAAAAACGTCCTGCAAGAATCTGTCTGAATGTCTTCATTTTTTCTCTCCCCGACTTTTATTTTTTGCTGTAACAGCACTTTCCTGTTATTCCGGCTGCCCCTGGAAATCCGGAGGCAGCCCGGAGTTGTTTTACTTCATTTCATTCTTAAGCTGACCGTTCACACGGTACTGATACATGTTTTCGCCGACCTCTCTCGCGGCTTTCGTCATCTCCGGATACGGAGTGTCCGCCACGTCGACGAAACCAATCTGATATCCCTCGCCGTCATACCGTCCGGTCAGCGGCTGGTCGCGAAGCTGGAAGTAGTGGGCTCCGACATAGTTCGGATGCACCAGCGCTCCCTGCATGTATCTCTTGTAGGAGACGGCGCGATCCTCCTGCGAATACTGCGGCATCAGGCTGTTCGAGAACATGCCGCGGTCATAGGTTCCGAAGTGGAACTCGCCGATAATCACCGGACGGTCGCGGAAGTCGCCGCGGTTCGTGTTCGCGATACTGTTCGCATAGGAATTGACACTGGAAATGTCGCAATGTTTCGTGGAAGCCTCCCAGACAGCGCCCGGATTGCGGAATCCGACGAAACGGCATCCGAGATAAAGTCTGTGCGGAGCGGCGCTCTTGATTCCCTGACGGCAGATCCGGAAGTATTCATTCACGAATTTCTTGTAAAATGCGCGCTCGTCTTCGCGGAATCCCTTGCTCTTGGGGGTCGCCGTGTTTTTCGCGACGTCCTCCCATGTGGCGAACTTCGTATCCCATGCCTTGTTCAGCGCCTCAACGGAATCCTTGTATTTGGCTTTCAGATCTTTGACGAACTCCGCCTTTGCGGGCTGTTCCGCGGGAGCCTTCATGACCGCCTTCATAATATCGCCGAACCTGAGTTCGTTGTCGATGAAATAGCCGATGCACATCGGATCGGTGATGGACTTCTTCACGATCGGATCGGTCGCTGCACGGTTCGCCAGCATATTGCCCATCAAATCTTCAAACTGCGGATCGAAGACATCGTAGAATTTGACGCGGCTGTTTCTGACAGTCGTCTTACCATCCTTGACCTCGACTTCCTTGAACTTGGGAAGATCGCGGTCATAATCGCAGAGAGACAGCACATAGGGTTTCTCGCCCATGAGCATGTGTCTTCTGTCGCCCCAGTTGCCGATGGTGTTGATGCCCCATGCCGTCATGCGTTTGTTGAGCACCTTGTAGAAATCGTCCGCATAATCTTCCTTGCCGTATTTCTTCTGGAGATTCCAGTGAGTGAACGGCAGTGTTCCGTCCTCGGGAACAGGCTGTGAGAACCATTGCGGATGCTTTCTTCCCTGCGTGGCGTCGGTATGGGTGCGGAGCACGTCAATTCCCGTAGACCAGAAGAGGCGTCCCTCCGGATCGACAAGCCACCACTTGCCCTGGTACTTCGAGACTCTGAAATAGCCGGTCGCTTTCAGCTTGGGTCCATTCTTCCACCCGCCGAAACGATCCCATTCCGCAGGAACGGAAGTCTTCTCAAGCTCGGCAAGTTCCTTTTCATGATTCTTCTTGAGATCCTCGTCGGAATGAATCTTTTCCGCCCATTCGCCATGCTTGTACTGCCCGTAGGCGTCAATGAAAGGCATATACTTGTCTGCCGGAATTTTCTTTGCGGCTTCCGGTTCCCCCTCCAGACGGAGATTCGAGAGACGGCAGTATGCCAGATCTTTCTTTCCCGCCTCATACGGCCAGATCATTTTGAATTCGATGGCATTGATTTTGTCGGTGTCCAGCGGATTCTTCAGGTTGCGCGCATCCTTGCCGACTTCAAAAATGGCTTTGTGCGGCAGATACATGCGCATGGTGCGCTTCTCGCCGGGATTCAAACCGATTCCGGTATAGGCTTCGCGGAAATTTTTCTCCTTGCGGCTGCCGCTGGAAATGTGCATGGTCAGACGCATCTGATTCGTCTTGGAAAGATTCTCCACATCGACGGCAAGAACTTTTCCTTTGGAAAGATCCAGATACTTCTCGCCTTTCACAGGGTTGACCTTGACGCCGGAATCCCATTCGGCGGTATCGGTCCTGAGGATCAGGTCCTTTCCCTCCCATGTGACTTTCGCCTTGTAGCGCGGCTGGCACTGCTCTTTCGTGAAGGACAGCTCCGCACCGGAAAGCGCAAACAGAACGGACATTGCCGATAAAACGGATGTGAGTTGTAAGAACTTCATGTTTCTCTTCCTTTTATAATATTGTTGTAATTGAGTTTCGTTCAATCAGGCGGACCTGCATTTTGATCTGACGGAGCTCTCGGAGATCGTCCCTCAGAACCAGTTCCACCGCTTTTTCAGCCATTTCGTGCAGAGGTGACGCGATCGTGGTAAGCGACGGGCAAAGGAATTCGGAGATTCCGGGGTTCTCAAATCCCATCAGGGAGATATCCTCGGGCACCCGTTTTCCCGCCAGTTCCTGGATCAGCCAGTTCACTTCCAGCACTTTCATATCTTCACCGGTGACCCATACCGCCGTGCATTCCGCATCGATCAACTGTTTGACAGCCAGGTGCAGCGGCATGGAATTCGGAATCTTCATCAGGTTCTGCGCGGGGTCGATCCCCTTTCTGCGCATCGCCTCGCCGACTCCGTCCGCCCGCAGATGCCCGGCGTAATCGACATCATGGATCACGGCAATCCTGCGGTGCCCCTTATTGACAAGGTAATCCCCCGCAAGGTTTCCTGTTTCCGTTCCGTCGATGTAAATACAGTGAAAATACTCTTTGTAAAGGTTGCTCAGCCAGATTACGGGAATATTCTTTATCCCTTTCAGGATCTCGATCGTATGATCCTCCCAGGCGACGCCGATAATGCCGTCGAACCAGCAGTTGACCAGATTGTCGATCCGGTCCTCCGTGATCATCCGGACAGTTGCATCGGAGCGTGAAAGCGCATGGCAGATGTACTGCGTCATGGTATTGACATATCCGCCCATCACGGTTTTCTGCGGAGGTTCGGTGATCAACGCGATCTGCGGGGTCCTCACGCCCACACGGGGACGGAATCCCAATTCGCGGGCGGCGGAAAGCACACGGCTCCGGGTTCCGTCCGGAATCAGTTCGCTGTTGTTGAACACCCTGCTGACGGTTCCGGAGGAAACACACGCCTTTTTTGCCACCTGAGCAAGCACGGACGAAGAGTTGCCCACTCTTGCTTTTGTTGCTACAGACATTGATAAATCTCCTCTCTCAGGATCTCTCTTTGTTTCTCTCTGCCTTTAAATTATAAACAAAATCATGCAAATGTCAAGGGTATTTCATAAAAATTTTAGAATTTTATGCAATTTTTGCATGAATCAATAAAAGATTACAGCACCACATCGGATAATTGCAGAATAATGAGAAGTGAGAAGTGCAATAATCTTCCGGTCTTTCCAGTCCTTCAGGAATCCCCCCTGCCAATCAGGGTGCGGTCATGATCCGGAAATAATCCCCGATCCAGAAAGGTTCAACGACAGGCTTGCGGTTACTCAGGAAACACGCATCGGAATCTTTGTCATCAGGAGAAAAGCCATGCATTCCGGGAAGCGCCATGCCGCCCATATCGGAAGGCGCAAACTGGACTCCGGCATCCAGAAGATAGATATCGTCCCCATAACGGTGATCTGGAAAATTCACATGATAACGCTCCTGTTCCTGTTCCGACAGCCAATGCCCGTGCCCGGCGGAAGCCACGGCGGCTCTCAGCTCCTCTTTCAGTTCAGGGCGAATCCACCAGAAACGCGCCATCGTGGAATCCACAAAAGAAATATAGTCTCTACCCCACCGGTATTTCCCCAAGACCGGGCGCAGGTCAAGCGAACAAGTCAGCGGCGTCATCCCGTGGTCTGAAAGAACGCAGAATTCCACCTCGTCATAACATGCCACCGCCGTCTCATACAGTCTGCGCATTCTCTCCTCATAGCGTTTCAGCTCCGCTCTTACCGCCTCCGGCTCCCCGATATGCCGGTGCAGAAATCCGTCCAGAGCGGCGTCATAGATGAAAGCGCATTCGAAGCTCCCCCGTTTCAGGAGTTCTTCCGCTTCCTGAAAGTTAAACATTCCGGGCTTGCGCCAGTCGGAAATATGGTAACTGCGTCCCTGCCATGCGTCCGCCAGATTCGGGACGCCATCCATACCGCCGGGAATGAACATGTCTCTCTTTTCACTGTAGTTCAGATAGGGAAGATGGCGGAACGGCACACGGTAAAGCTGGAAATAACCGGTATAGCCGAGCACTTTCTTCAGAACTTTCGAAATATGATGCCGGATACGGTGACGACTGAAAATGATGTCCGGCAACAGAAAGGACGGCAGATACTTCAGGAAACGGAACGGGGAGTGATGCGGATCATAATAGAAAAAGCTGAAATGCCCGTGCTCCGGCGGAGTCTTCCCAGTCAGGATCGTAGGCACGGCGCCGGCGGAATATCCCAACTGCGTCACAACATCATAGCGGCAGGGCAGAAAATCCGCGCAGAAATGATAACGCTCCGCCAGTTCCCAGCCCAAAGCATCAATAAAAATATAAAGCCGGACTTTCCTTGACGCCGTATTTTCCAACTCTGCCATCTGCCCCGTATCGCAATCTTTTGTTTTGAGAGTAACAGAGAATGTAGCCGTTCTCTCCGCATTTATCAAACAGAGAATGCGGAAAAACAGGAAAAAAGACTCAATCTTCCGGCATCTCCGCCGAGAGTCCGGCAAAGCTCTCCTTTTATCACAGTTTTGCCCTGTCCGTCATAGCTCGTCCTGTCAATTTTCTCTGCCCGTTTCCGGAGTCCGGGCTTTTGCAAAAGCATCTTTTCAAGAAAAAAACCTCACATTTTCTTCATTTTTTTCTTTTCTCCCCTTGTCAAACGCAAAAAACCGACTATAATATGTTCATAAAGGACGCAAATATATGCGAAAACAACAAAAAAATTGGAGGAAAACAACAAAATGAAAGCACGCAAAGACCGTGGTTTTACCCTCATCGAGCTCCTCGTCGTGATTGCGATTATCGCAATTCTGGCGGGTATGCTGCTCCCCGCCCTGAACTCTGCACGTGAGAAGGCTCGCCGTATCGCATGCACAAGCAATCTGAAACAGATCGGTCTCGCCGCCAAGATGTATTCCGGCGACTACAGCGAGAAATTCCCGACCTATTATGATGGCTCCAAATATTGGCATAACGGTCGGTCTATTTCAGCTCTTGTCAGCACAAATTATCTGACAGACTTCAAGGTATATATCTGCACATCCTCAACAACCCCAACCGCTACATTGGATAGTTCTATCACACTTGAGAATTGGGAAGGTAAAAATGCTGTGTCAACGGACTCGACTAAACAGCAACGTTTTCAAGGTACAGGCACAATAACCAATTTCTCTTATGGTTATATTGGGCTTATGACAGAAAATGAAAATCCTGACAGTGGTTTGGCGTTTGATTCAGCTGTTGATCCCCAGAGTAAAAAATCCAACCATGAGAAATATGGTAATGTTCTTTATGTAGATGGTTCTGCAAGAGCTTCTGTTGGAGCGAATTGGGGTGCAGCAATCAGTTACTTTGGAAAAGGTAAGAACCCGACAGGAAGTTTGGCTGATGGCGGAGGTAACTTCAACACAGATACTGCAACTGGAAGATTCCCGACACAGGATGATGCAGGTGTTGTCAGCACTAGCGGGACATCCGTTGCCGTAGCAGATTAATTATTCAGCAAAGAAAAACTCTAATTTTCTATAGAGTGAAAAAGAGAGAATCATTTGGTTCTCTCTTTTTTTATTGTCCCCTTCAGGACAATAAAACTACCGGCTTTGCCGGTATGTTCAGTCAATCT
>ENA-OROD01003093-OROD01003093.1-human-gut-metagenome-genome-assembly--contig:-NODE-3093-length-11342-cov-3.547001_pt1 | contig 11342 bp, 13 predicted proteins | sample MGYA00242123_ERZ509038 | MGnify/ENA primary metagenome ERZ509038 (study PRJEB26280, sample SAMEA2338719) | human gut metagenome | biome: human gut; feature: human-associated habitat; material: faeces... | reverse complement strand
TGAAAAAGAATGTGCCTTGGCACATTCTCGCGCCGAGCGCGGTCGCTTGCGACATATTTCTTCTTCGCGCGAGTGCGCATCCCGCGGAGCGTTTTTTGTGTCATAGGACGAAGTTTCCTATGACACAAAAATCTGCCGCAGAATGATCCGCAGCCATTGCGCCCGCTCCGTCGCGTGGAGCAAACTGGGGCCGGGTGTTCCCAGAGGCTTCCGGTATCTGGGCGGCCCGAAATAGTTCCGCGTTCGTTGTGTTTACTGCCGTCTTTTCAGATGGAACCATATTCATAAGGCGAAACCGGTCTGAAATGGAACGTTGATTTTTCCCGATTCTTCCGGAAATCAGATTGAAAATCGGAACGGAACGCTTATAATAAAGAAATTCGTTTCAATGTTAATAGAAAAAAGGATTGAAAATGAAAAAGGTGACCATTCTGGGCAGTGCCGCGGCGGAAGGGATTCCTGCAATGTTCTGCAACTGCCGGGTGTGCGTGGAAGCTTGGAAAAACGGCGGAAAAGACATCCGTATGCGTACGGCATACAAATTCAATGAGCATGTCCGTGTGGATTTCGGACCGGATACTCTGGCGCAGGAATTCAAGTATCAGCTCCATTCCGAGAATCTCAGGCATCTTTTCATTACCCACAGCCACGAGGATCATTTCTATCCCTGGCTTCTGAATTACCGTATGCCGGGATTTTCGGTTGTGCCGGAGGGCAATCTCCTGAACATCTACGGCAATCCGGGCGTGATGGATGCAATGAATGTGCATTTCGCGAAACACCGCTGCGATTATGGGAAATTCCGTCTGAATCCGGTTTTGATCACGGCGTTTGAACCCGTGGAACTGCCGGAGGAGGATATGACGTTCTATCCCATGCACGCAAATCACATGCCGACGGAAAAACCGATGATCTATGCAATCCGCTATGAGGACAAATGGGTTCTGATCGCCAACGATACCGGAGTGTTTCCGGAGGAAGACTGGAAGTTCCTGGAAGAGAAGAAATTCCGTTTCGATCTGGTGATCAGTGACTGCACCGGCGGGCTTCTGGACTACCGTGACGGGCATATGAGCGGGAAATTCGTCCTGGAAACGAAACGGCGTCTGGAAGCTCTGGGCTGTGTCGACGGCAAAACGCGATACGTCATCAACCATTTTTCCCATAACGGCAGGGCGACTCACGCGGAACTCGAAGCACATTATAATCCGTATGGAATCGAGGTCGGTTTCGACGGAATGGAACTGGCACTTTAATCTGACAGGAGAAGGAGATCAATGGAAGAACCTGTACTTATCATGCCGTGTCTTGACATGCGCAACGGGCGCGTCGTCAAAGGCGTACACTTTGTGGATATTGCAGACGCCGGTGATCCGGTGGAATGTGCGCGTGCTTACTGCGCGGCGGGCGCCGACGAACTTGCGCTGCTGGACATTACGGCGACCGTGGAGAACCGCGGCACGCTGCTGGACGTTGTCCGGCGCGTTTCGGAGGTCTGCACTGTCCCGTTTACGGTCGGCGGCGGCATTTCCGACGTAAAATCTGCGGAACTGGTGCTTCGCGCAGGAGCCAACAAGGTTTCGACCAGCAGCGCGGCATTCCGTAAACCTGAAATCATCCCTGCCATGATCCGGGAATTCGGCGCTGCGGCAGTTACCGTGGCAATTGACGTGGATGTCAACAAGGCGATGCCCTCCGGTTATGAGGTGTATATCGACGGCGGGCGCACCGCCACGGGCTGCGATGCTCTGGAATGGGCGAAGCGTGTGGACGGTTACGGCGTTCAGGTGATTCTGCCGACCAGCAAGGCGGGAGACGGCGCCAAGACCGGATACGATCTGCCTGTCATCAGGGCGATGGCGGAAGTCTGCAAGGCGAAAATCGTCGCTTCCGGCGGCGCCGGCAAAATGGAGCACTTCCTTGACGCGGTCAAAGCGGGGGCGCAGATTCTGCTTGCCGCCTCTGTGTTTCATTTCCATATGATTGATATTCCGGAATTAAAGAATTACCTCAAGGAGAACGGGATTTTGGTCAAGCCGTAATCCTGCTCGGGGAAATGACTGTCCGCAGGGGGTCTGGTTGCAGGAACCCCTGCGTTTTTTTATCAAGTGTTTGCCGTTCAATTTTTTCATCAATATGGATAGGGACGGACATAGCTGTCTCGTCCTTTATGCGTATGGGAGGAGGAAATGTATATGTCGCGCAGAATAATCCTTTTTATATTATCTTTATCCTGTTGTCTTCTTATGACATCATGCTTTGGTATGTTACCTGCGGAGGAGCGAAGAAGGTACGAGGAGGAGTTAAAACTGTACGGGCTTTCCGATTCAAATGAGGACACACTCTATCAGGACTAAAGAAACGAAGACGTACAGCCGGATACTTTTGACAACAGTAAAGGGTTCCGATGCATGCGGGGATTCCTTTCCCGTTTTCCAGTCAGGCAGTTCATTGTTCCGCTATGCGCTGTCATCTGAAAAGCAGCTTTCCGAATACCTGTAATCCTCCTGTGTCCAAAGGAGATATAGCACTGTATCAAAATGATAAAAGCGGAAAATGCTCCTGACACCTGAAGCGCCTGTATGATATTCCGCTTGCGAGCGAACCGGCATTCGGAGCAGAAAATAAAAAACACACAGCCGTTTTGTTGTCCGGACGACTGTGTGCTCCTGAAAACTGGATTTAAAAATTATTTGGCGGCATCAATTTCCGCTTCGACATCTTCAAATGTAATATCGGAATTCGTTCCGGCAAAGAAAACGATTCTGACTCCCGTCGGCACCGCTTTGACTTTCACGCCGTTCCTGATAATCTCATATTCATTTCTGACGACATGCTTTCCTTCGACTTCAGTGAAAACATTCGTGGCGGTCACTTTTGCCAGATTGCCGGAAAAGATGTAGCCCTTTGCGTCATACAGATAAACAGCGACTCCGGCAGTTCCTTTCCCTTTGACCTTGGCTTCGATTTTCACGATTTCTCCCGGCTTCACCGGATAGGCGGCAGCCGTATAGAAGGGGGTTTCCCTTGTGGTCGTAGTCACCTGAATGGCATTTTCGCCGGCCTCTCTTGCCGGAACGACCTTGAATGTCCCGACATTCGGCTGGTTTGCATAGTTCTTGACCCAACCGAGCGGAGCCGTCCCTGCCGTATTGAGGCGTTTGAATTCTCCGTTGATATTGAGGTCCCTTGCAAAAAGACTTCCTGCGGCAACGACGGCAACCAATGCAATGACTGCTGTTTTCATGTAACGATCTCCCTGTTTTTGTTGACAGTATCTGTAATTGGAACTGGTTTCAAATTACACCCGTATTACAGTTTTGTCAAATCCATATTCTTTTTCCGGCAAGCGTTGACGTAAAATAGTTTCCTGATTTTTTCTGCAAAAAAGATTTTATCTGTCGGAAAAATAATTGTCCCTGCTTGATTTTCCGGCTTTATGCATGTAAATTCTTACGTCTGCCACATGACAGGGCGGATAGAAACGGAGTATCCTTATGTCTCTTGGTCTCACTGAAATTCTTGTTATTTTTGTCGCCATCCTTCTTTTGTTCGGGGCAAAGCGGATTCCGGAAATCGCCCGTGCCCTCGGGCGTGCCAGCCATGAATTCAAAAAGGCAAAAGATGAGATCATCAACGAAACCGAAGAACTGAAAGACGCTGCGGAAAAAAAAGCCGCTCTGGAAGATCAGGCGGGTAAAAAGGATAACGATAAAAAAAATGACTCCGAATAACGGAGGGCTCCCTTTATGAGCGACACAAAGGAACTTTCCTTTCTGGAACATCTGGATGTCCTGCGCGGAGTTCTTTTCAAAATCATCGGAGTTTTCAGTGTTCTCTGCGTTCCGGCATGGTTCTGTGCCCCTTACGTGATGAAACGGTTGCTTGCATATGCGGCTCCCGCAGGGTTCAAGCTGCATTATTTCTCTCTGATGGAACCTTTTTTCATTCAACTGAAAGTCATGCTGACACTGGCTGTTTTCGCCTCCCTGCCGTTCACTGCATATTATTTATGGGGGTTCATTGCGCCGGGACTTACCGAACTGGAACGGAAAAGAATCCGTCCTCCCCTGTTTCTGAGTTTTTTTCTTGCCGTTGCAGGAGCCGTTTTCGCAATTCTGCTGATTGTGCCGGTCATTGTCCGTTTTTCGCTTTCCTTTCAGACGGAAGGCATGGAGCCGGTCATCGGAATCGAGAGTTTTGTATCCATGATGCTGCTGTCCGCGCTTGCCTGTGCAGTCCTGTCCCAGTTTCCGGTATTGCTGCTGATCCTGCTTTCCCTCGGGATCGTCGATCTCGCCTGGGTCCGCAAACAGCGTGCCGTCGTGCTCGTCGCGATCCTGATTATTGCGGCGGTCGTGACGCCGCCGGATGTGGTCAGCCAGCTTATGGTGGCGGTGCCGACCTATCTCCTGTTTGAAGGAAGTCTGCTGTTTTTCCGCTTTTACAGGAAACCGGACGGCAGTATGGATGTCTATGAAGAAGAATCAAAGAAGGAATCATAACCCCAAAGGAGCCGAATATGGACAGACGTGATTTTCTGAAAACCACCGCCGCGCTTGCCGCTTTGGGCGTCGCTGCAAAAGCCGGTAAACTGTTTGCCGCATCCCCTGCAAAACAAAGCGGTGCGCCCAAAACAGGCGCCCCCGACATGGTGGCGGTCAAGGGCGGAGAGCCCGCGCAGATGTTCGACCTCGGAATCAAGGAACTCGGCGGGATGCAGAAGTTCGTCAAAAAAGGGCAGACCGTTGTCATCAAGCCGAATATCGGGTGGGATAAAGCCCCTGAGTACGGAGCCAATACGAATCCTGATCTGGTCCGGCGCATCATCGAGCACTGTAAAGAGGCGGGCGCATCCAGAATCTATGTGTTCGACACGACATGCAGTCCGTGGAACCTGAGCTACAAAAACAGCGGAATCGCGGATGCCGCCGAAAAAGCCGGCGCGGTCGTAGTCGGCGGGGACAGCGCCAAGGACAAGGCATATCTGGAAAACAATTATGCGGAAGTTGAGATCCCCGGCGCAAAACGTCTCAAGAAGATGATGCAGCACCGTCTGATCCGGGAGTGCGATGTCTTCATCAACGTTCCGGTCCTGAAACATCACGGCGGGGCGCATATGACCTGCTGCATGAAAAATCTGATGGGAACGGTCTCCAAACGCACCCAGCAGTATTTTCATGGCAATGACCTGCATCAATGCATTGCGGAATGCTGCGCTTATCGTAAGCCCGACCTGAATGTGGTGGATGCTTACCGCGTCATGACGAAACGCGGTCCGCGCGGTGTGGACCTGAGCGATGTCGTGGTCATGAAATATCAGATGATCGGCACAGATCCCGTTGCGCTCGACACTGCCGCGGCGCGTCTGATCAAATTCAACCTGAACCGGATCGGGCATATCCGCATCGGCGAATCGCTCGGAATCGGCACGACCAGACTCAATACACTGAATATCAGGCGGATCACGGTATGATGCTTTGGAAGAACCTGCCGTGGTGGCGTATTCTGCGAATTCTGGTTGCAGGCGTTGTTCTGCTTGTCCTGATGGGCGGAACCTGGTTCTTCCCCGGATATGAGAAAGTGTTTGTCTCGCAGTTCGGTTCCAGTCTGCTTGCCCTGACTTCCGCTTTTTCGCTGGGGGCGTTCCTTGCCGTTGCCGCAGTCGCGGCAGTGACGCTGCTTGTCGGGAGACTGTATTGTTCGATTCTGTGCCCGCTCGGAATTCTTCAGGACCTCATGATGCTTTTCAAGGGGCGTTTTGCATTTCAGGGAGCATATCGCCGGATCAAATATCCGTTTTTCTTCCTTGTTCTGGGACTGGCGTGTGCCGGACTGATGCTTCCGCTTGCATTCCTGATGCCTTCGGCAAATTTTGTCGCCATCGAGAATCATGTATTCCGGGAAGTCTGTGCGCGAGTTTTCTACTGGCTCGATCTGCCGATCGGGGAGGTGACGGTTCATCCCGTCCTCGGCGGATTCATCAGCGCATGGGCAGTCTTCATTCTGCTTGCCATACTGGTGCGCTGGCGCGGCAGAATTTACTGCAATACGCTTTGTCCGGTCGGCGCTCTGCTCTCATTGATTGCGAAATTTTCTTATTGGAAAATCACGCTGACGGATCGCTGTGTCCGCTGCGGCGCATGCGAACGCGTCTGTAAAAGCGGATGCATCGACGTGAAAAACAGGCGCGTCATCAATGAGAACTGTGTCATGTGCCTGAACTGTATCGACAAATGCAAGTTTTCCGCGTTGAAATTCGAGCATCGAAAACCGGCGCTTGAAAACAGGGAGCCTGTATCCGGGGCAAGACGTGAGTTCCTGATTGCCGGCGGCGCTCTGGTGGCAGGATTGGCGGCGGGAAAAGCGGCGCATGTACTTGGAGGCAGGAAGATTCCGACAGACGATTATGCTCCGGCGATGCCTCCCGGAGCGGTTTCCTACGACCGTTTCGCCTCCCGTTGTGTCTCCTGCGGACTCTGTATCGCCGCATGCAAGGGGCATGTTCTTGCCCATGCGACGGGGCAGTATGGGTTGCGCGGTTTCCTTCAGCCTTATATGCGGTTCTCCAACGGAGCCTGCGAATTCAATTGCAATGAGTGTATCAAGGTGTGCCCCTGCGGTGCGCTGGACAAGCTGGCTCTCGATGAAAAGAAACACTGGCGCGTCGGTCTTGCGCGGTATGTGGAAACCCGCTGCATTTCTTATATCGACGGGACCGACTGCGGGGCATGTGCGGAGCATTGTCCGGTAGGAGCGCTTGAGATGGTTCCCTACAAGGAAACGACAATTCCGAAAGTGCATGAGAATCTCTGTATCGGCTGCGGAGCCTGCGAAAACATCTGTCCCGCCCGCCCGGTCAAGGCGATCCGTGTCAATGGCGTTGCAAAACAACATTTTGTAGAGAAACCTGTCGCGACGAAATCGGCGGTTCTCGATTCGGAAGAGGATTTTCCGTTCTGAATGAATATAAAAAAGATTTTTTTGATCTGTATCATTTGTTTTTTGGTTGTCCTGGCACTCATTCCGCTGGTTGTACCTTTTTTCATTCCGTGGACAATGTTGAACTGCCGGACTCTTTATATCGACATACAGTCCGGCAGGACACGTTTTGTGCGTCACCTGTATTTCATTCCGATCAGGGATGAGATCCATGAGACATCCTGTTCGCGGTCTTTATATCCGAATCGGAATTATCCCCCGCCTGACTGGCGAATAGATACAAGGCTTTCTCCGTATCTCCGTAATTCCCCGCACTACGCACTGCATGGCGCCGTGACAATCATGAGAATGATTGATATGGAAAGTGAACTTACCGAAAAGGAAAAAAACACATTGAGAAAACAGATCCTCCATCTCTGGCAGAGCGGGAAAGGAAAGCATGAGGCGAAAAACCTGCTCTGGAAAACTGCGGAACGGGAAACAAATCAAACCGGACAGGACAGAAAGGATGTTCCGAAATGAAAAACAAGACTTTGAAATGCGGATTTTCAATGCCGGTTCTCGGAATGGGAACATGGCAGATGGGCGGCCGGATGGAACGCGATTCCCGGAATGACGATGCCGGGCAGATTCAGGCTTTGAAAACCGGTCTGGATCTGGGATTCAATCTGATTGACACGGCGGAATCCTATGCTGACGGGAAGGCGGAGGAACTGGTCGGAGAGGCGATCAGAGGCTATGACCGGGGCAAACTGTTTCTGACATCGAAAGTCTGGAAAACCCATGTCGCGTATGATGATGTGCTGCGTGCCGCGGAAAACTCGCTGAAGCGGCTCGGCACGGATTATCTTGATCTGTATCTCTACCATCAGGTCAATAATGAAGTCCCGCTGAAAGAGACGATGCGCGCGTTCGACCGTCTGGTATCGGAAAAACTGGTGCGCCACATCGGAGTCAGCAACTTCGCGCTGGAGCGGTTCAAACGCGCGCAGGCGTGTGCGGAACATAAGATCGTGGTCAATCAGATTCATTACAGTCTGTCGGTGCGTGAACCGGAAAGTGAGCTGCTTCCCTGGCTTCAGGAAAACGACGTGATGATTCAGGCATGGCGTCCTCTGCGCGGTGTTCCGGATTGCGCGCTTTTAAACGAGCTTTGCGCCAAGTATGGCAAGACGAAATCGCAGATTGCCCTGAACTGGCTGATCATGCAGAAGAACATTGTCACGATTACAGCTTCCAGTTCCGCGAGGCATATTCAGGATAATCTGGATGCCGCCGCGTTTGAAATGGCGCCTTCCGATGTGGAGCTCCTGACGCGCGATTTTCCGGAAAAGAAATTCATTTCCGATGCCGTTCCCCTGAGCTGATTCATATCGCCCTCCGGTTGAAAACGGAAGATACGATGCTATATTCCTGTCGTTTGCCTGGCGGCGTGATGCTCATGAAAATCCGCTTGTGCATCAAATTCAACAGTATCAAAGAATTACCGGGGGCTGCATGAAAACCAGGATTGACAGAGAACATTGGGAACGCAAAGAATATTTTGATTTTTTCGGTTCTTTCGGTGAACCTTTCTGGGGAATCAATTTTTCCGTGGATATTTCCGGAGTCAGAGAATTTGCCGCCGACAGCCACATCTCTCTGTTTACATGTCTTCTGTATGGAATCATGAAAGCGGCGAACGCTCAGGAAAACTTCCGGTACCGCATCGAAGAAAATGATATCGTCCTGTACGACCGGATTCATCCGTCCTTTACCGTCGCACGCGAGGACCGCAGTTTCTGTTTCGCTTTCACTGAATACACAGAGAATTTCCAGGTTTTCGCAGAAAATCTTGCAAAAGAGATCGCGAGGGTGAAAAAGATGAAAGGGCTTTTCACTTCGGAAAACGACCGGCGGGCGGATGTCGTTCATTTTTCAGCAATTCCGTGGATTCCGTTTACGGGTCTCACACATGCCAGGAATTTTGCGTTCCGGGACAGTGCCGTAAAGATCTCGACGGGTAAAATCGAGTTCAAGGACGGCGCTTTCCTGATGCCGCTTGCATGTTACGCTCATCACTGTTTCGCAGATGCCTCCCACATCGGTGCGTTTTACGAAAATCTGCATGAACTGTTCCGGACTTTCGGCTCCGGAGAAGATTCCATCCGTTGAGACAGGAAGATTCATTTTGCTGAACTTTCCGGCGGAAGATTGGCGGATTTGCATTTTCCGGAAAATGCATTATACTATTTCCGGCAGAGGGCTTCTGCCTTACGGAAGTCCGTCAACAATAACAAAAGGATCCATTTTGCAAGCTGACAATGTGTTGCTGTATCAAATTCTGATTCTGGTGCTGCTGATTTTCCTCAACGCGTTTTTCGCATCATCGGAAGTCGCCCTGATTTCATTGAAACAATCCGCCGTGCGCAGGCTCGCGGCAAACGGAGGGCGGCGCGGCAGACGGCTCGCACAGCTGCTTTCCAATTCCGGCAGGTTTCTCGCCACGGTTCAGGTCGGAGTGACTTTTGCCGGATTCATGGCAAGTGCGTTTGCCGCGGAATCCTTTGCCGGGCCTCTCACCGGATACCTGATCTCACAAGGGGTTGACTGCGTTTCAGATGCGACGCTGGAAGGGATCATCGTCGTAGTGATTACGATCCTGCTCTCTTACGTTTCTCTGGTCTTTGGCGAACTTGTCCCGAAACAGTTGGGGTTGCGCTATGCGGAAACAGTCGCGCTGAATGTTGCCGGTCCGATCAACTTTCTGGCGAATGTGACGGCGCCGTTTGTCTGGATTCTGAATACATCGGTCAGTATCGTAATGAAACTGTTCGGCAGTGTGAAAGAGGATGAACAGGAGGTTACGGAGGAAGAAATCCGTATGATGGTCGATATCGGCGAGGAAAAAGGCGTTATTGAAAAAACTGAGCGTGAGATGATCCACAACATCCTTTCCTTCAACGATAAAACTGCCGATGAACTTATGATCCACCGTCGTGAAATCACGGCTCTGGACATCGACTCCCCGAGAGACCAGATCGATACGATTCTCATGAATGCAGGGCATCCCCGTATTCCGGTCTACCAGAAAAATATCGACAATATCATCGGGGTCCTGCACTTGCGTGAATACTTCGGCGCCAAACTCCGCGGCAGGGAGAACCGTGATATCCGCACCCTGATGAAGCCGGTCTACCTTGTCCCGGAAAATGTGCGTGCGCATGTCCTGTTCCGCGAAATGCAGGAACGCAAAATCACGCTTGCAGTCCTGCTGGATGAGTTCGGAGGAACCGCCGGCATCATAACCATTGAAGACATGGTGGAGGACATTGTCGGTTCTCTCCGCGATGAATTCGACGTGGAGGAGAAGAAACTTGAGCCTTTGCAGGATGGTGTCTGGCGTGCCGATGGTTCAATCAAACTGGATAAGATCATGCGCCTGACGGGAATCCGGCTTCCCTGCGGTGATTACGACACTCTTGCCGGCATGATTCTTTCGCGTCTGAAAACGGTTCCGGAACGGGAGACGGTTCTGACGCTTTCCGAGAGTTCCGTGGAACTTACGGTGGAATCTCTGGCGGGTTGTCTTCCCGGTCAGGTCATCATCAGAAAGATATAGATTTCCTTTGTCAGCGGATTGCATTATAATCACTTGACGATATTCCAAGTCGAAAATCAATCAAGGACAAGCTGGAAAAAAATGATTTTCATCTGCAATTCATCGGAAAATGTACAAAAAAATGGAGCGAGCAATGGGACTCGAACCCACGACCATCACGTTGGCAACGTGATGCTCTACCACTGAGCTACGCCCGCCCGAGTATGCCTCATAATATGGCAGTGTTTTTTCATTTTGCAAGTTTAAATTGCGTTTTTTTTCAAAAAACTGGAAAAAGAGGAATGGCGGAAGAAGATCTGCAGGAGGGAAAAAGAGAAACGAATGTTGAAAAAGAGAAAAACGAATGGTATATTCCCCGGACAGCCCCGAACGGGAAAACAGACAGGAATCCAGAAAAGAGAAATAAGCATGAACGGAGAAGCGGAACAGCAGACTCTGATTATTGAAGCGGGCAAATGCCATTCGCGCTATCTGCGGGATCTGTGGGAATACCGGGAACTGTTTCTGATGCTTGCATGGCGGGATATTCTTGTCCGGTACAAGCAGACGGTCATCGGCATACTGTGGAGCGTGCTTCGTCCTCTGCTCGGGATGGTGGTGTTCACGCTGGTTTTCGGACGGCTTGCCAAACTGCCCTCCGACGGGATTCCCTATCCGCTGATCGCCTATTCCGGGATGCTGATCTGGCAGTTTTTCAGCAATACGGTCTCTATCGGGGGAGAATCGCTGCTGAACAACACAAATCTGATTTCGAAGGTTTATTTTCCACGCCTGATCGTTCCGACGACCGGGATGACGG
>ENA-OROD01003091-OROD01003091.1-human-gut-metagenome-genome-assembly--contig:-NODE-3091-length-11346-cov-3.483837_pt1 | contig 11346 bp, 20 predicted proteins | sample MGYA00242123_ERZ509038 | MGnify/ENA primary metagenome ERZ509038 (study PRJEB26280, sample SAMEA2338719) | human gut metagenome | biome: human gut; feature: human-associated habitat; material: faeces... | reverse complement strand
TATAAGTGGCTTAAAAACGATTATTTAACCGTTTCTGTTTACGGCATTATTGATCAAGTATATAAAATGATTGGTAGGCCGATAGACAATATTCCAACCCTTATAAAGAATTGTGGCCCCGAAGTTTGGGATATTTATGCGAAGGGACTAACGACAACCATAAACCAAGCAGATTCGGATTATGATAAACAAATCTTAAAGAAATATAAACCGCAAAATCTTGCTGAAATGTCCGCGTATGTCGCTGCAATTCGTCCTGGGTTTGCTTCACTTCTCAATAACTTTATCGAGCGTAAACCTTATACGACGGGCGTTAAAGAACTCGATGATATATTGCAAGACTCATTCCATTATTTGATGTACCAAGAATCAATTATGAAATATTTGGTTTGGTTGGGGATCGAAGAAAAGGGAACTTATGACATAATTAAGAAAATAGCGAAGAAGAAATTCAAAGAGGAAGAATTGAATGCTTTAAAAGAAAAACTTCTTACTTCTTGGGAAAAGAAAATAGGGACTAAAAATGGGTTTGCGGAGACTTGGCAAGTAATCGAAGACGCGGCTCACTATTCCTTTAACGCATCGCATTCGCTTTCGGTTGCTTTAGATTCAATGTATGGAGCTTATCTTAAATCTCATTATCCACTTGAATATTTTACCGTAACACTTACGATGTATTCAGGAGATATGGATAGAACAGCGAATTTAATCGCCGAGTTACCTTTCTTTAATATTCAAATTCACGATATTTCGTTTGGTCACTCGAAGTCGGGCTATAATATGGATAAATCGACCAATACCATTTATAAAGGAATGGAATCCATAAAATATATGAACGCCTCGGTTTCTGATACGCTTTACGAACTTTCACAGACGAAGAAATATGACAATTTCCTCGAACTGCTCAAAGACTTCCCAGGCGATTCGCGTCAGTTGGATATTTTGATAAAGCTCGGTTACTTCGATTGTTTCGGAACGCCGCAAACGCTCTTATCGATCGTCGATATTTACAATACTTATTCAGGCAAAAAACTTCTCAAAAAAGAGGCCTGCACCCTTCCTCGCGAGACGGTTCTCCAATTCGCGACCGAGACCGAAAAGCAGTATCGCGTAACCGATTCCGCCGCACTCGTTTCTTACCTCTGCGAGAATGCCAAACCGAAGGAATTCACGCTTTCTGAACGGTTGGCTTCCGAGTTGGAATATTTGGGATATATCAGTTTTAAAGATTCTTCGAAGCGTTTTTGGGGTTATGTCATTGATGTCCCATCTACGAAATTTAGCCCTCGTGTAAGTGTTTATGATATATCGACTGGACAACAAAAAATCATAAAGTGTTATAAAAACGCATTTGCAGAACAGCCATTGAGTAAAGGAATGGTTATAATATATGCAACTGAATCAAAACAAAAAAGTAGAATGAATCCAGAAACGAAGAAATTCGAAAAAATAAACGGAGAATATGAAGATTGGTTTCGTTTTTGGACTATAAAAGAGAATCCTTATGCCTAAAGCAAAAACAGAACAAGAATATAAAAATGAAATAGTGAAATTTAATGTAGAGCTTTTAGAGCCGTATAAAAATAACCATACGGCTCTAAGACATAGATGCTTGTCTTGTGGAAATGAATGGATGATTACACCGCACAACATTTTAAGTGGGCACGGTTGCCCAAAATGTTCGCATAAAAAATCGAAAGAAGAAATGGAAGTGCTCAAAAATAATTTCCTAAATTCTCTTTCTGAACAGAAGAGACAGACTATAGAATTAATGGAAGAATTTAAAGGTGTTGAACATCCAATTCTTTTTAGATGTAAAATATGTGGGAACACATGGAAACGGCGCCCGCTTGAAATTAAAAGCAGAAAATATCCATGTATACATTGCGAATTAAATAGACGCAAACAATTAAGACAGAAAACAAAACAAGATAACAAAAAGATAAATGAAAAAAGATTAGAGGAAAAATTAAAGGAAAGGACAATTGCTGCCGAACAAAATTTTATTAAAAGGATATCGACTTTAAATCCCAATGTAGAGTATATAAGTGATTTTCAATTGGGAGCCAAGAAAGCTAAATTTAAATGTAAAACGTGCGGATATATTTGGTGTGCTTTAAAGGGTAATATTTTAAAAGGGAGCGGATGCCCAAAATGTAAGAAAAGATACAAATTGACTACTGAGGAATATGCCGAAAAAATTAAAAATTCAAACATAACACCCATAGAAGATTTTATTGGTCGTCATACAAAAATTAAACATCGTTGTGGTGTTTGTGGGTATGAATGGAGTGCTTATCCTGGTAATATTTTAAAAGGGAGTTGCTGTCCAGTGTGCAGGAAAGCTAATACAAAGAACTCAAAACTAAAATCGCACGAAAAATATGTTCAAGATGCGAGTCAAAAAAATAGTACGGTCGATGTGATCGGGACGTATATTGACACCAAAACAAAAATTTTACATCGATGCAAGATATGCGGTAAGGAATTTTATATAGCACCAAGCAGCGTTTTGCGTGGGTGTGGTTGTAAAGAGTGTGGATATAAGCGGGTTATTCAGAAAAAAATAGATTTGAATTTACCTGGATGCCCGAAACCGAAAGAAAAGTATATTGAACAATTAGCGATTAAAAACCCAAGCGTGAAGTTGGTTGGAGATTATACAAAACAAAGTGCCTATGCAACCTTTCGATGTATTAAATGTGGACATATATGGAGCGCGTTGGCAGGGAATGTTTTAGGGGGTTGTGGATGCCCAAAATGCAATGTCTCTAAAGGAGAAGAAAAGATCAAGACATATTTATCTTTGAAAAATATTAGTTTTGAAGTACAAAAAACATTCGGCGGTTGCAAAAAGAAACGCCTGATGAAGTTTGATTTTTATCTTCCTGATTATAATTTGTGCATAGAGTACGACGGGGAGCAACATTTTAAGCCATTAAAGCATTTTGGTGGTGAAAAAGACTTGACAGAAAGGCAAGAAAATGATAAAATAAAAACGAACTATTGTTTAGAAAATAGAATTTCATTATTGCGTATTCGATATGATGAAAACATCGAACAGGCTTTAGATTTGTTTTTTCTAAATTTTAATATTAAAGAACTTCCGCCAAAGGAGACAAAATAATGGCACAAAAAAAGAAAGAAAAAATGAGCTTCTCAAAGCTCTCAACATACGACGGTTGTCCGTTTCATTATTACCTCAAATATTCGTGCGGTAATTATATATGGGTCGATAGCCCTGCCGTGCTTTATGGCTCTCTTTGCCACTATATATTAGAGAAAGAGGCGAATTGCATAAAAAACGGCGAACCGATTGATTATGACGAACTCGAAGAAATCTTTACCAAAACGAAGAAAACGAGCGTCGGAAGTAAAGATAAGGAGCAGATTATCGCAATCGACGAAATCGCGAAACGTTTCCCCGAAGAATGGAACAGTCACGATACGAAGAGCGGGTTATCTTACGCCGAAAAGGCAAAGCAGTTTATTGTCGAAGGGTTTTATCGCTTCCCGCAATATATGGAAGATCATCCCGAATTAGAGATCGTCGGCGCAGAAGTCCCGTTTGAGTTCTGTTACGCAGATAAATACGTGTTCAACGGGTTTATCGATTTGGTAATGCGGTATCGCGACGAGCCGAACCACTTTATAATTTGGGATATCAAAACAAAAGACCACGAATTCACGAAGCAAGAAACCACGACGCCGCTGCAATTCGTGTTTTACTGCAAGGCTTTGCGGCAGAAATACGGTGAAGATATAACAATTGATTGCTTTTACTCGCTGCCCGTAATCGACGTTTTACAGCCTGCTGGCACAAGCGGATTTGAGACGAGGGGGGAGGCGAAAATCCAAAAACTCATCGGATTAATCGAAGAGCGGGAGTGGAAACCGAAACCGAGCCCACTGTGTTATTGGTGCGAGTTCTGCGACAACAACCCGAATATAACCGAAAAGGGGAAGAATTTGTGTTGTTATTACTCGCTTTGGACGCCGAACGATAAGAATTTTAAGCCAAAGATGGAATGGAAGGGAATGGATAAACACTTTATTCAGATGAAGAAATTCTTGGCATTGCAAGCGATCGATGAAGCGATTGACGACGACGATTTCGAGATTTAAGGAGAATTAAGATGGGTTTTGTAGATAAAATAATCGAAAAAGCAGAAAATAAAATTCAAAAGATAAAACAAAAACGCGAGAGGAAAAAGATTGCTAAAAATCTTAAAGAGCAATTAGAATTGATTGATGGATTTAGATGGTGGTTTTCTGACAAAATGTTGGATTTATGCAACGTTCCGCAAGAAGTGAGATATCCACAATGCGAATTTTTGATTGGAAAATCATTGATTCGTTGTTTGAAAAGTCAAGAATTTCAAGGAAGTCGCATTTATTACCTTGAAGTAGTAAAAAAAGATTATAAGGAGAATTAAAAAGGAGCGAGAAACAGCCGTTTTCAATTTTATAAACAGAATTAGGTTTGACCTTGGGCAGACGTATGGGATTGATAGACAACTCAATGAACTAACTCTTGAAGACATAATGGAAAATATTAAAAGTATTTATAAAGAGGTTTATAAGAAATGACGAAGAATAGAGATAAAAGATACCCCGTCGCGATAGACGATTTACTCATCGAATTCGACGAGATGGATTATTGCCCGATGAACTTGAGCGGAGGAGACCCTGTTAAAGAGGCAATCACTTGGAGAGGCAGATCGAGACACGAACTCGATTTATTGCTCGACGAAAAGAGCGCGATAGAACGCAGGGCGGTAGAAGAGTTCGCTCAAAAGATAAAAGAGAAAGCACTTTCACATTGCAAAATTATAAATTGTTATGAGTTAACATTTATAGAGGAAACTATTAACGAACTATTAAAGGATTATGAGAAATGAGTAAGAAAGTTAAAACTATAAAATGGCAATATTGGCTCATAGAAGACGGTTCAGTCGATGTTGACGAGTTACAACAGTTTATCGACGAAAACAACTTAAAAATAAAGATAATTGTTTATCGGCAAGGTGCAGTAAAACCTGAATTAAAGAATTTTTAAGAGGTGTAAAAATGATAATTGATTATGTCGGGCAAGAACTGATTTGGAATTTAACCGCGACGCACCCGTATAAACAAAATCGCGGAAATTACAGCATAATGATTGACTGCGAAACCCCAAAACAGAATAAAGACACCGTTAGTTTTTTGAAGTCGCATCTCGGCAACAAAATGAATGTAGAAACCAGAAAATACGTCGACAAAAACACGGGGCTGGAATGCGTTCTTGTTAGCAAAATATCCGTTCTCGACGCGTTTGGTGGATTTGGAGAAGCGATATTCGTAAATGAATTCGCGAGGGAGATTAAAGGAGCTTAAGAAATGGAAATCATAGAAAGGAAAATATATAACGGTTACGCGTTTACTGAAAACGAAAAAGAGAAGGCAAAGATAAATTACGAAATTTACAAAGAGCTAAAAGATAAATATAAAATACTTGTTACATGCGCCCGCCCGTTAGACTCAGAAGAAGAGATGAATGATATTGTATATTCACGGAAAGCTTGTTATGGGCACGCTGAATATAAAGTGTGGAAATGCCCTAACGAGATAACCGTTAATGAATTATTGTTAATATTTGATGACGGTAATTTATGTTTCGGTGGATATTGTCAAAGCGATAATTTATATACAGTAAACGAGGATTGAAAAATGGACAAACAAAGTATTATGGAAATAAACAAAGAATTCGTGAAATTAGTCGCAGAAAACCCCGAATTGCCGATAAAGGTTTTTATTAACGGGGAATGTATCGATGGAGATGGTTGGTTTGTCGGAGAAATTTACGATTGCGAAGTCACTGAAATAACGGAATATAAAGACAAATGTTACGAAAGAGACGACTTCGATTGGCTGAAAGACATAATATCAGACGAAGTTTGCGACGAGCCTGAATACGTAAATCTTACCGACGAAGAGTTCGATAAAAAGATGGAAGAGAAAGTGGAATGGCTCGGTTGGGAAAGAGTGATTTTGTTAAAAGTATCTGTTTAATAAAATGTGTGTTTTATCACGTCAAAACAGTTGACAAACGGTTTGGTTTGTGTTATAATACAAACCAATTTGGAGGCTATTATGAAAACATATAGACACGTTTATCTTGATTTCCCCGACTTCACGCAGGAGAGTTGCTATGAAGTTACGAGTGAAGTAACTTTTCAAAACGGCGACCAAGACGAGATTAAAACCACGGTTGTTTGCGATGATCCATACGACGCGATGGAAATGGTCAGAGATTTCCTTTTATCGAAGAGAGATTGGCTCGTAACGGAAGTACACGGGCAGAGCTTTGAAGGAGGCACAGTGTTAGTCGCAAAACCCGAAATTCCGTCGTCAAAGTACGCGGTTGTTTGCGATAAAGTAGAACGTATATTTTACGCGGGTGGTTATTACAAGGAAATCGAACATTATTCGGTTATTCATACAACTCCCAACAATGTCGCCGTTTATTACGGAACATTTGACGCAAAAGAAAAGGCGGAAGAACGTTGCGAAGAATTAAATAAAGAATGGAAAGAATATTTCGGAGAGCAAAAATGAAAATTAGCGTACACACACGAGAACTGTGTCCAAGATATTATTACAACGTGAGTAGAGTAGAAGAACTATGGAACGGTTTCAGAGTTTATCTCGATAACGGATTTTACAAAGATTTCAGCAAAGATTGGTGGTGGGAGGAAGAAAAATGATTCAAATAACGAATAAGGACTTTTACGAAAGATATAAAAATTTCAGCGGTTCGTTTTTTGAATGGTTCCGTGCCTGCGTAAACGAGAACGATATTTTCCGTTTTTGGTACAAAGACGACCCCGAAGATATGGATGCGGATTACGTTCAGATTTCGAGTGTTATCGACATAGGCGGAGATTTCCTGCTCGGATTGAAATCCGTCGATTGGAATGGCGAAGAGGAAGGAAAAGAAATGGTCGAGTTTGTAAGGTTGAGCGAAGTAAGAGCAATCGAGATTTTCGCAAACGAGGAGAACGAGGAATGAGATTAGGCATAATTCCTGAATTGAGCCGTGAGCAACTCGAAAATAAATTCCCGCGAAAAGGTTACTGCATCACCTTTTACCCCGTGGAAGACGGAGAATTAGACATAATGAACGTCGAGCAAATTTTCCTCAAATTGACCGAAGCAAAAGCGAAAGAGTTGGCAGAGCTTTTCGAGCGGACGAACGAGAAGAACGACGGGTTGAAAATCACGATAGAACTTTTTAAAATAAGCGACGAAAACGCTTGACATTCGCCTTCGATTATGTTATAATAAACACGTAATCGGAGGTAATTATTATGAAAAAAATAGAACCAACACACAAAGAGATAATGGAACATTTGGATTGTTGTTATTACAGCCGCTGGCACAAAGGTATTTGTGAGTGCAAAAGCCCGAACCAGTTCAAGAGTTGTTACGAGGCGGCGAAAAAGCGACTGACAAAAACGGTTTTAACCGAAGAAGAGATAATGCAAAAACAGAAAGCAAACGCGAAGGCAATGCTGGATATAGAAAGAGCGTTAGCAATATTTCACGGGGAGATAGAAGAATGAGTGAAGAAAAATTATATTACACAGACGAAGAAGTACAAGCAGATTTTAGAAGATTTTTAAGCCCAAGAGCTTTTATGAATTGGCCAGTGCATGTAATTCTAAGACATAACAGTGTGGAAAATTGGGAAAGGTGTGATAGAGTACCAATGGATCACGAAATAGTTGTGATAGATTATCCTGATGGAAATATAAAAACAGTTGTAGGTGACGGTAAGAGTAAAGCTTTAGATTGCAAAGAACTAACTCATCCAATTAATGTCATTAAACTTTATGGGCTTCATAAAATACTTCTAGGTGATGCATCAGGCATTAAAGATAGGATTCCATTTCATAGTGAAGATTCTGTAAAAATATTTTTGCCCAATTATTCTATCGAGTTTGATGAAACAAATTCATTCCCTAAATATTTATTCAGAGGAAGAGATGAATGTGCAGGCACTTTGACGGGCGATAACCTTATTTCAGAATTATGTAACAAGATTTTGGAATTAAGCTCTAAAGGAGAGAAGAATGAAACAACCGAGTAAATTCAAAAGATGGTTTTTAAGTCTTTTTGGCGGCGTGCCGAAGAGCGATTATGATTTAGTTACCGAGCAAAGAGACAATTTTATTGGTGATTTGAAAATCAACGATTTACAGATTAAAAGTTTGGAGCAAGAAAATGAGCTTCTCAAAAAACAGATCGCCCACGACCCGATGACGCCCGTTGTAATCAAGACACAAAATGTTAAACTCAAAGAAATTAAAAGAGTCGCGTATATCGGTCCGCTGCCGTTAGAAAAAATCGAGTTTTGTCTGCGTGACGCGGTTTTGGCGGAAGTCGCGCCGTTTATAAAAATCGAGAAGCAACCGAGTAATCAGACGATGACCGCGACGTTGTTGCTCGCGGAGAAAGAAGATGATTAAATTTCAAAAACCATTATCGGAAATCGGTTACATAATCAGCTTCGACCTCGCGCTCTATAAGACAGGCGTCTCGATTTACGACATTTCTCAAAAATCAATCGTCCGAACCGACAAAATCGAAGTCTCACACACCGATGAAACACCCGTCGCGACGCTCTATACGAAACTTAAAGAATACCTGACCTCGGCAGTCGAGAGATACGGCAGTTTGTTGATGATTATCAAAGAGGCGATGCCCGCGCAGGCAGGTAGATTTACGACCATCGCGACACTCCAAACGCTCGCGAAGGCGCACGCGGCTCTCGACATCGCGGTTGCGAAGGTGGATGGGGTTGATTTTTACGACGAAGTGGGCGTTCACGCGGTCTCGGTAAAAGCGCTTTTCAAAACCGACGAAACGCCGAAGCCGACGAAAGCCGACATCAAAAAAGCAGTTTGCGCCTATTATGGGTTGAAAACAGGCGATTTGACGGACGACGAAAGCGATTCGGTCGCGGTAATTTACACGCTCATAAAGAAGAAGTGGAACGCGGATTTGAAGGATGAGATAAAGCGCATTAAAAAAGAGATGAAAGGCTTGAAGCAAGAACGAGCAATCGCCGCTCATGAGAAGAGAATTGAAGAATTACAGGCGATGATTTTGGAGGTAGAATAATGGGAATGAATGTTGGATATTTAACCGCTGGCAGAGGACCTGAAAGTGACGAATGCATGACGCCTTTCTATGCGTGTGAGCCACTTTTAAAGTATGTCCCGAAAGACTGGACGATTTGGTGTCCGTGCGACGAGGAATGGTCGGCTTATTACAACATATTTAAAGAAAATGGATATAACGTAATTCGCAGTTCGATAAAAGAAGGACAAGATTTTTTTGAATACGAACCTGACGAACATTACGATTGTATAATAACGAATCCACCGTTTTCCAAAAAAGATAAAATACTCAAACGGTTAGATGAACTTGGTAAACCGTTTGCGATTCTTTTGCCGATGAATAGTTTGCAAGGGCAGTCGAGATATAAGGTTTTTAAAAAAGGAATTCAACTTCTCGCCTTTGATAAACGTATCGGTTTTCATACTAACGGAAATATGCAAACAACGGCAGAAGGCAATCACTTCGCAAGCGCGTATTTTTGCAGAGGGATTTTACCGAGAGATTTGATTTTGGAAGAGTTGATAAAATACGAAAGACCGCTAATTAGTGAATAAAAGAGACGCTTTATAAAATATTTTTTCAAAAACTTCGTTCAAATGCTTGACACGGCGAAGTTTTTGTGTTATAATGAAGCCACAATCGGAGGTGGATTATGAAAAGACTTAACGCGAAAGGTATGAAAAAACTCAACGAAATCTCGACCAAATATCGTTTTAAATCGACGTTCGAGATAGAGCAAGAGGAAGTTTACGATTTTTGCAACGACATTTTAAAAGCGGCTTATCTCGGGCTTGATCTCGACCCCGAAGATTTAAATTGGATTACTGAAGTTAGAGACGCGATGTGCGAATAAGGAGCAGATTATGAGAACAAAAAATACAGACATTCTAATGATTTGTAAATTGTGGTTTATAACAAAAGACGATTGTTACGACCGAGAATCCGCCTTGCGCGATTATCTTAAATCGCGTATAATGTGCCCTGAAATTACAGACGAAAGTATATTACATCACTTAACGGCAGCGGTTGGAGAGTTTGTAGATAAGCCCACATTGCTTATGACGATGAAGGATTTTGCGACAGATGAATTCCATCAGACAGACAATCCCGTGTATTTTTTGATAAGAACTTACACGTCGTTGTTGTGTGATGTTAGTATCGAAAACAACATCGATTTAAGCGATTACGACAAAATTCGCGAATATATAATCAAAAACAAAACAGATAGAACAGCTCCCCAATGGTGGGATATAACAATATAATAATAGGAGGAAACAAAATGGCTAATTTACCAAAAGTGATGTGTAAGGAATTCGATCATAACAGACAAGTAATTTCCGATTGGGATGTTTTACATTATCGCGAAGATGACATCAAAAAACTCAAAAAGAAGTGTGCAACGCGAGCCGAATTCGCCGAAGAACTTCGCAAGAAGTTTATGTGGCGTTATTGGTCGAAAGCCGAACATGAACTTATCATAAGCAGAACCGAAGACGGGAGAATTTTACTCGCGCCGTGGTGCGGTTGCCGTGATGACGAAAAGGCGACGATTGACGTGACGGATGATTACTCACAGCTCGATTGGGGTTTGTTCGCCGATTATCATATGAACAAACAGATTTTCAAAACCAAGGCAAAAATCGACGTTTACGATCAAATCATGTTCGGCGACAGATTTGAAAAGTTAGTTGACGCGTTATGGACAACGCGATTCAAATACGAACGCGACAACCAAAAATTCCACGATCAAGACAAGGAGAATAAACAATGAGCTGGAATAGACAATCGGTTAGAGAATTTAACCGTAAACACAAAACCAATTACACAAAAGCGGAGCTTGAAGCAATCGATTTCGCAATAAAGTTTCGCGCAGGTAACGCGAATGTTCAATCGATGAGCGACCTTGCGCTTAACCCGTTTATCAACATAGAACTCGAAGAGCCAATTCCCGAAGGAACGGAGGTAAAGCTTAATTACGAGACCATAAAGAACCGCCCGACTTATCCGAGATTATCTCAGAAATATAAGGATTTCATCGAGGCGAACAAAGACACGATTTTACACACGACGGACGAGAACGCGAAGAAAGGATACGTTTGTCTCGCGGAAGACCCCGATAAATTGTGGTTATGGACACCGCTTTTCGACCTTTTGTATCGGAACGAAGCGGGCGAGTTTGTG
>ENA-OROD01003085-OROD01003085.1-human-gut-metagenome-genome-assembly--contig:-NODE-3085-length-11371-cov-3.207847_pt1 | contig 11371 bp, 10 predicted proteins | sample MGYA00242123_ERZ509038 | MGnify/ENA primary metagenome ERZ509038 (study PRJEB26280, sample SAMEA2338719) | human gut metagenome | biome: human gut; feature: human-associated habitat; material: faeces... | reverse complement strand
GATCTTAATACTACCATAAATGTCATTGCTAAATACATAACATTTATCTCCATTTAATTCACTTACTTCAACAAAATTAAATACTTGATTTTGTAAGCAGGCATCTTTTTTATTTTCACTATTAATTGTTAAATTAGTTGCAGTAATTTTAATTGTTACGGTATAAATATCTACATAATTATCACCAAATGTAGTTTCTTCATTTTTCCAAGTGGCAATTAAAGATGTTGGAATTTCATTGCTAGTAGATGAACCTTTACGTGTAAATTCTGTACCACTTATAGAAGAATCTTCGCTAATTAAACTAATTTTATTAGTAGGATTTAAGGTGTCTAATGATTTAATAAGAAAATTAAAAAGACAAATAAGAATTAATGGTTATCAACATCAAGCAACTAGTCACTATATAAATAATTATGGTTATATACCTATGTGGGTAGGAGTAAAAGTAATTAGTTTTGGACTTATGAGTGAATTATTTACCATACTTAAAAATGAAGATAGAGATGAAATTGCATCATATTATAATGTAGATGCTGATAGTTTTGAGAGTTATTTATCAATCCTTTCTAATTATAGAAATCTATGTGCTCATGAAGATATTTTATATAATCATGAAACTCAAAAAGAGATTAATGATACAAGATATCATAGTATGCTTGATATACCTAAAGTAGAAGATGAGTATATATATGGTAAACATGATATATTTGCATTGATTATAATATTAAAAGAGATGCTTACTAAAACTGATTTTAAAATGATGATGAATGAGATAGAATATGAAATAGATTGGTTATCTTCTAAACTTAAATCTATTGATATAAGTAAGGTGCTATATAGAATGGGATTTCCTGATAATTATAGGCAAATATCTTATTTAGAATAGGTGAGATATGAAGAAAACAATAATTGCATCTATTACTACATTTTTTATAGGGTGTGCGTCTATGTATATGATTATAAGAACATATCCTTTAAATATAAGTAATATTAATAATAATACAAATGTTGTTGATAGAAAGTTTACTGTAAGTGAAATAGGACTTTCTACTGGAATTAATAATGTGTATGATTCAGTGGTAGTTGTTCAGAACTATAAGAATGATAAGTCTAATGGAATAGGGTCTGGATTTATATATAATAATGATGGTTATATAATGACTAATTCTCATGTTATTGAAGGAGCAAGCAACATTAAAGTTATGCTTATGAGTGGGGATGCTGTTGATGCGACTATCATTGGTGATGATGAGTATGCTGATATAGCTGTTATTAAAATCGATAAAAAATATGTTACTAAAGTTGCTACTTTAGGTAGCTCTGAATCTATAAATGTAGGGGATACTGTATTTACTATAGGTTCACCAATAAGTAGTGAATATTACGGAACTGTAACAAGAGGAATACTTAGTGGTAAAAATAGACTAGTTAATGTTACAGTTGAATCTAGTAATGATTGGATTATGAATGTTATGCAAACTGATGCAGCTATTAATCCTGGTAATAGTGGGGGACCTTTATGTAATGCTAATGGTGATGTAATAGGAATTAATTCAATGAAACTTGTTCAATCACAGGTAGAGGGAATGGGCTTTGCCATACCAATTGAAGATGCTATTAGTTATGCTAATATGATAGTAAATGGTGAAAAAATAAAAAGATCTTATCTTGGACTTAGGATGGTTAATGTGTCTTCAACATATAATTTTGCTAACGAAGACATAAAAATTGATTCAAAAGTTATAAGTGGTGTAGCTATTATAGAAATATTAAAAGATGGTCCTTGTAATAATACTGGTCTTAAAAAGGGAGATGTTATTACTAAAATAGGTGATTATAAAATTAAAACAGTTGCTGAACTTAGATATCATTTATATAAATATAAACCTAATGACAAAATTAATATTGTAGTAAATAGGAATGGTAAAGTAATGTCTTATAAAGTTACTTTAGGAACTAGTAATTAACTAGTTCCTTTTTATTGAAAAAAAAATATTATTCTTTTATAATATAATATATAAAGTAGGTGTGAAAAGTATGAAAAGGGATTATGAATATATAGATATAAAGAAGGTTTTAAAGAAGTTAAATACGTCTTTAAATGGTTTAACTAATAAGGAAGCAAATAGAAGGCTTAAAGAATATGGTTATAATGAGCTTCCTCGTGAAAAAAGAAAGAGTGTATTTAAGGTATTTATTGAATCATTTATGGATCCAATTATATATGTTATGATTGTTGCTGCGATATTTTCTTTTGTGGCAAATGAACCACTTGATGCACTTGCAATTATATTTATAATTCTTGTTGATGCAGTAATGTCTACAATTCAAGAATATAAGGCTACTAAAAATGCTGAAGCTCTTAAAGAACTAATAAAAGTTAAAGCTAAAGTAATAAGAGATAATGAATACATTGAAATAGATTCTTCATTATTGGTTCCTGGAGATATAATTGTTCTTGAATCTGGTACTAAAATATCAGCTGATGCTAGAATAATTAATTCTAATAATTTAACAATCGATGAATCTATTCTTACTGGAGAAAGTATAGGCGTTTTAAAGGAAGAAGGAGAAGCTATACTTAGTGATGTTTCTAAAAAGAATATGTTATATGCTGGTACTTCTGTTTTAACAGGTAGGGCTCTTGCTGTTGTATGTGGTACTGGTCTTGATACTGAAGTAGGTAAGATTGCTGAAAAAGTTACTACTACAGAAGAAAGTAAATCACCTCTTACCATTAGAACGGAAAAATTTTCTAAGCAAATTACTATGTTAATAGTTATTATATCAATTATTATTGCTATAGTTCTTATATATAAAAAATATGAACCTATTGAAATATTTTTATCAGTAGTAGCATTAGGTGTTTCTGCTATGCCTGAGGGGTTACCTTTATCATTAACACTTGCACTTACTATTGCTTCAAATAAGATGGGTAAAAGAAACGTTATTGTTAAAAAATTAAATTCAGTTGAAAGTTTAGGAAGTTGTACAGTAATAGCTAGTGATAAAACTGGAACACTTACTGTAAATGAACAAACTGCTAAAAAAGTTGTGTTACCTAATGGAGAAAAATTTGATATTGAAGGAAATGGTTATAATGACGTTGGAAAAATCATTTTTGATGCTGGTAGCGAACTTAAAAATGCAAAATATTTATCAATATTAGGTCTTGTAAACAACGAAGCAATGCTTGAAAAGAATAAAGGTAAATGGGATAAATTTGGAGATTCAATAGATATAGCATTTTTAGCATTATCAAGAAAGCTTAAGACTAATGATACAGAGTTTAAAAAAGTTGATGTAATACCATATGAATCGCTTAAGAAATATAGTGCTGTATTCTTTAAAATGGATGATAAGATGTATTGTACTGCTAAAGGATCTGTTGAAGTAATACTAGATTTTTGTTCTTATAGTATGGTAGATGGTGTTAAAAAGAAGATAGATAAAGAAAAAATTCTTAAACAAAATGATGAACTAGCATCTTCTGGATATAGAGTAATAGCATTATGTTCTAAAGAAATAAAAGAAAAAGAAAAATATGATGAAAGAGACTTAGATAAATTAAATTTTATTGGTTTAGTTGGATTTATTGATCCTGTTAGAAAAGAAGCAACTGCTTCAGTAAAAGAATGTCATAATGCTGGAATTAAAGTACTTATGATAACTGGTGATCATGCACTTACTGCTTATGCAATTGCGAGTGAACTTAATATAGCTACAAATAGAAGTGAGGTATGTACTGGTAGTGATTTAGATTTCTATATTGATGATAATGAAAAATTTGATAATTTTGTTAAAGATAAAACTGTATTTGCTAGAGTAACTCCTATACAAAAATTAAAAATTGTTGAATCTTTACAAAGACAAGGTGAATTTGTTGCGGTAACTGGAGATGGTGTTAATGATGCTCCTGCTATAAAAGTAGCGAACATTGGTGTTGCGATGGGAAGTGGTACTGATGTTGCTAAAGAAACAGCCAAAATGATAATTATTGATGATAATTTCTCATCTATAGTAGCGGGTATAGAAGAAGGTAGAAATGCTTATTCTAATATAAGAAAGGTATGTATTATGCTTCTATCATGTGGATTTGCTGAAGTACTATTCTTTGTTTTATCAATTATATTTAATTTACCAATTCCACTTGTTGCGATACAACTTTTATGGTTAAATTTAGTTACAGATGGACTTCAAGATATGGCTTTATCTTTTGAAAAAGAAACTGATACTATAATGAAAGAAAAGCCAAGAAAAACAACTGAAAGTTTATTTGAACGTGAAATGATAATTCAAATATTATTATCTGGATTATTTATTGGTGTAATAGTATTTGCTGTATGGTGGTTCTTAGTGGACGCTTTAAACTTTGAGGTAGCTCATGCTCGTGGATATGTTCTTGCTTTAATGGTATTCATGCAAAATGTTCATGTACTTAATTGTAGAAGTGAAAGTAAAAGCGTATTTCATAACAGTTTTAAAACTAACCCATTCATATTAATCGTTATAGTTGGAACAATATTACTTCAAATGTTAGTCATGGAAGTTCCAGTGCTATCTAGTTTCTTACAAACATATGATGTTCCACCTATGCATTTATTATTACTATTTACAATGTCATTACCTGTATTATTTGTAATGGAAGTGTATAAATATATAAAAAGAAATAAGAAATAAAGTATATAGTGATATAATATCTATATAAGTAAGGAGGAATATGAAAAAAAATATATTACTACTAATAAATGGATTTGGTATTGAACAAGCTGATTCAGTTAATGTTTATGATGAAAAACTAATGCCAAATATGGATAGACTTACAAAAGAAAAATTATTTGCTTCTCTTGCTAGTAAAGATTTAGATTATAAAGATGGTTATAGAAAATTTAGTATAGGAATAAATGAATCATTAACATATAGCATTGTTGAAAATAGTTTATCTAATGAAAGTTATAAAAATAATCAATTACTTAAATATATTGAGAGTAAAACTAATATGGGTGAAAATAGATTGCATATATTTTGTTATTGGGAAAATGATAGAACTGTATCACAATTAGCTACATTTTTAAAAGAGATTGTTCTTTATACTAATCATATGATATATGTTCATTTAATATTATGTCAGTTATCACTTACAGTATATAAGAGCGTTGAAAGAAGTCTTACATTACTTAATTATGAACTTGGTAATACTGTTAAAATAGGTATAGTTACTGGTGAAAGTAATTTAGATAACATATTGATATTTAGAGATGTGATTAAAACATTTGTAACTGAAGCTGGTGAAAAATGGAAAGATTTAACTAAGAAAGTTGATGTATTAAAACAAACTAAAACTATACCTAATCGTACTAGAACTTTTGCAGTTAATACTGGATTTGCGATTAATCCTGGTGATCAAGTATTTTTCTTTAATTATTCAAATGTAGATGTTAATAAATTTATGACTGAACTTGAAAATCAAAAATATAGACAACTAGATACAACTAAAATAGATTATTATTCATTATTTCCAGTTAAATCTAATAAGAAGATACCATTTATGTATAATTATGCTGTATCTTCTACATATACAGCAAGTGCTCTTAAAACAATTGGCGCTAAATGTTTATTAATTGATTTAAAGGAAAAGTGTCCATACATAAATTATTATTTAACTGGACTTCGTAATAATATAGATGAAAACATAAAATATATGGCTTCGGACAGTGGATTTATATATGAACCTAATCAGTTGTTACAAATAATTAATACTTCTAATTGCGAACTAATTATTGTTAATTATGAAATTGATACATGTAAGCTTGTTGATGATATAGCAAATAGACTTTCTAAAATAGATGTTGTTATAGGCGAACTTGATAAACTTGTTCAAGAAAATAAAATAACATTATTTATATCATCACTATATGGTATTGAAAAAGAAATGTATAATTCTAAACATGAAGTAGGTAAAGTTAACTTTTCAGTAAGAGTACCACTTGTTGTTGATGATTATTATTTTAATAAAACATCTTATACATTAAATGAAGGAACTGTTTATGATCTTGCAAATACTATTTACAAAAATATTAATTCTAAATATAATATAGATGGGTTAATTAAAAAGAAGAGTAATTTATTATCATTCTTCTATAAGAAACCAAAGAAAGTAAAGGAGGAGAAAAATGGATAGACCAGTATTTAAAAGAATATGTGCTTATATTATTGATATAGCAATAGTATCATTTATCTTATTCTTATTTTCTAAAATTGAAATATTGAATCCTAATGTTGATAAAATAAATAGTATTCAAAATGAATATGAAAAATATATTGAAACTGTTGCTAAAAATGATGCTGATGTTACTAAGTTACTTAAAGATGATAAAGTTCAAAATTATATATATGAACTTGCTAAATTACAAGTACCAACTTCAATATTAAATGTAGTTATTACTTTTGGGTATTTTGTTGTATTTCAATTCTTTAATAAAGGACAAACTATTGGTAAGAAATTTATGAAGATTAGGGTTAAGTCAACTAAAGGTGATAAATTATCATTTATGCAAGTATTTGGAAGAAGTTTACTAATCAATGAAATTCTTGTTTCTATACTTATAATAATATTTGTTAGTTGTTTAAGTCAAAGTGTATATTTTAATGCTCGCAGAATACTTGAACTTATTGATATGATAATAGTTTATGGTTCTCTTGGATTTATGATGTTTAGAAGTGATGGTTGTGGTATACATGATTTATTAGTTCATACATGCGTTGTTAATGAAGATGAAGCAGTAAATAGAGAAGTAGAAGAAGTAAAAGAAGAAATTAAAACTACTAAAGTAAGAGAAGCTAAAGTAACAAATAAGAGTACTAAAAAGAATGTAAAAAAAGATGTAAAGAAGGATGAATAGTTTATGAAAATAGGCATTGCTAATGATCATAGAGGCGTAAATCTAAAGAAAAAAATAATGAATTATCTACATGAAAAAGACATTTTATGTGTAGATTATGGAACTAATAGTGAGGAAAGTTGTGATTATGTTGATTATGCATTAAAACTTGGTAATGCGATTAACAATAAGGAAGTAGATCTTGGAATTCTTATTTGTGGTACTGGTATTGGTATGAGTATTGCAGCTAATAAAATAAATGGTATAAGATGTGCTAGAGTTGTTAATAGTGATGAAGCAAAATTATCTCGTGAACATAATATGGCTAATATAATGGCTATTGGTGAAAATATAGAAAATGTGTTTAGTGTTGTTGATACTTTTATTAATACAAAAGAATCAAAAGAAGAAAGACACATTAGACGTGTTAATAAAATTATGGATATAGAGAGGATGTAATATGGATAAAAGTTTATTAAAAATATCAGGTATTATTGCTATTGTATTTGGAATACTTGCATGTTTAACACTTGTTGGAGCAATAGTTGGAGTTCCACTAATAATTGGTGGAGCTAAAATGAAAGAATATGTAGATTATACTGATGAACAAATAATAGCTAATAAAGATAAAATACTTATCTGGACAATTGTATTTTTATTCTTTTGTCAAATAAGTGGTATTTTACTTTTAATATTTTATATTGATAGTATTGGTAAATATGAAAAAGGAATTACTGGTGATAATATGAATTATCAAAGTAATATGAACACTAATAACAATGCTAAATATGAAGAATTAGAAAAAGTAAAAAAACTATATGATGAAAAGATTCTTACTAAAGAAGAATATGAAAAAGAAAAAGAAAGAATATTAAATCAATTATAATCATATAATATACTATGAAAAAGAAATTCATAGTATTTTTTATTATGTTTGTTATTTTGATATATAGTTATAAAGATAAAGTTATAGTTGGTGATAATGTATTTGAAAATGATATTGTTGATAAAGATAATGTTAATGATAGTAAAAACTCTAAAGATAATACTATTTATGTTAGTGCTTTAGTTAATAATAAAAAGACAGATTTATCACTTGAAGATTATATTGTAGGTGTTGTATCTTGTGAAATGCCTGCTTCTTTTGATATTGAAGCTTTAAAAGCAATGTCTGTTGCAGCTAGAACATATGCATTATATAAGAGTGAGAGGAATAAAACACTTAAAACTACTACTGATGATCAGTGCTATATAGATGAAAGTGCAATGAAAGAAAAATGGAAAAATAATTTTGATAAATATTATAATAAGATTAATAATGCAGTTAATGATACTAAAGGTGAATATATGACTTATAATGATAAAACTATAATTGCTTTCTATTTTTCAATATCAAATGGTAAAACAGAGAATGTAGAAAATGTATTTAGTCAAAAATTAGATTATCTTGTGAGTGTAGATTCTTCTTGGGATAAAAGAAATAATAACAATGAAAAGAATATTAAAATGAAGGTATCCGATTTTTTAAAGAAATTAAATATTAATGATAATAAGATAAATAATATTAAAATTGATAGAAGTAATACTAATAGAATAAATAATATTAAAATAAATAATAAAAATTATAAAGGTACTAAGTTTAGAAGTCTACTTAATTTAAAATCAACTGATATTGAAATTAAATATGATAATGATTATGTATATATACATACAGTTGGTTATGGTCATGGTGTTGGTATGAGTCAATACGGAGCTAATTATATGGCACAAGATGGTTATAAGTATGATGACATATTAAAGCATTATTATAAAGGCGTTAAAATTGTGAATAAAATATAGAAATATGTTCACTCTATTATTAGGAGAGTGAAATATGAAAAAATATTCTAAAATAATTATTCCATCTATATATGTAGGTGTAATTGGTGTAATGGTTGTAAGCTGTTTACTTGTAGTATCGGGAGTTAAAAATTTCTTAAATGAACGTAAAGATTATGATTATACGTTAGATAAAGTGTTTATTAAAGATACAATACCTGTTTCTAAAAATGAAAATAATATGATAATTAAACCATATACTAATGATAAAGTAAAAGTACATTCCTATTTTTATGATTTTGAAGGAGATACAAAAAAACAACTTGATTCATTAATATATTATGAAAATACTTATATGCAAAATAATGGAGTAGATTATAGTAATGATGAAGAATTTGATGTAGTATCAATATTAGATGGAGAAGTAATTAGTATTGAAGATAATGCTATATATGGTAAAGTAGTAACAATTAAGCATAATGATAATTTAAAATCAATTTATTCAAATGTGAAAAATGTTCTTGTTAATGTTGGATATAAAATAAGTCAAGGTGAAATATTTGCTTCTAGTGATACTTATAAAGTTGATACTAAAGTAAAATCATTATTACACTTTGAAGTGTATTATAAAGATAATGCGATTGATCCTGAAAACTTATATACAATGTCTGTTAGTGATTTGAAATAATATATTTTAAAAGTGGTTGCATTTCAAAAATATATATGTTACTATTTATTAGAGGTTAAGAATATGGGAGAATTGAAGTTAAGAAAATTAGTTATTTTTAAGAAGAAATGTACTAATATTATTGATTTTAATTCTTTTTTAAATTCTCATTGATTTATTCAATGAGATTTTTTTTGACCTAAATTATTGTTTTAGAAGGAGGAATATATGAAAAACAGTAAAATGTTACTTGATGTTAATGACAAACCGCCATTATTAAAATGGTTATTATTATCGTTACAACATGTATTTGCGATGTTTGGGGCAACAATATTAGTTCCAATACTTGTGAATAAGGCAGTTGGAAGTGAAGTTTTATCTATACCAGTTGCTTTAATTAGTTCAGGAATAGGTACATTAATTTATATTGTATGTACTAAAGGTAAATCACCAGTTTATTTAGGAAGTTCATTTGCATTTATTACACCAATGATTGTAGCTTTTGTTAAAAGTGGAAAAGAAAGTGTTTTTACAGGAATAATGGCAGTAGGGATCGTATATGTTTTAGTAGCATTAATAATTAAAGCAATAGGTAAAAAATGGATTAATAAATTACTTCCACCAATTGTAGTAGGACCTATGATTATGATAATAGGACTTTCACTCGCACCAACTGCTATAGAAGAAATAGGTCTTAACCTAGAAAAAATTCCATGGAAAAATATAGTTGTTGCACTTATATCATTTTTAACAACAGGAATACTTGCAGTTAGAGGAAAAGGATTTTTAAAAGTAATACCATTCTTACTTGGTATGGTCGCAGGATATATTTCATCTATAATACTTGGAATGGTAAATCTAAAAGAAGTTTTTGAAACAAGTTTTATAGCGGTACCTAATTTTTATATACCATTTGTTCATTATAAATTAAATTTTTCAGCATTGCTTACAATAGCACCTATAGCATTAGTTACAATATCAGAGCATATAGGGGATCATAAAGTACTAAGTGAAATAATAGGGAAAGATTTAATAATAAATCCTGGTCTTGATAATACATTACTTGGAGATGGAATAGCAACATTTACAGCTGGATTAATTGGAGGACCAGCAAATACTACTTATGGAGAAAATACATCTGTTGTAGGTATGACTAAAACAGCGTCTGTGTGGGTAATAGGGCTTGCAGCAATCATTGCAATTATATTCGGATTTCTAGGACAATTGACAGCCATTATATCATCAATACCTAGTCCAGTTTTAGGCGGAGTATCAATATTACTTTATGGATTTATATCAGTAAATGGACTTAAAATATTAATTCAAAATAAAGTAGATTTTGAGAATACAAAGAATGTAATAGTAGCATCATCAATGTTAGTTTTAGGACTTGGAGGGGCAGCAATATCAATAATAACTAAAAATATATCAGTATCAATATCAGGAATGAGTCTTGCTGCACTTGTTGGAATATTATTAAATCTATTTATAAAGGAGAGAAAATAAATGAAAGAAATTATATTAAATCATCCACTTGTAACACATAAATTATCAATTTTAAGAAATAAAAATACAGGAACAAAAGAATTTAGAGAAATAATAAGTGAAATATCTACATTATTATGTTATGAAGCAACTAAAGATGCAGTTTTAGAAAAAACAATAATTGAAACACCACTTGAAAAATATGAAACAGAAAGTTTAAATGAAGATAAATATGCGTTTGTACCTATATTAAGAGCTGGCATGAGTATGGTGGATGGAATAATAAAAGTAATACCTAATGCTAAAATAGGACATATTGGATTATATAGAAATGAAGAAACATTAGAACCAGTAGAATATTACTATAAAATGCCAGATAAAATAGAAAATAGAGAAGTATTTGTTCTAGATCCAATGCTAGCAACAGGAGGAAGTGCGATTGCGACAATAAATAGATTAAAGAAAGATGGAGTTAAAAAAATAAAATTCTTATGTATTATAGCTTCTCCTGAAGGAA
>ENA-OROD01003073-OROD01003073.1-human-gut-metagenome-genome-assembly--contig:-NODE-3073-length-11390-cov-4.347772_pt1 | contig 11390 bp, 11 predicted proteins | sample MGYA00242123_ERZ509038 | MGnify/ENA primary metagenome ERZ509038 (study PRJEB26280, sample SAMEA2338719) | human gut metagenome | biome: human gut; feature: human-associated habitat; material: faeces... | reverse complement strand
AGCACGCAGCGCAGCGCGCCCTCGCTTGCAGCAAGAAACACCGTACCGGCTTGCAGAGAACGGCTCTGCGCGAGTTCCGCTTCCCCGGCTTCCAGCTGTTCTACTGCAATTTTGACATGCCGGTAGAGCCGTTCGCCCTCCGGCGTTAACTTCATGCCGCGGTTCGTCCGGGAAAAGAGCGGGCAGCCCAGCTCCGCCTCGAGATTTTTGATCGAGCGCGTCAGGTTCGGCTGGTTGTTGACCAGCTCTCTTGCCGCCTGCGAGAGATTGCCGCATTTCGCAACATAATAAAAGATCCGGTAATAGTCATAATTTACGTTCATACATATCTCCTCTGATATGTCATATTCATATGAAGACCATATTTATTTCGGATTTTACACATATCTGCATGCGCATTATAATATGGGCACTTCGGGAAGTCAAGACAGCGTTCAACTGCTTTCCGAAAGAAAGGGAAACCAAAATGGCACTTACAATAGAGGCGCTGGCCGCAGCCGTCATCGATCTTGTCCTGCTTCGCGTCATGCTCCGTCTGGAAAATGAACCGGGCGCAGATCACCCGAAGGAGCGGCGCTGGATGCTGGCCGCGGGCGTTTTACTTCTCGTGGGCTGCATCGCGGAGATCGCACTGCGCGGCGCGCATATTATGCAGATTCTGCTTGGGATCGGCTTCAATCTCGCGTTTGTCGCCTACTTTTTCAGCTTCCGCGCCGCTGCGCAGGAAGCCTGAGCGGCGGCAGGCCTGATCAAAGGAGGATGCATATGAGCAAGAAGCGTAAGATCATTTCGCTTGCGGTTCTCGGCGTTCTGCTGCTTGCCTCGCTGGCGCTCAGCCTGCTGCTGGGCAAGGGCGGCGCGAAGGAATCCCTGCAGACAATCATGCGGGACGCGGTTCTGCATGAGGACAATAAAATCAGTCTGTTCGGGCTGATGGACGTGAATCCGGCGGTCGTTTCCGGGTTTATCGTCACGGGCGTGCTGCTGGTGCTGGCGGCGCTGGCCGTCATCACGATCGCGCTCGGGTGCGTGATCCTGTTCGGCAAGTTCGACTCGATCATGCTGCTGGCCGGGATTTCGCTGATTGTGGACGGCGTGTTTGATCTCATTGTGACGTTTGCCTTCTCCAAGCGCATCCGTACCGCACGGGAAAAGCTGCGCATGTACGCAAACGGCCCCATCATCGATTCAGAAAAGGTCGATGAATGACTCCGGCATAAGTGCCAAAATTTTTAAGGACAGATAAATATTTTTTGTTTTCTCTATGCAGAATGCTTGACACTGCTCTGTCAGTCCTGTACAATAACGCTGGGGGTTTTATCCCCGCAATCATACAGATTGAACATGATGGAGGAAAAAACATGAAAAAAATCATCGCATTGCTGCTTGCAGCGATCATGGTTCTCGGTCTGGCGGCCTGCGCCTCTAAGACGGAAACCAAGGAAGCATCTGACGTCAAGAATGTTGTCTACATCGTCAACGGCAACTTGGGCGACAAGTCCTTCTTCGACTCCGCACAGGCCGGTATCGACGAGCTGGTCAAAGCAGGCCGCATCACCTGCAAGACCATCGAGCTCGGCGGCACCGACGAAGACCAGCCGAAGTGGCTGTCCACGCTGTACGACGTTTCCGAGTCCGGCGAGTATGATCTCGTTATCTGCGGCACCTACCAGATGCCCGACTACCTGAAGGAAGTCGCCACGAAGTATCCCGATCAGCTCTACCTGATCTTCGACGACAACACCTATGCCGGTGAGAACTCCAACGTCGTCAACATCACCTACAAGCAGAACGACATGGGTTATCTGGTCGGCACGTTTGCCGCCTGCATGACCACGGATACCAGCATTGCCAACATCAACGAGGATGCGGTCGTCGGCTTCGTCGGCGGCGTTGACTCCCCGGTTATCAACGACTTCCTGACCGGCTTCATTGAGGGCGCTCAGGCTGTCAACCCCGACATCAAGGTCGATACCCGCTACACCAACGACTATGTCGATACCGCCATCGCCAAGGAGTTCGGCTACTCCATGATCAACGACAAGAAGTGCGACATCATCTGGGGCGTTGCCGGCAATGCGGGCAACGGCGCGGCTGAGGCTGCTCTGGACACCGGCAAGGCATGGTTCATCGGCGTCGACTCCGACCAGGAGCTGACCTTCTCCTCCGACCTGGCAGCGCTGACGCTGACCTCTGGACTGAAGAACATCGGCAACTCTATCGTCTGGATCTTCGACCAGTGGGATGCCGGTAAAACCTATTGGGGCACAGAAGTCCAGCTTGGTCTTGCGGAAGGCGGCGTCGGCATCGTGACCGACAAGAACTATGACAAGTACGCTTCTGCCGAAACCAAGGCTGCTGTTGAGGCTGCTCAGAAGGGTATCACGGACGGCAGCATCAAGGTTGACACCGCGTTCGATGCCAACTTCGACCTCGCCGCTCTGCGCGACTCCGTCAGACCGTAAGTTTATCATAAGGGGGCTCCCATGAGCCCCCTTTCCGGGTTTTACCCCATGCACATAGTAGGGGCCGATGCCCACATCGGCCCGCGAGGAACCGCGAATTCGCCGGAGTGTTCCGCGTTTCGGCAAGCTGTTCTGCCGGGCCGATGTGGGCATCGGCCCCTACAATTTCTCCCGGTTCTGCGGAGTAATAGTGAATAGCGAAAAAACGTATCTCAACGCTTGTTCTTTATTCACTATTACTTATTGCTTTTTCATACGCACGACTTTTTCTAAAGAAAGAGAGGAACATATCGTATGCCAGACGAAAAAACCGGCCGTCCGGACGAGCAGTATGTCGTCCAGATGAAAGGGATCACCAAGGTGTATCCCAACGGCGTCGCAGCCAATCAGGGCGTGGATTTTAACCTCCGAAGAGGCGAAATTCATGCACTGATGGGCGAAAACGGCGCTGGAAAGTCTACGCTTATGAAGATGCTGTTCGGTCTGGAGCAACCGACGAGCGGCGAAATCTGGGTGCACGGCGAAAAGCTGACACTCTCGTCCCCCACCGTCGCCATTTCCCACGGGATCGGCATGGTGCATCAACATTTCATGCTTGTACCGAGCCTGACCGTCGCGGAAAACATGGTGCTCGGCATGGCCCCGCGCAAGGGTCTGTTCATCGACCACGCGAAGGCCGTTGCTATTACGAAGGAATACGCGGAAAAATACAACTTGCACGTCGAGCCGGAGGCCAAAGTCATGGACATCCCGGTCGGCATGAAGCAGAAGGTCGAGATCCTCAAGGCACTTGTGCGCGGAGCGAAGATCCTGATTCTGGACGAGCCGACGGCGGTTCTGACCACGCAGGAGACAGTCGAGTTGTTCAAGGAATTGCGGCATCTAAAGGAGCAGGGCTATACTATCGTCTTTATTTCGCACAAGCTGAACGAAATCATGGAGATCACCGACCGGCTGACAATCATGCGCGGTGGGCGCTCAATGGGTGTTTACAATACTTGCGATGTAACGAAGGAAGAAATTTCGCGTCTGATGGTCGGCCGTGATGTCATTCTGAACGTGCAGAAGGATAAGGCGAATCCGTCGGATGTTGTGCTTCGTGTACGCGATGTCGAATACGTCAATGAATGGCACAAAAAGATGCTCGATAAGATATCCTTCGATGTGCGCCGGGGCGAAATTCTCGGCGTTGCAGGTGTCGAGGGTAATGGCCAGAAAGAACTGGTCGATATGCTCTTTGGCTTCCTGACGCCGAACGCAGGTAGCGTCACACTTGGCTCGGAGAGCATCCTCGGCCTCTCGCAGCAGAAGCTGCGTGACCGCGGTGTCGCGCTCATTCCGGAGGACCGCATGCTCTACGGCATTGCAGGCAGTGCCTCTATTGAGGAAAACCTGATTTCTGACCGCTCGGCAGAAAAGCGTCTGAACCATGGGCCGCTTTTTAACATGAAAGCCATTCACGACGAAGCGGACAAACTGATTGAGGACTATGCCGTTTTGTGCAAGTCCCGCAAGCAGCAGGTCGGCATGCTCTCGGGCGGTAATATCCAAAAGGTCGTCGTGGCGCGTGAGTTCTCCGGCAATCCGGTTCTCATTCTTGCAGACCAGCCGACACGAGGCATTGACGTCGGCGCGACGGAGTTCATCCGCAAAAAACTCGTTGAGTTGTCACGCTCCGGCATTGCGGTGCTGCTGATCTCGGCAGATCTGGCGGAGGTCATGGAGTTATCCGACAGTCTGCTCGTCATGCATGGCGGCAAGATCGCCGCGTATTTTGAGGACACCTCCACCCTCACCGACGATGTAATGGGCGAATATATGCTCGGTCTCAAGACCCAGAGTGAAGAGGAAATCAGGAGGGTTTGCCATGACTAAGAAACGTCAGATTTTGTTCTCTGTGACCCGCGGCCTGCTCGCCATTTTGATTGCGATCCTTGTGGCGACGCTGCTGATCTTCCTGTCTGCAGACGGAAACAGCTTTGCAGCAAAGCTTTCCGCCACTGGCGACGCACTCAAGCAGCTGCTCGTCGGCCCGCTGTTCCGCATGGGTCGGAGTGGCACCACCTTTGACTTCAAGCGCCTGACCGACATTCTGGCCTCGATGATTCCCATTATCTTCACGGGCCTGTCCGTCTGCGTCATGTTCTCCGCCAACCAGTTTAACCTCGGTTCTGAGGGTGGTATCATGCTCGGCGCGTTTACAACCGCCATGGTCGCGGTCTATGTGCCGATGGCGTCTTTCATTCACCCGGTTGTGGGCGTTCTGGCCGGCGCACTGGCAGTGGCAGCGATCATGCTTCTGCCTGCGCTGCTGAAAACCAAGCTGGATGTAAGCGAGATGGTATGCTCACTGATGCTCAATTACATCATTATGTATCTCATCAAGTATTTGATGAACACTTATCTTGCCGACAAGACAAAGGGACAGATCCAGTCGTATGAGTTCCTGGAAACCTCTAAGATTGCACCGCTGGTTGACAATGGCTCGAAGCTTTCATGGGGCTTTGTGATCGCCATTGCCTGTGTCGTGTTGGTTGGTCTTTTCATGTTCAACACCCGCTGGGGCTACACCATCCGCATGATTGGCATCAATCAGGCATTTGCCAAATACTCTGGTATGAAGGTTGCGACCGTGATCGTGCTGTCGCAGGTGCTGGGTGGATTTTTGGCCGGTATGGGCGGCGGCATTGAGATGCTGGGTCGTTACCCGACATTCTCATGGAGTTCGCTTCCTGGCTACGGCTGGACAGGCATCACGATTGCGATTCTGGCTGGCAACAACCCGTGGTTCGTGCCGTTCGCTGCATTCTTTATGGCGTATCTTACAAAGGGCTGTGAACTGATGGCGACGTATGCAAATGTGCCGTCTCAGCTGATCGATATCATTCAGGGTGTCATTTTCCTGTTCTTCGCTGCCGAGCAGTTCCTGTCAAAATACCGTCAGAAGCTTGTCGTCAAGACAGCGCAGGAAGAACTTGCTGCAAAGGCCGCACTGGAAGAGCAGAAAGGAGGTGCAGAGCATGCTTGATTTTCTGAAGATGTTGCTGACACCGGAGTTCTTTTTCTCCATCATCCGCATTTCCGCGCCGATCCTGTTTGCGACGCTGGCCGCGATTGTGGTCGAAAAGGCAGGCTTCTGCAATATCGGTCTGGAAGGATTGATGATGTTCTCTGCGTTAACTGGCTCACTTGTCTCCTATTACGCACATAGCTGGCTCTGGGGCTTGCTTGCTGCGCTGGCCATCGGCGTGCTGATGAGCCTGATGATGGGCTTCTTCGCCTTCCAGCTTAAGACCGACATTACCCTTGTCGGCATCGCCATCAACGTGATGGGCTCCGGCGGTACACTGTTCTTATGCAAGGTCATTACGAATCTGACTGAAGGCACATCCATGGCGTCCTCCACAGGTTTGATCACCTCGAATCTGCTGATTCCGAACATCAATATCCCGCTGATCGACAAGATTCCATTCTTGGGCGGCATCATTTCGGGCCACAATCTGCTGACGTGGGTGGCGTTCATCTGCTGTGCGCTCACGAGCATGATGCTGTATAAAACAAGCCTTGGCCTCAATATCCGCGCAGTCGGCGAAAATCCGAACGCAGCAAGTTCCGTCGGTGTGTCTGTACTCAAGATCAAGTACATCGCTATTGGCTTCTCGGGCCTAATGTGCGGCTTTGGTGGTGCGTTCATGTCAATGTACTATGCGGCTGGTTGGTCACTTGACATGGTTGCAGGACGCGGCTTTATTGCGCTGGCGGCGCAAGCTATGGGCGGCGGCGAATGCCTCGGCGGCATGTTGTCCTCGCTCGTGTTCGGCTTTGCGCAGGCGCTGGGCATCAAGTTCTCCGCCGTCGGCCTCGACTCAAACCTCGCCTCCCCTATCCCCTATGCCGTTACCATCATCGGCCTTGTGATCTTCTCTCTCGTGCGGCGCAGCCGTGCGAAGAAGCTGCACTCGGCTGCCGCACTCAAGTGAGGAACCTCTATGTCTGAATTTAAGAAAATCCCCATCATTCTCGACGGCGATCCCGGTCATGACGATGCCATTGCGTGGGTTCTGGCACGAGCCAGCCGTAAACTCGAAATTCTTGCTGTAACGTCCTGCTGCGGCAACCAGACGATCGAAAAAACAACCTATAATGCACTGCGTGTCTGCACGTTGATTGGTCTGCATGCACCGGTCGGAAAGGGTTGCCCGCATCCGCTTTTAAATGACGTGATGAACGCACCATCCGTTCACGGCGAGTCGGGACTGGACGGCCCTGCCCTGCCGGAACCTGCGTTTGAACCGTCCGCATTTTCTGCGCCGGAACTGATGGCGAAGGTGCTGCGTGAATCTCCGGAACCTGTCACTATCGTGGCAACCGGTCCGCAAACGAATGTTGCGGCGCTGCTGCTGGCCCACCCGGAACTGAAATCCAAGATTGCTCGCATTTCCCTCATGAGCGGTGGCATTGCTACCGGCAACTGGACGCCCGCAGCGGAGTTCAACATTCTCGTAGATCCCGAGGCAGCTAAAATCGTGTTCACGTCTGGCGTGCCCATCACAATGGCCGGATTGGATGTGACAGAAAAGGCGCTCATTCTGCCGGAAGATTTTGAACGTGTCCGCGCACTCTGCAATCCGGTCAGCGACATCGTTGCACAGTGGTTGGAGTTCTTCTACAAGTTCCACCGTTCCATTGGTTATGCAGGCGCACCAATGCACGACCCGTGCGCGGTCATGGCGCTCATTCATCCCGAAATTTTCACCATCCGCCCCATGTATGTGCAGATTGAGACAGCAGGCGAATATTGCCGTGGCACGACCGTGGGCGATTTGCTCGGCTTCTCTGGGCACGCGCCGAATGCGGATGTGCTGATGGGTGTTGACCGGGATCGCTTCGCCGATCTTCTGGTTGAAGCCATCAAATTCTACGGGGAGGCAGGGACATGACAAACAAACAGATTCCCGTCTGGATTGACTGCGATACCGGCACGGACGATTCCGTCGCAATCATGCTAGCGCATGCGCTGCCGGAACTTTCGGTCATCGGTCTATCCGCTGTGGCTGGCAACAGTCCATTATACAATACCTTCCCAAACACAAGGCGTGTAGTGCATCTGCTGGGAGCCGATTATCCGGTTTATCCCGGCGCGGAGCGTCCGCTCATGCGCGAACCACATGTGGCGGGCAAATTCCACGGGGAAAACGGTCTTGGAGACGTCGAGTTACCGCTGCCAGACACAGCGCCAGAGTCAACATTCGCGTGGGACGCGCTTTATGCAACAGCGAAGCGCATGCCGGGCGAATTGCGTCTGGTTGCGACCGGACCGCTGACAAACGTAGCAATCGCATTGACAAAGTATCCAGAACTAAAACAGCTGCTGCACTCCATTGCACTGATGGGCGGTGCAGCTGTTGGCGGCAATGTGACACCCGCAGCGGAATTCAACATCTACGATGACCCAGATGCGGCGCAGATCGTGTTCAAATCTGGCGTACCTCTCGTCATGTGCGGTCTGGATGTCACCATGCAGGCCGAATTGCGCCCTGCAGACTGGGATGAGATGGCCGCCTATGGCAACCGCTGCGGCAAGCTGGTGCGAGAATTGTTCGCCTGTGCATGGAGTGCAGTACAGACCGTCGGACTCACCGGCGTTGCACAGCATGATTCCTGCCCTATCATGTACCTTGCCCACCCAGAATTGTTCGAGGGCCAAATGGCGGGCGTCTTTGTAGAAACACAGGCTGAGATCACACTTGGCAAAACTGTTACCGATCTGCAGAGCGACAAGAAATTTGGAAAGAAAAATGCACTTGTTCTGCTGAAGCTTGACCGCGAAGCATTCATGCAGATCCTGAAGGACTGCATCCGAACACTGCCGTAAGGCCGCATAATAGCACGACAACACCCCGCATGCCAACGCATGCGGGGTGTCTGTTTGAACATGCAACGATATTTACGAATCCAGCTGAGTGCCAGAGAGATAAACATGCTTTCGGTTCAATTCCTCATCGCAGACAACAAAATCGGCCAGTTTACCAGAACTGATTTCGCCAATCTCTGCCTCCTGCCCAAGTTCCTTTGCAGGAACGCTTGTCGCGGAGAGGATCGCCTGCTCCTTCGGAATGCCGAATTCCACGGCCTTTCGCATGCAGTCATACAAATTCGTGGCTGATCCTGCAATCGTACCGTCGGCAAGTCTTGCAACACAGTTTTGCAGGAATACATCCTGTCCGCCTAGGGTATACTGGCCATCCGGCATGCCACAGCAGCGCAGCGCATCGGAAATGAGGCAAATTCTACCGGGGAACAGCTTGAATGCCATGCGTACAGCGCTTGGATGGATGTGCTGGCCATCACAGATCAGTTCCGCAACAACATTTTCCCGTTCTGAGCCTGCGCCGATGGGGCCAGGCTTGCGATGATGGATGCCGGGCATGGCGTTGTATAAATGCGTCAGATGACTTGCACCTGCATCAAAAACAGCAGAGGCTTCTTCATAGGTGCAATCGGTGTGCGCGATGGAGACCGTGCAGAGTCTGGACGCCTTTTCGGTAAACTCTACCGCACCGGGAAGTTCCGCTGCTACATCCACAATGCGGAGCAATCCCTCGGCAGCTTCATAGAGATGATGGAACGCGCCGAAATCCGGGTTTCGCAGATATGCGCCGTTCTGCGCGCCCTTTTTCTTTTCAGAGAAAAAGGGGCCTTCCATCTGGATACCCATGAGACGGGCACAATCCGCCGGTTGCTTGTTTTTGAGTCGGACAGCTGTTTTGTATGCTGCTTCCAACACATCATAGGGCAGCGTCATGGACGCGGGAGCAAAGCTGGTCACGCCATTTTTTGCAAGATAGCGTGCCATTTTGACGAGGCCGGCATAATCGCCGTCTGAAAAATCTGCACCGGAATTGCCGTGGTTATGCACGTCGATAAGTCCCGGAATCACATACTGATTTTCCAGATCAACGCCGTCCTCTTCCGGGACTGCAGACAAAATCTCGGAGAATCGTCCATTTTCCACACGGAATGATCCGTGCTGGAAACGACCGTCTACAAAAATATTCGCATTTTTGAACAGCATGCTCACACCTCCGGCAGACTGGCTGCAGCCATGGACTGACCAACGCGGCGGAAGTTTTCATCCGGCAGCATAACACGGATCTTCTGCGCCAAGTCTGGATATTCCTCCTTCAGCACCCGCTGGCACTCGGCGACGATCAAATCTCCGCCTACGCCGGATGCCACGCGGCCCAGAACGATCAGATTGCGAATATCATAGAAGCGTTCATACAAACACATCGTATGGCCGAGGTACACGCCAATAGACTTGAAAATCTCCAACGCATACGGAAGTCCCTGCTCCGCCAATTTCTGCACTTCCTTGAGTTTCTCAGCCGGTGTGAGGGTTTCGGACAGCGCGATTCCTGCGGCGGGTGCCAGCTTGGAAACCGCATCCTGTGAGAAATATTTGCAGCCGACGCCGATATCCCCTGACCACTCATCACGCATCGCGTTCTCGTTCAGATCAACCGGAGCGAAGGCAAGTTCGCTGAACCAGCCGAGGAGGTTGCTTTCGGCATTAACATAGCCGACTGCTTCGCTCGTGCCCATGGCAAGCCCCATGACTGCGCCTTCGCCAAGGCTCATCGAACCTGCCAGTGCCGACACGTCACCGTCATTTGCAACAACGATGGGAACGTCGCCGATTTCTTTAGCTGCGCGGTCGTAGACCGTCTTGACCTCTTCGCGGCGTGAACGCGGGACCCTGATAAAAATGGAGGACACCATCGGCGCGTTGCCGATGAACACGCCTGCGGAGGAAACGCCGATGCCGTCCACCCGGGGCATTTTGGACGCTGCCGTTTTGAACGCGGCGACGATGCCGTCATACTTGCCGCTGGCGGCCAGCTTCTGGCAGACCAGGGGCATCTCGAAAGCACCGGGGATGCGCACGATGGTGATGTTCTTGGCATCGAGGCCGTGGCGTTCCAGGTAGTCCAGGGCGCCGCCGGTCAGGCGGTCCACGATGAAGTCGTTGAAACGGGTGGCCAGGATGGCGATCTTGAGGCCTTTGGCATCAAGCATGCCGCTGATGGTAGTGGGATTGCTCATGGTCTGCTCCTAAAGAAAACCGTTTTGCAGTAAAAATTCCTTGTTGATGCCGCTGCTCTTCTGCGGCGTGGCGGGCCCGTCGGCCTGGCACCGCATGATGCGGCGCACGTACTTGCCGATGAGGTCCGTCTCCATGTTCACGCGGCTGCCCGGGCGCCAGTGCAGCATGGTGGTGCGTTTCTGGGTGTCCGGGATGACGTTGACGGTCAGGAAATCCTTGCCGCAGGCATTGATGGTCAGGCTGATGCCGTCCAGCGTGACGGAGCCTTTTTCGATGACTTCCGCCGCAAAGGCCGGCGGGAAGGCCAGCGTGCAGCGCAGGGAAGAACCGGCCTGTTCCACGGAACGCACCGTGGCCACGCAGTCCACATGGCCGCTGACCAGGTGCCCGCCCAGGCGGTCGCCCAGGGCCAGGGCCCGTTCCAGATTGACCAGGTCGCCCTTGCGCAGGTCGCCCAGGGTGGTGCGGGAAAGGCTCTCGCCCGAAGCATAGACAGTGAAGGTGGAACCGCTGTGCCGTTCCACGGACAGGCAGGCGCCGTTATGGGCGATGGACTCCCCGTCCACGATATTTTCCAGAGGGAAGAGGGGGCGCACTTCCATGCGGCACTCCTGGCCGCTGCGGCGCAGGCCCACGATCTCGCCCTGTCCCTGGATGATGCCGGTAAACATGGTCTACTCCTGAGGAATGGCCGGGCGCAGCTGCAGGTGGACGTCGCCGTCGCACAGGGAGGTGCGGCAGACGCGCAGGTCCAGGGCCTCGGCCATGGTGAGGGGGCTGCGGCCGTCGAACAGGGGCGCGGCCTCGTTGTCGCCCAG
>ENA-OROD01003068-OROD01003068.1-human-gut-metagenome-genome-assembly--contig:-NODE-3068-length-11406-cov-10.890406_pt1 | contig 11406 bp, 10 predicted proteins | sample MGYA00242123_ERZ509038 | MGnify/ENA primary metagenome ERZ509038 (study PRJEB26280, sample SAMEA2338719) | human gut metagenome | biome: human gut; feature: human-associated habitat; material: faeces... | reverse complement strand
GGTGCCGCCGGTCAGGATGGCGATATCCTGCAGCATTTCCTTGCGGCGGTCGCCAAAGCCGGGAGCCTTGACAGCAACCACATTCAGGCCGCCGCGCAGACGGTTGATGATGAGGTTGGACAGTGCATCGCCCTCAACATCCTCAGCGATGATGAGCAGTTTGCGGCCGGACTGGATCACGGACTCCAGCAGAGGAACGATATCCTGGAACACGCTGATCTTTTTATCGGTGATCAGCACGCTGCAGTCCTCGTAAACGGTTTCCATCTTCTCGGTATCGGTGACCATGTACGGGGTAACGTAGCCACGGTCAAACTGCATGCCTTCCACTACCTCGGTGTAGGTTTCAGCAGTGGTCTTGTTCTCCTCAATGGTGATCACGCCGTCAGCAGTAACCTTTTCCATAGCGTCAGCGATCAGCTGGCCGATCTGTGCATCACCGGCAGAAACGGTACCGACACGGGCGATATCCTTGCTGCCGTTGACCTTCTGGCTGTGTGCCTTGACGGCCTCAACAGCGGTATTGACAGCCTTCTGGATGCCGCGCTTGATGTCCATCGGGTTTGCACCGGCGGTAACGTTCTTCATGCCCTCGGTAACAAGAGCCTGTGCTAGAACGGTAGCGGTGGTGGTGCCGTCGCCAGCAGCATCATTGGTCTTGGTGGCAACTTCACGCACGAGCTGTGCACCCATGTTCTCGAAAGCGTCTTTCAGCTCAATTTCCTTTGCGATGGTAACGCCATCGTTGGTGATGACCGGGCTGCCGAACTTCTTGCCCAGAACAACGTTGCGGCCTTTGGGGCCCAGGGTGATCTTAACGGTATCAGCCAGCTGGTCAATGCCGGCGCAAAGAGCCTTGCGGGCGTCTTCGCCCTGCTTAATCTGTTTTGCCATAAATCAGCATCTCCTTTTATCAGTAAGAACAGTTAAAGTTTACTCAACGATTGCCAGGATATCGCTCTGGCGGACAATGGTGCATTCCTCGCCGTCGACCTTGACTTCGGTGCCGGAGTACTTGCTGGTGAGAACCTTATCGCCAACCTTGACGATCATCTCAACGTCTTTGCCATCGACATTGCCGCCGGGGCCGACTGCGATAACTTCAGCAACCTGCGGCTTTTCCTTGGCGGAACCGGTCAGGATCAGGCCGCCCTTGGAGGTTTCTTCTTCTTCAACGAATTTGATCACAACGCGATCAGCAAGAGGTTTGATTTTCATGATGAAATATCCTCCTATAATTAAAGTTTATTTGAAACACTTTGCTTAGCACTCTTTTCTCCTGAGTGCTAAATCTATTATAGCGTTCCTTTGCCAAAAATCAACCCCTTGAAGTATAAAATTTTTGTGAACAGTGTTTTTTGTCGTTTATTCGTTGTAATTTATTAGCGCTCCGGGCTGTTTTCTATCTGTTTTTTGGTCTTGGCTGGCAGACTGCCCGGCTGAATGGCACACTGGCACTACAAATAAAGGCGTGCTTTGGTGGGGATCAGCCTTCGCCGGGGCGGTGCCAGTGCAGGGTAAGCTCCGCCCGCAGCGCCCCCTGCGTGCTGCCATAACGGTTTTGCAGCCAGAAACACAGGTCGAGCGGGTCGGCATCCGGGCCGTTTATTCCGTACAGCGCCGTTATCAAACCGTCAAATTCCCGGTTGGCGGCTGCGGCAAATGCCACCTGCAGTTCGGCATCCGGGCGGGCGGCGGGAGTCAGGTCTTTCAGTTCCACATCCCGCAGGGTCAGGTTTACCCGCACGCTGCCGGGGGCCAGTACCTGCACATCGGCGGCGGCTTTGGCGGCAAGGTACAGGTCATCCGGCAACGTGCAGTCCAACCGATGGGCCTGTCCGCACAGAATAGCCGCCAGCTGGGCAGCCAACGGGCTTTGCGTCTGGCGGGCTGTATTGGCAGCGGTATCATAAAACAGCATGGCGTATTTCCCGCCCGCACTGACGGGCACAGCGGCGGTTTCGGCGTTATCAAACAGGGTTTGCAGGCCGCAGTGCAGCTGCTGCTTTTCTTCCAGAGCTTTCAAGTTTTCGTACAAGGTCGGCGTTTGGTCCTGGATGGGCATCTGCACGGCAGGATCCAGCACAAACACGGCGATTTCCGGCGCGGGGCGGGCGGTGCTTTGCAACAGCTGAGCGATTTCTTCTGCCAGCGGCCAGCTGCACCCGGCAGGCAGAACGGCAAGGTCCATCAGGCCGTAAAACGGCTGGCCGTTCATGGTTTGGGCGGCGGCATTCCAGGCAGCAGCACAGGTAGCGCCGCTGCCGGTAAAGGTTTTGCAGGCGGCGGAATCCTCGCTTTGCTGGTCACTGGTCAAAAGCGTGACCGTGTAGCCGGCATCCTGCGCGGTAAAAAACACCGCCCGCACAATTTCCCTGTGGGAAAGCAGCTGCCCGCCGCAGCCCGCCAACAGGCAGCCCAGCAGCACCGCCGCCATCAGGCGGGATGTTTTATGCATGATACCAGCCATTGGCAGCCTCCTGTTACCATCACAACCGCAGCGAAGCCCCAGCAGACGGCACTGCGCCAATAAAATGCCTGTTCCAGTGGCACGGTGCGCAGCACAGCACACAACAGAGCCATGCCGCCAAAGTACAGCGGGTAACGGTCCAGCCCGGCGGCAGCGCTGCCCGCCCCGGCGCGGCCACCCCACAGTTCCACCATGGCATACAGGTACAGTGCCAGCCGCACCGTGACTGCCATGCACCACAGCAAAATTTGCAGCCATTCCAGCCGGTTAAAAATTGAAAGCGCCCCGCACTGTGCAGCCCCCTGCACCGGGGTTTGGCGGGTGGGCATGGCCGCGCCAAAAAACAGCTCCAGCAGCAGGTGGACCGCGGCATCAAAGCCCAGTGCTGACGCGGCAAATGTTACTGCCTTGCGGCAGCGCTGGCCGGGCTGCGGAGGCCAAAGGGCAAACAGCAGATATTCCGGCGGGAGCACCAGCTGAGAAACAAACACCGCCTGCCAGTCCTGCCCTGTCAGCGGTGCCGCATGCAGGTTGGGTACACGCAGGCGCGGCGCGACCGAGAGTACCATGATTGCCATACACGCGGCACCGAACACCAACAAGGCGTTGGCCGTCTGGCGCAGGGCGGGCTCCCGCCGGAGGTAGATGACCGGTGCCAGCACGACAAAACAGGTGCCCGCCAGCCCCAGTGTACCGGGGTACACGCTGCCAAACAGGGCGTGCAGGCGCAGAATTTCCAATGCTGAACTGATTGCCAGCAAAACACAGAGAACTTTTTGCAGCAGGGCGTTTTCCTGCCAGCTGGTCGACGCTAACAGAAGCACAGCGGCCAGCACCGCCGCGCTGGCGGGCAGAGCCAGCAGCCCTGCCCGCGCCCAATAACCGGTGTGCAGCCGCAGCAGTGTATCGGCCAGAATGCTGAGGAGCAGCACGGGGTAAAAATCCACATTACTCTTTTGCATGGCGCGGCAGCACCTCCCCTTTTTGTGCCAGGCGGGACCAGATGGCCCGCACAAAACCATCCCGCAAGGCTGCCTTGCCCGGCGGCATGAGCGGGTAAAGATAATCATAACCGAACGGGTCGCTGCCGCAGGCCATGGCCAGAATCAGCAGCGCCCCGCAGGCCAGCCCCGGCACACCGAACAGTCCCGCCAGCAGTATAACCGCAAAGCGGAACAGAATCGACTGTTCATACAGCGCCGGGACTGCCAGGGTGGCGATGGTGGCCGCCGCGGCCATGGTGAGCACCGGCACGCTGATGATGCCCGCCGAGACAGCGGTTTCGCCAATGATGAGCGCCCCCACAAGGCTGACGGTGTGGCTGATGGATTTGGGGGCGCGCAGCCCGGCTTCACGCACAATTTCCAGCAGCAGGGTCACGGCCAGCATTTCCGGCATGGGCGGTAGCGGCGTGGAGGCTTCGCCCTGGGCCAGTTTGGCCAGCAGGTGCACGGGGATCAGCTCCGGTGCAAAGCTGACCGCCATGACATACAGCCCCGGCCCAAACACCGCCAGCAAAAACGCCAGATATTTGAGCAGGCGGATGAGACCGGCAAACACTGCGCCGGAAGAATAATCGTCCAGGCATTCAAAGTGCTCGGCAAAAAAGCTGGGCACCACCATGGCAAGCGGGCTGCCGGATACAAGGATAACGATTTTGCCCTCACAGATGCGGGCGCAGGCGGTGGCCGGGCGCTCGGTATAGGCTGCCGCGGGGAAAAGGTTGAGCTTGTCCTGCTTGAGGAACGAGGCAAAATAGGTGCTGTCCAGCAGGACGGGGATTTGTACCCCGGCCAGCCGCTGTTTGAGGGTTTGCACCACATCCGCCGGGGCCAGGGCGGTATCATAACAAATGGCGTACTCGGTTTTGGCACGGGTGTTGGCGGTGCAGATCTCCGCCGTAAAGCTGCCGGTGCGGAACTGGCGGCGCAGCTGGGAAATGTTATTGCGCAGGTGCTCGGTAAAGGCATCCTGCGGGCCGCGCATGTTGCCTTCCCCGCTGGGGTTGGTCACGCTGCGGCCCGGCATATCCTGGGTGGAAAACGCCAGCGCCTGGCCGCTGCCCTCCACCAGCAGCACGGCCATGCCGCCGGCGAGGGCTTCCACCAGCTGGGTACGGGTGGTGATGGGGGTTTGCTCTGTGGGTAGGCAGCTTTGCTCTGCCAGGTACTGCACCAGCTGCGGCCCGGCCTTGCAGCCCGGCACGCCTTGACCCAGTGCGTGCAGCACCATGATGCAGAGTTTTTCCGGCGAGGAAAGCCCCGCAAACATGGCGATGCAGCAGCGGCAGCCGCAAATCGTAAAGCTTTTGGTATAGAAATCCGATGAGCCGCCAAACATAGTTTGCAGAAATGCCTGATTTTCAGCAAGGGCCTGCCCCAGCGGCTGGTTATCCGCAGTTGTCATGTAATCACCTTCCCTTGCTGTTCAGTGTGACCCAAAAACGGCAGGGATAAACGCAGGAGGTGTTTTTATGCTTGCATCGGTTTTGCATACCGTAATTATTTATGCTGTGGTTATTTTTGCCATGCGGCTGATGGGCAAGCGGCAGCTGGGGGAATTGCAGCCATCCGAGCTGGTAACAACGTTCATGATTTCCAATGTTGCCTCCATCTGCATTGATGAGCCGGATCTGCCGCTGCTTTCCAGCCTGGTGCCGATTTTATTGATTGCGGCGCTGGAAATATTGAACTCAACCGCCGCCTATTACCTGCCCGGCTATGCGGCGCTGCTGTTTGGGAGACCGGTGACGGTAATCCAGGATGGGCAGATCCGGCAGGATGCACTGCGGCATCTGCGCATGACGCCGGGCGATCTGATGGAAGCGCTGCGCGGCAAGGATATTTTTGACCCGCGGCAGGTAGTATGGGGTGTGGTGGAGCCCAGCGGGAGCATCAGCGCGGCGCAAAAAGTAGCGGACGACAGCCCGCTGCTGCCGCTGTTGGTAGACCAGGAAGTTTACCCCGAAAATCTGGCCCAGCTGGGGCGCAATGAAGCCTGGCTGGATACCGACCTTGCCAGGCGCGGGATGCGGCGGGCAGAGGTACTGGCTTACCTTGGCAATAAGGAAAGCTGCGTTGTGATACAAAAAAAAGACCGCCCAGAACGGGCGGTCTGAAAAACCGGAAAGTACAGGTGGTTTTTGAATGAAGCGCAACTGGTATGCCATCGCCATTCTGGTCCTGCTGGCGGCGGTGCTGCTTGGCTGCAAACAGTATGTAAGCGCCACTGCGGGCAGCCTGCGCGCCCAGGTGCAAAGCGCTTATGCGCAGACACTGACGCAGCAGTACCCGCAGGCGCAGCAGGCTTTCCGGCAGGCCGCGCACAGTGCAAGGCAGGCCAGCAAAAAGCTGGGGCTGCTGGTGCGCCGCAACGCGCTGGATCGCATGAACGAAACCATGGCGGTTTTGCCGCAGTATGCCAACCCGGAAAACCAGGCCGACCTTGCGGTGGAAGCTGCACGGGTGCTGGCGCAGATCGACCAGCTGGAGCAGTGCTTTTCGGGCACATTTTAGCCCTGCATGCCGCCGTTTTTGGCGCGGGAATCCAGCATGTCTTTCAGCTCATCCATAAAGGTGTTGACATCGCTGAACTGGCGGTAGACGGAAGCAAAGCGCACATAGGCAACATCGTCCATCTTTTTCAGCTGCTCCATGGCAAGGTCCCCAATATAGACGGAGGTCACTTCCCTGTCGTAAGAGTTCAGCAGCACCTGTTCAATGCGGCTGACGGCGGCATCCAGCTGCTCATAGCTGACAGGGCGCTTTTCGCAGGCGCGCAGCATGCCGTTGAGCAGTTTCTGGCGGTCGAACACTTCACGCGAACGGTCTTTTTTGATGACCATCAGGGGCACAGTTTCCACGATCTCATAGGTGGTAAAGCGTTTTTTGCAGGAAAGGCACTCGCGGCGGCGGCGGATCTTTTCGCCGTCCTCCGTGGGGCGCGAATCAATTACCTTGGATTCATCGGCACCGCAGTACGGGCAACGCATAGCAAAGTTCCTCCTGGTTTACGCTTTCTTGGGGGCGGGGGCAGCCTTGCGGGTCTTATAGCTGACCCACAGCTGGGTTGCAATACACATGGTGCTGTAAACACCGCTGACCATGCCAAACAGCAGCGGCACCGCAAAGGTGAAGATGCTGTCCAGCTTGAAGATGATGGACACCACGCAGACGATTGCCAGTGCAATGCAGGTGGTGATACTGGTCATCATGGAACGGCCAAAGCTCTGGTTGATGGACAGGTTGACCAGCTCCGGCAGGGACATCTTTTTGCCGTAAAGGCCGCTGTTCTCGCGGATACGGTCATAGATAACAACGGTATCGTTGATGGAGTAGCCCAGAATGGTAAGCATAGCTGCAATAAAGTTGCCGTTGAGGGGAATGCGCAGCAGAACAAAGACGCCGTACACAACAAACATATCGTGCAGCAAAGCAACGATTGCCATGGCACCGGCGGACCAGCCGCCAATGCGGCGGAAACGCACGGCAACGTACAGCAAAATCAGCACGCAGGCAGCCACAACAGCCACAACGCTCTTGGCCAGGAACTCGTTGCCGATGGTGGGGTTGACGTTGCTGACTTCCTGCTGGACAAACTGGTTGTCCGGGTAGGTGGTGTTCAGGGTTTCGATCATGCTGTCCAGCTGCTCGGTGGAAAGGGTCTCGCTGCCGGGCAGGTTGATGGTCAGGGTCTGTGCACCGGAAACATCAGTGCCGGTCTGTACGGTCAGGTTGCTCTGGCCCAGCTCGGCGGCTACCGTCTGCTTGACATTGTTCAGGTCAACATCGCCCTGGTAGCCAACGGTAACCATAGCGCCACCCTTGAACTCGATATCCATGGTAACGCCGAAGACAAAGCTGAACACCAGCACCACGGCAACCAGAATGCCGGAGAAGGTATAGAACTTCTTGCGGTTGCCGACAAAGTTGATGTTGGGGCACTTGTAAGTCTTTTTGCCATCCTTGGAACCGCCATACAGAACGGGGTTGCGGAACACCTTGCAGCGGGATGCACCACGGATCATAATGCGGGTTGCAAACACGCCAAAGACAAAGTTGAGCAGAACACTGGTGAGCAGCGTGAAGCCGAAAGAGTAGATGCTGCCAGCCGTGGAAGGACCAAACATGAAGAAGATGGGGTTGAACACCTTGCCCCAGAAGCCATCGGTGGGGCCAAAAGCACCCATCAGCAGGGCTGCAACGATGACGATGGTCACGTTGCCGTCAATGATGGGGGTCAGGCCCATCTTGAAGCCGCTGGCGATAGCGCCATCCAGCGTTTTGCCGTTGCCAAGCTCTTCTTTGATGCGCTCAGCGGTGATAACGTTGGCGTCAACGCCCATACCGATACCAAGGATGATACCGGCGATACCGGGCAGGGTCAGCGTGGAGCCATTGAACACGGTGAAGTAACCGGAAACAAATGCCAGCGTGGCGACAACCTGGCCAAACAGAGAGATGACTGCAATGGTACCGGGCAGACGGTAACGCACGATCATGAGCAGAGCCACAAAGGCAAAGGCAATGATGCCGGCCAGCACCATCACATCCAGGCTCTTAGCGCCCAGGGTGGGGCTGATGGTGGAGAAGCTTTCGGCCGAGAGGGCAAAAGGCAGAGAACCGGAGTTAATCTGGTTTGCCAGCGCGGTGACCTGGTCCTGGGTGAAAGAACCTTCGATCACAGCGTTGCCGTCCGTGATGGCAGTCTTGACGGTAGCGGTGGAGATGTTCTCGCCGTCCAGCCAGATGGAGATGGTGCCGTTGGACTGGGCTGCCAGCTCGGTGGTGGCCTCAGCAAACTTTTTGGCACCGTCAGCGCTGAACTGCAGCTGAACAACATAACCGTTCTCCTGGTTGTAGCCTGCGGTTGCGGACGTCACATCGTCACCGCTCAGGATCTCTTCGCCGTCGGCAGTAGAGCCCTTGCGGAACACCATCTCGGCGGTGGTGCCGATCTCGTCAATGGCGGTCTGGGGATTAAAGTCGGTTTCGCCGGTTTTCCAGGGGAAACGGACGATGATGCGGTCCTTGTTATAGTCCACATAATCCTCATAGTCGGTAATGCCAAGGCCGACCAGACGGTCTTCGATGACGGTTTTGGCCGCAGTCATCTGGTCATCGGTGGCTTCCACACCGTCAGCCGGCATGAACGTCACGTCCACGCCGCCGCGGATGTCGATACCGAAGCGGATATCCTCCGCGCCCTTGATGTAGACGTTCTTGGTATCGCCGTATGTGTAGCTCACGCCGAACAGGGCGGTAAACGAGAACACGACGATCAGCAGCGCCGTGACAATCAGATGCCACGACTTCCCTCTCTTATTCATATGTACCTCCAAACATTGCCCGCGCACCGGCACGGGCGGGGTTTTATTACCGGCGTATGCGCGTTGCCACACACCGCCATGCAGGGAAGCAGCCGCCTGCCGGAAAGCAGGCGGCTTTTTCCCTTTTTACAGGCGCACCCAGCCGGGAAAACCGGGCGTACCTGTTTTAACTATGTAGGATGGCTGCTTATTTTATTCTGCCAGCAGCTTTTCGACCACAGCCAGGCGCACGCAGACGGTGAGCAGCATGGATGCGGTTTCTACCTCAGACAGGCTGGGGTAAGTGGGGGCAATGCGCAGGTGGGAATCCTGCGGGTCAATGCCATAAGGGAACGCTGCGCCGGCGCCGGTCAGGGTCAGGCCGCAGTCCTTGCAGAGCTGGGCTACACGCTTGGCACAGCCGGGCATGACATACAGGCTGATGAAGTATCCGCCTTTGGGATTGGTCCAGTGGGCGATATCGCCGCAGGGGGTCAGCTCATGGGCAAAGGTGGTTTTGACTGCGTCAAAGCAGGGCACCAGGCGGCGGCGATGCTTGGCCATATGCTGCAGCACGCCGTCCTTGTTCTTCAGGAAGCGGACATGGCGCAGCTGGTTCATCTTGTCATAGCTGATGATCATGACAGAGAAGCGCCTGCAGATATAAGCCAAAGATTTTTCACTGCATGCCAGGGCAGAAACACCAGCGCCGGGGAAGGTGATCTTGCTGGTAGAGGTGAACATGAAAACGCGGTCCTCGGTGCCATACTGCTTGCTTTCATTCAGCAGCACCGGGGTCTCGATAATTTCATCGGTCAGGTGGTGGACAATGTAAGCTTCGTCCCAGAAAATCTTGAAATCCGGGGCAGCGGTCTTCATGGATGCAAAGCGGCGGATGGTTTCATCGCTGTAGACATAGCCATCGGGGTTGGAGTACTGCGGTACGCACCAGATGCCCTTGATGGTGTCGTCTTCGGCAACCAGCTTTTCCACCATATCCATATCGGGGCCGTCCGGCGTCATGGGGATCGTGATCAGCTCAAAGCCAAACTCCTCGGTGATTTTGAAATGGCGGTCATAGCCGGGGGCCGGGCAGAGGAACTTGCGGTGCTCCACCTGGGACCACGGGCAGGGGGATTCCGGAAAGCCAAAGGTATGACCTATGCTGATAAGGTTGTACATCAGCTGCAGGCTGGAGTTGCCGCCCACAAAAACCTCGCTGGACTTAACGCCCATCACATCGCCAAACAGGGCGCGGGCTTCTTCCAAACCTTCCAAGTTGCCATAATTGCGGGCATCATAACCATCCTCGGTGGTATAGTCACTCATTTTCAGCAGATCCATGGCCAGGTCCATCTGATGAGGGCCTGGTTTACCGCGGGCCATGTTGAGCTTAAGGCCCTTGGCCTTGAACTCGGCATAGGATTGTTCCAGCGCAGCCTTTTCTGCACGGAGCTGGTCTTTGGACATTTCAAAATAATTTGCCATAATCATTTCCCCTTAGATCGTGGGCTGCCATGGTGCTGCACGCGCACAGGGCAGGTCCAAGTACGTTTCCCTCTTGTGTCCGCTTGTATGCTCAGAGCATACAGTTTTCAGACATACATATTAGTATAAACGAAACGGCCACAATATACAAGCAGTTTTGAAATTTTTCCCACAAAAAGCAGGCGTTTTTTGGCCCAAAAGCAGGTAAAGAAGAATGGATAACCAGCCACAGATTTCTATATTGACCTTTCAGCGTGGACATGTTACACTTTTGTTGTAATAAGTTGTACGCATATTTATTCATGAGCTCAACTTTTGTCCGGCCGGGCAGCACAACTGGAGTATGGTTATGGAACAGCATGTCACCTTCCGGCGCGTGGCCGGTATGCTGGTGGGCATTGTGATCATCAGCCTTGGTGTTGCCCTTTTCAAGTTTGCCCATCTGGGCAACGACCCTTTCAACGCGCTCAACATCCGCTCTGCGGAACTTGCCGGGCTGACCCTTGGCGTACAGAACCTGATTTATAACGCGGTATTTTTCACGATGCAGATGATTTGGGGCCGCAGATATGTCGGCTTTGGCACCGTTGCAAATGCCGTTTGCTGTGGGTTTATCATCACGTTTTTCTATGATTTCCTCACTGCGCATTTTGCACAGGCCGCTACCCTGCCCGCGCAGCTGCCGTGGGTGGCTGCAGCGGTGGTGTGCACCTCACTTGGCATTTCGCTGCACCAGACCTCCGATTTGGGGGTTGCCCCGTATGATTACCTGGCGCTGGGCCTGCGGGACCACACGCCACTCCCCTATTTCTGCTGCCGCCTTTTTACGGATACGCTGTGCGCATTACTGGCTTTTTTGCTGGGCGGGCTGCTGGGGCTGGGCACCCTGATTTGTGCGTTCTGCCTGGGACCGCTGATCCAGTTTTTCAACACCCATGTTTCCGAAAACGTGTTGCAATATGTTCCAACCGGGCGGCAGGCATAATATTTACCAGCGGCGCAATTATAATTTTGCAGCGGCGGCAGCTTTGGCTTGCCGCTGCTTTTGGTTGTTTAATGGCATTTTATCTAAATTTGGTGTAAGATATAAGAAAACATAGATTTAGGAGCGTAACAAAACAAGATGGCACAACAAAACAAG
>ENA-OROD01003067-OROD01003067.1-human-gut-metagenome-genome-assembly--contig:-NODE-3067-length-11408-cov-13.904783_pt1 | contig 11408 bp, 8 predicted proteins | sample MGYA00242123_ERZ509038 | MGnify/ENA primary metagenome ERZ509038 (study PRJEB26280, sample SAMEA2338719) | human gut metagenome | biome: human gut; feature: human-associated habitat; material: faeces... | reverse complement strand
ATGCCGTGTTGACATCGGGCTTTTGGCATTTTACGCGGAGAGGGGAAAAATTAGGAATTCGGAATGGGACGGCGGGAAAAAGTTCGTGGCAAGGGTTGAACCTGCTGTAATTCCGCATAGGCAGGGCTCTTAGACAGGAACAACAAAAAACAGGCGCACCACAGAATAATCCCCGTGGTGCGCCTTATTTATACGATTGTACCTATTGGATTAAAGGTTTTCACCGAAGCCTTTTTTCAAAAAGGTTGGAAAAATCCCCCGTAAATCCAAAAATCACAGCGTATCGCAGATGGTGCTCATCATGGAACGGATGTCGATGTGCTGGGGGCATTTGGGCAGGCAGGCACCGCACTTGATGCAATGCTCAGCACGGGTGGCGGCGGGGGCGTCCTCATATTCCTCTTTTAGGGTGGCGAGGCGGTCACCACACAGGCGGTATTCGTTCCAGGCGTGCAGCATGCCCGGAATGTTGACCCCGGCGGGGCAGGGCATGCAGTACTTGCAGGCCGTGCAGGGGGCAAGCTTTTGGGCCTTGAACACATCCAGCGCACGGGCGAGGGTATCCTGCTCGGTGGTGGAAAGCGGAATAAAGGGATCCATGGAAGCCACGTTATCCTGTACCTGCTCCAGGGTAGTCATGCCGGAAAGTACGCACAGCACATTGGGCAGGCTGGCAACCCAGCGAATGGCCCAGCTGGCCAGGCTCTTTTCCGGGGCGGCCTGATGCAGCAGGGTGGCGGCTTCAGGGCAAAGGGTGTTCAGCATCCCGCCGCGCACCGGCTCCATAACGATGACCTGCAGCCCGGCAGCGGCGCACAGCTCGTATTTTTTGCGGCTCTGCTGATAGTCCCAGTCAAAATAATTGAGCTGCAGCTGTACAAAATCCCAATCGCCTGCAGCAAGGATCTCTGGCAGCTGCTCAGCGCTGCCATGGAAAGAAAAGCCCAGCCGCTTGATTTTGCCCGCCTTGCGCAGCTCGTTCAGCTGGTCATAGGCGTGGTACTTGACGTAATTGGACCAGCTGCTTTCATGCACAGAGTGAACGAGGTAAAAATCAAAGTAATCAGTGCGGCAGTTGGCCAACTGCTCGTTAAAAATACGGGGCACATCCTCATCGCATTTCAACAGCCAGCCGGGCAGTTTGCTGGCAAGGTGATAGCTGGCGCGGGGATACTTGGCCAGAGCTTTGCCGCAGAACTTTTCGCTCATGCCGCCGTGGTAGGGGTAGGCAGTATCGAAATAGTTCACGCCGTGGGCATAGGCATAATCAAAAATCTCCTGTGCCTTTTCCTCGTCAATGCTGGTCTGGTCGGCGGCGTCCCGCAGGGGCAGGCGCATGGTGCCAAGACCCAGCAGGCTGATTTTGCCGCTGAGGTCATTATAGGGGGCAGGGTTATTGCGGCAGACACGGTATTCCATACAAGTTACGCTCCTTATTCCGGCTTTGCCAGATGAATTTGATGGAAGATTTGGTGCGGGGATAAACAAGAAACGCCGATTTTGCTGGCTCGGCGGTTAAGGTGTATCTGAAAACAAAGAAACAGCCGATATTTTCGTCTTTTCAGATACACCCTGGGAAAAGGAAATTATTCGCAGGAGGAACAGTCGCCACAGTCCTCGTCGGTGGCAGGAGCTGCCGTTGCGGCGCGGCCTGCCAGCTCGGGATCAAGGCTTTCGGCTACTTTGATCATCAGGGCACATTCAATGCGCTTGCGGAACACTTCGCAGCCATATTCATACACACCGTGGATATCGCCGGTGGCGTGCAGGGCGTTGGCGGCGCAGCCGCCCGCGCAGTACAGGCGTGCCCAGCAATCCTTGCAGTCGGGGCGGGCGTACACGTTGCACAGCTTGAATTCATCCCGCAGTTCGGTGTTGGTAACGCCGTTCCAGATATCGCCCAGCTTGTAATCCGGGTCGCCGACAAACTGATGGCAGGGGTACAGGTCGCCCCAGGGGGTAACGGCCATATATTCGGTGCCGGAACCACAGCCGGAAATGCGCTTGTAAATGCAGGGGCCATGGGCCAAGTCGATCATGTAATGGTAGAAAGTGATGGGATGACCGGCTTTTTCACGGCGGAGCATATCCTTGGCCAGCAGCTCATACTGGTCAAACAGGATGGGTAGGTCGGCTTCGGTCAGGGCTTCGGGACTGCCGGCCTTGCTCACGACCGGCTCCATGGAAAGCTCGTCAAAGCCGAGATCATCCGCCATGTGGAACAGGTCGTTGGTGAAATCGGTGTTGTAATGAGTGAAGGTGCCGCGCATGTAGTAGCCCTTACCGCCGCGGGCTTTGACCAGCTGCTGGAACTTGGGCACAATGCGGTCATAGCTGCCGCGGCCTGCAATATCCTTGCGGAAACGGTCGTTGACCTCCTTGCGGCCATCCAGAGAAAGAACCACGTTGTAGCACTCTTTGTTGGCCCACTCAATGACTTCATCGGTGATGCCGATGCCGTTGGTGGTCAGGGTGAAGCGGAAGTTTTTGCCTTTTTCTTTTTCAATGCTGCGAGCATAGGCAACCAGCTGTTTGCAGACCTCAAAGTTCATCAGCGGTTCGCCGCCGAAAAAGTCAACCTCCAGGTTGTGGCGGGTGCCGCTGTGCTCCACCAGGAAATCCAGCGCACGCTTGCCGGTCTCAAAGCTCATCAGGCCGGACTGGCCGTGGAACTTGCCCTGGGCGGCAAAGCAGTATTCGCAGTTCAGATTGCAGGTGTGGGCCACATGCAGGCAGAGTGCCTTGACAACGGTGGAACGATTCTTGAAGTCAAAGGCATGGTCAGCGTAAATATCTTCGGCAAACAGCTTGCCATCGGCCTTCAGTTCTTCGATATCGTCAAAGCAGTCGTTGATGTCCTCGGCGGTCACTTCGGGATGGTCAGCATATTTCTTTGCCAGCAGGTCGGCAGCTTCTGCGCGGGGGTGGCCGGCATCGACCAGAGCGATGGCGGCATACGCCAGTTCGTCTACGGCGTGAACGCTGCCGCTGTAGACATCCAGCACAATGTTGTAGCCGTTGAGTTTATATTGATGGATCATACTATTCCTCATATCCGAATCAAAGTGGGGTTACATAAAAAGAACCGGGAGCGCCTTTTTGGTAAAAGGCAGTCCCGGCAGAAAGCCAGTTCAAGTAAAAATTACTTCTTCTCGCAAGGCTGGTTGGCAATGCCGCAGCTGGTCTTGCAGGCGCTCTGGCAGGAAGTCTGGCATTCGCCGCAGCCGCCGTTCTGGAGGCTCTTAGCCATATCGCGGGTGTTCAGAGTCTGAATGTGCTTCATGAAATTTCACCTCTTCTATAAATATAGATTATATTAAATATACACGGAAACCATAGGGTTTGTCAAGCAAAAGCGGGGATTTTTGCGGGGAGGCGGGCAGTTTTTTGCCCACAACAGGAATGGTGCTATGGCAGAACATCCAAAGTGGAGCCACCGCCAAGGCCAGTGTGGTGCAGGTGGGTGCCGCAGGCAGCAAGGGCGGTGCAGGCCGCGATGAATTCCGGAGTGATCACTTCGCCCGGTGCCAGCAGCGGAACGCCCGGCGGATATGCCCAGACATACTCCGCCGAGGTGCGGCCAACGGCATGTTGCAGTGCCAACGCGGTGTGCGGGGCAAAAAGCGCCTGTGCGATGGAACAGGCGGCTGGGCCGGGGGTGGGCAGCACCTGCGCCGAGGCGGGCAGGGGAGCGTTCTGCGCCGCCGCAGCATCGATCACCAACAGGGCAGCGGCAAAACGGTCAAGGGCGGTTTCTTCATCGCAGGGGGAGGTCATGGCCAGCACGTTGACACCACAGGACATCTCGGTTTCAAACTGCCAGTCCCGGCGCAGCAGTTCCGCCAGGGCGGGGCCGGTCAGCCCGGCAGCAGCACCGTTGACGAGGATCTTGCCGGAATCGTGGGCAAAAAAGCCGGGGTGGGCAGAAACATCATCCATCCCATGGCAGAGCACGCGCAGGCGGCGCAGTGGGCGCACAGCGCCGCTGAACCGCTGCAAGCGGGCACGCCAGGCGGCAAACCAGGCATCGCCGTGTTCGGCCAGCAGGCCGGTGCAGCCGTCCAGGCTGGCCATTAACGGATAGGAGGGGGAACTGGTTTCAAACACATCCAGCTGGCGTTCCAGCTCCTGCGGCGGAATGAAAGAACTGTTCCAGTGCAGCAGGGCGGTCTGGGTCAGGCTGGGCAGTGTCTTGTGCGGGCTTTGAATGATGACATCCGCCCCGGCAGCAATGGCACCGCCCTGCCAGCCGTGGGCGGCGGCCAGTGGCAGATAGTGCGCGCCGTGGGCTTCGTCCACGACCAGGGGAACGTTGGCGGCGTGGCACAAAGCGGCAATGGCGGCAAGATCACTCAAAACACCCTCATAGGTGGGGCTGGTAAGGATGACCGCAGCGGCATCCGGGCAGGCGCGCAGGGCATCCGCTACCATGGCGGGGGGGATGCTGCCGTAAATGCCGAACGCCGGGTCCACGGGGGGGACCAGCCAGTGTGCCGCTAAGCGGTTGAGCTCAATGGCGTGGTAAACGGATTTGTGGCAGTTGCGCGCGCAGATGACGGCGGTGCGGCCGGAACTGACGACAGCGGCCCGGATGGCGGCCAGAATGCCGCAGGTGGAGCCGTTGACCAGATACCAGGTTCGCTTTGCCCCCCACAGGGCGGCGGTGCGGGCCATGGCATCGGCCAAAATGCCGTCTGCATCGTGCAGGTCATCTACGCCGGGAACTTCGGTCATATCCCACCCGGCGGGCAGGCCCGGTGCCGGCACCACCCGCCGCTTGTGCCCCGGCATGTGCAAGGGGTAAAGCCCGGAGGAAGCATAGGATTGGAGTTGAGATTGGAGAAGATGGTTCATAAGTTAGGAAGTAGGAGTTAGGAGTTGAAGGACGGAATTTTTGGAAGCGGCAATAATTAGAAGTGAGGAAACGGAGAGAGTATAAGAGTGTTATGATTTTAATACGCGGCGCAAGCCGCACCATAAACTCCTAACTCCTCCCTCCTAACTTCCAATTAACCAAGTTCTACTTGGGCTTTGCTTCCGCATTTGGTCTTTTGGACCAGGATTTGTTTGGGGATGCGGTCCTGGAGGGTTTCGACGTGGCTGATGATGCCGACCAGCTTATCGGAACCGGCAAGGACAGTCAGGGTGTCGATGGCTTTTTGCAGGGCATCGGCGTCCAGCGTGCCAAAGCCTTCGTCTACAAACAGGGTATCCACGCTGATGCCGCCGGCACTTTCCTGGATGGTATCGCTGATGCCAAGAGCCAGGCTGAGCGCCGCCAAAAAGCTTTCGCCGCCGGAAAGGGAACCGACCGGGCGGGTCTTACCGGTGTAGGCATCGAACACATCCAGCTCCAGTGCGGTCTTGGCGGCAATATCGGCGCTCCGGCGGCGGCGCAGGGTATACTGGCCGCCCGTCATGCGGGTAAAACGACGGTTTGCGGCGGCGACCACGCCGTCAAAATAAAAGCTCTGCACATACTGTTCAAAGGGCAGCTTTTGCTTTTGGGTCAGATTGCCGTTGATGGTCTTGCTCAGGTTATCCAGCATGGCGGCGTTGGCGCGGGCAGATTCTGCGGTGGTGATGGCTTTTTTTAGGTTGGTCAGGGCATCGCGGTTGGTATCCAGCCGGTGCAGGGCGGCCTGGTTTTGGTCGCGCAGGTTTTTGCGCTCAGCTTGCAGTGCAGTAAGGGCCTGCTGCTGGGCGGCAGGGTCCGGGCGGCTGGCGGTATCCCCGGCCTGTTCGGCCAGGGTTTGGGCGGCGCTTTGGGCCGCAGCAAGTTCTTTGGAAAAAGCATCGCGGCTTTTGGCGGCGGCATCCAGTGCGGCTTGCAGGGTGCGGCGCTGTTTTTGGGTCTCGGCGCGGGCGGCGGCCATAGCGGCGGCATCTGGCCAGGGCAGGTTTTTCTGCCCCTCGGCAAGGCGGGTCTGGGCTTCCGCGGCGGCTTTTTCGGCGTTGGCCTGTGCGGTGCGGGCCTGCTCCACAGCGTTTGCCTGGTCGGGGCGCTGGGCTTGCAGCTGGGCTTTTTGGCGGGTCAGCTTTTCCAGATCTTTTTTGCGGGATTCAGCATTTGCCATGCGGTCATGCACTTCGGCAAGGCCGCGGCGCAGGCTGTCATGTTGGGCCTGCAGGACGGTTTGCAGCTCGTCCGGGGTCATGGCATCGGCCTGCGGCCCGGTATAATGCTGGCGGCGGCGCGCCAGAAAGGCAGCGGTACGCGCATACAGGGTATCCCGCTGGGTTTGGGCTGCGGCTTTGGCTTCCCCGGCTGCGGTGGAGGCTTTGGAAGCTTCCGCCGCAGCGCTCGCCGCTGCCTGCGCAGCTTTGTTGCAGGCGGCTTCGGTGACATGGCTGGGGGCGGGGGCTGCCGGTGCTGGGTGGTGCAGAGCACCGCACACCGGGCAGGGGGTGCCATCCACCAGATCTTGCGCCAGAATCCCGGCGCGGGCGGCATTCAGGGCGCGCTGCATCTCGGCGCTGGAATGCTGGGCGGCATCGGCCTGCTGCTGCTTTTGCCGGTATTCATCGGCAGTGCGCTGCCAGTTGGCTTGCGCGGTGTGCAGGCGAGGGATATCGTCCAACAGGGCTTGGCAGTCCTGCTGCTGGCTTTGGGCCAGCTCAATGGTTTTGCGGCAGCTTTCCAGCTCGGCGTTCGGTTCGCCGCAGGCCGTGATCTGCGGTTCCAGCTGGGCTAAGGCAGTATCGGTACTGCTTAGAGTTTTCTGGTCTTTTTCCAGCGCCGCGGCGGCCTGCTCGGCCTGGGCGCGGGCGGTTTTGGCGCTGGCTGCGGCGGTGCTCAACTCTTGGTAGCGCGGCTCCCACTCCGCAAAGCGCTGCAGCTTGGCATCCAGCTCGGCAAGCTCCGGGCGGCGGGCTTCAGTCTTGTCCCACTCCGCATTCAAAGCGGGGGCCTGGGCAGTCAGCTCGGCGGCTTTGGCCTGGGCTTCATCCAGACTGCTCAGCAGTTTGGCACGGTTTTGGGCGGCTTCCACCGCGGCGGACTGCGCTTCAATGCGGGCATCAAGGGTATCCAGCTGTTGGGATTGCTCCGCCGTCAGGGCGGTGTCCGCTTCGATCATCTCAGCGGCCCAGTCCAGCGCGGCGGGGGCACGGTAGGGGTCACGGCTGTCCTGCGCATCGGCAAGTTCGCCGGTGTGGGGGCTGCCGGGGGCAGGCTGTAAAGTGGCCAACAGCTGCACAACAGTGTGGTTGGCAAGCTCGGCCTGGCGCAGAGCTTCCCCGGCTTTGGTGCGGGCGGCACTGCCAAGGCGCTGGTAGCTGGCGGTATCAAACACGCGGCGCAGAATTTCGGCCCGGTCGGCGCTGGAAGCGTTGAGCAGGCGGGCAAAATCATTCTGCGCGATCATCGAGATTTGGGCAAACTGGCGGGCGTCAATGCCCAGCAGGGCTGTCACCGCTGCAGTCACGGCTTTAGTACCGGTCACGGGAGCGTCCGGCTCCTGCGTTAAGGCGGCAGAGCCGGGAACCGTGGTAACGCCCTCGCCCCGGCGCTTGGCGCGGGTCTGCTCCGGGGTGCGGTTGACGGTATAAGTACGGCCGCGGTGGGTGAACTCCAGCTCCACAAAGGTGGTATCAGTGGGGATGGCATAGTCGCTGCGCAGCATGTCCGGTTCGCGGTAAGCGCCGGTGGTTTCGCCGTACAGGGCAAAGGTGATAGCGTCAAACAGCGCGGTTTTGCCCGCGCCGGTATCGCCGCTGATCAGAAAGAGGCCACTGGAGCCAAAGCCGGTCAAATCCAGTGTGCAGGTTCCGGCATAAGGGCCAAAGGCGCAAAGGGTCAGGCGTACAGGTTTCATAGTCCGGCCTCCTGGCGCAGCTGGGCCAGAGCTGCGGTTTCTTCGGGGGTAAGGGTGCGGCCGTGCATCTTTTCAAAAAAGCGGGCGAACAGCTCGTCAAAGCTCATGGTGCGCAGCTGGGCGGCCTGCTGGATGGCATCGCTGCCGGTATCCAGTGCGCCGCCGGGGGCGTAATCCAGCTTCATGGCGTTGGGGTAAGCGGCACGCAGCACGGCCATGGCGTCCGGGCGAGGAACCGGGTCGATCAGGGTGGCCCAGATGTAATCTTCGGCATCTGTTACGGTATCGGCGGCGGTCAGCTGGTCCAGCGGGCCAGTCAGGTGGCGCATGGCGTGCAGCGGGCGCAGGGGCAAAAGCTCCGGCTCAGCTCCGTTAGACCCGATATGAACCAGAACGGCGCTTTTCTGCGCGCCGCACTCATCCAGCGAATAGCACAGCGGGCTGCCCGCGTACCGCACAGTGGGGCAGCCGACCTGCTGCGGGCGGTGAATGTGGCCAAGGGCGGTGTACAGGTAGCCGGTAAAGCGGGCGGCATCCACGGCCTGAACCGTGCCGACGTTGACATCGGCGGCAACGCTCTCACTGCCGGAACAGGTGGGCAGACTGCCGCCGCCCAGCACCATCTGGTGGGCGATCAGAACCCGACGCTCCCCGGCGGTGGGCAGCGGGCCCAGCGCGGCGGCGATGGCGGAATCTTCATCCCGGATATCGGCATCCGGCAGGCAGTGGCGCACGGTGGCGGGGCGGACAAAGGGCAGGAGGTCAAAGGTGAGCTCGCCGAATTCATCCTGCAAGATGACCCGGCGGGGAGCACTGGTGAACTGCCCGGCCAGATAGACCTGTTGGTTGGAAAGCAGCCCGGCGGCATAATCCAGCCGCTCGGCGCTGTCATGGTTGCCGGCAATGGCCAGCACCGGGATGTTCCGATGAGCAAGCTCGGTCAAAAACCAGTCCAGCAGCAAAACTGCGGCGGCAGGGGGCAGGGCGGTATCATAAATATCCCCGGCCAGCGCCACCGCCTGCACATTGTGGGCAGTGCACAGGTCAAGGACCTGCTCTAAGATATAGCGCTGGTCCGGCAGCAGGTCAAAGCCATTGACCCGCTTGCCGAGGTGAAGATCGGCGAGGTGGAGAAGATTCAAAGGTGGCACCCCCTTGAAAGTTAGGAGTTATCTCAATTAGGAATGAGGAATGAGAAATTAGGAATTGGAGATGGGGATAAGTTTGAAATTTGGGGTGAATGGTAAATTTGTGGGGTAGGGCGGGGTGAACCTGACCAAGCCGGGAGCCTGACGTAAATTCTGATGATTTTTAGGCCCTGCGTGGGGAGCCACCCCTCAGTCCGCTGTGCGGACAGCTCCCCTCCAGGGGAGCCAAAATATACGGCGGGCTTCTGTATGAATTTGTTGTGGCATCCACCATAAAATCGCGGAACGGTCAAGACCGTTCCCTACAGATTGTTTTATAATGCGCAATCGTCATTTTGTATGCATCCCACCCGTAGGGGCGCACATTGTGCGCCCGTTGCTTTGTGGGGAATAGCGTGGTGGAATATACGGCAAACACTCTATAATTTTTACGGCAATACCGCATAATTCTAAGTGCCGATACGGCGAGCGAGGTGCGGCAGATGCTAAGCCAAAAGCGCAGATAATACTTTGTGTATTATCGAGCATTTTGGCAACGCAGATGCCGTGCCGCAGCCGCCGGAGCGGTGCTTGAGCCGTTAGGCGGGAATTGTGCGGTATTGCCTTAAGTCCGCCAGGATGAACTCCCGCCCTATGCTCGGCCCATGAAAGGTTTTCGCCCAGCCTTTTTTCAAAAAGGCTGGATGGTCAGCGCCAGAGCTTTTCCCAGGTGGTGATATCGAGAGTAACGCCGGGCAGGACTTCCATGGGGACGGTCTCGCTTTTGCGGAAGCGGCACTTTTTGCAGAACCCTTCAGCTTTCAGGTCCTTGGCCCATACCCGCAGATATAGGCGGCTGCGGCCATCGCCTTCGGCCAGTTTTTGGGCATAGGCCACAATGCTGCGGCCAATGCCCTGGCCGCGGGCTTTTTCCAAAAGGAACAGGCGGGACAGGCACATGGCCCCCGTGGGGGTAAGATCCAGCGCAAAATAGCCGACTGGATCGCTGCCCAGATAGATCATGAAATAATTCACAGTTCCGCTGTGGATCTCGTCATCCGTCAGGATATCACTCTGGTACTTTTCCGCCAGGGCGCGGGCTACTTTTGGGGTCAGCTTGGTGTAATGCTGAACAAAAATTTCTTCCGCCAGCTGGCTGATCTGCTCAATATAGCGGGTTTTGGTCACTTGCTTGTAGGTGGGTTTCATGGGGAACCTCCGTAATGTATGGTTATTCAACGGTAACGCTGGCGCGGGCGGGCAGGCAGGCGGCCCAATCGCCCTGTTTGGTCAGTACGCCAAAGGATTCACAGGTGTGGTCCGGGCAGGGGCTTTCCACAAAGCGGATGCCGCCGTTTTCCACAACCAGATGGATGGTGTAATAGCCGGTATCAATATCATAGCGATGGTCGGTGTCCAGCGGGATGCGCAGCTGGGTGCTGTCATCGCCATAGGTCAGCACGGCAACCAGACCGGACCCGGCAGCCGGATGGCCGAAACAGAGCCACAGCACCCCGGCGGCCAGCAGAATGATGATGGCAAACAAAATGTTCAGACGGGTAGATTTTTTCAAGGGGAAAACCTCATTTAATCAGGGTCAAAATTCAAGGTCAACCGCATGCCGTCAACCCCGGCGGCTGCGGTGGGAAACGCCTGCTGCGCGGCGGCAAGGCCGGGGGTAAGGTCCGTTACGGCGGCGCTGTAATGGGTCAGCCACAGGCGGCACACGTTGGCTTCGGCGGCAAGGACCCCCGTTTCGCGGCAGGTGGAATGGCCGTATAACTTCGCTTTGGGCAGGTCGGCGTCATCAGCATAGGTGGAATCCATCAACAAAAGATCGGCATCCTGTGCAGCGCGGCGCAGCGCAGCGCAGGGGCGGGTGTCGGTCGCATAGACAACTTTCAGCCCGCGGCGCGGCGGGCCGAGAACCTGGGACGGCAGGAAGCCGCCCACCGGCTGGCCGCTTTGCAGGGTGGACCAGTAACGCACGGGGATGCCCGCCGCCTTTGCCCGCTGGGGATCAAACTTGCCCGCCCGCGGCAGGGTGAACGCATATCCGCAGCAGGGTACCCGGTGCTTGAGGGGGAACGCCTGCACGCACCCGGCGGGCACTTCAAACTCGCCTTTGCAGTCCGGCAGTTCTTTCAGCCGTAGTTCGAACGGCAGCGGTCCGGCCACGGCGTAAAAGGTGCGCACCACATCCGTCAACCCCGGCGGCCCAGCCATGACGAGGGGGGCAGTGCGGCCCTGGGCGGCCATCGTCTGCCAGATGCCGGGCAGGCCGAAAATGTGGTCCCCGTGGTAATGGGTCAGCAGAATGGCGTCCATGCGGAAAATACTGACCCCGGCCCGGCGCGCGGCAGTCTGGGTGCCCTCGCCGCAGTCCAGCAGCAGGTTGGAGCCGCCCACCGTGATGCAGGCAGCCGCCAGGGCGCGCTCCGGCAGGGGCTGTGTGCCGCCGGTG
>ENA-OROD01003061-OROD01003061.1-human-gut-metagenome-genome-assembly--contig:-NODE-3061-length-11444-cov-22.686715_pt1 | contig 11444 bp, 9 predicted proteins | sample MGYA00242123_ERZ509038 | MGnify/ENA primary metagenome ERZ509038 (study PRJEB26280, sample SAMEA2338719) | human gut metagenome | biome: human gut; feature: human-associated habitat; material: faeces... | reverse complement strand
CGTCACCGTCTCCTTTACCGAGGCGGCCTTCGGCTGCGAGAAGGAGATCACCGTGGAGCGCAGCGAGCAGTGCCCCACCTGCAAGGGCAACGGCTGCGCCGCAGGCACCACGCCGGAGGTATGCCCCACCTGCCACGGCAGCGGCAGCGTCCAGACCCGGCGGCAGACGCCCATGGGCGTGTTTGCCTCCACCTCCCCCTGCACCAAGTGCGGCGGCACGGGACGGATCATCCATCAGCCCTGCCCCGACTGTCACGGTCAGGGCCGCATCCGCAAGCGCCGTTCCATCAAGGTCAACATCCCCGCCGGTATCGACGACGGCCAGACCATCTCCCTGCGGGGACAGGGCCACGCCGGTAAGAACGGCGGCCCCAACGGCGATCTGCTGATCACCGTCATGGTGCAGCCCCATGAGATCTTCCGCCGGGAGGGTACCTCCGTATTCTGCGAGGCACCCATCACCTACGCGCAGGCGGTGCTGGGCGGCACGCTGGAGATCCCCACCATCGACGGAAAGGTGAAGTACGATATCCCCGAGGGCACCCAGACTGGCAGCGTGTTCCGCCTGCGGGGCAAGGGCATCCCCGTTCTCAACGGCCGGGGCCGGGGCGACCAGTACGTCACCGTTACCATCGAGACGCCGAAAAATCTGAACAAGGAGCAAAAGGAAGCCCTGAAGAAGTTCAGCGACCTGCTGGGCGAGAGCAACTACGAAAAGCGCAAGAGCTTCTTTGGTAAGAAACACTGATGTATCTGGCTGATTATCATGTGCACTCCACCGGCTCGCCGGACGGCCACCTGACCATGGTGGAGATGGCCCGGCAGGGCGTGGAGCGGGGTCTGGATGAGATCTGCTTCACCGACCATGTGGATACCCTTCACTGGGGCACCACCATCCCCCGCTCGGACTACGACTGGGCCTCCGCCCAACACCAGTATGACGAGGCGGCGGAGCAATGGGGCGGCCGGATCCGGCTGAAGCTGGGCGCGGAGTTGGGCGAGGCCTATCTGGGCTTTGACCGGGCGGCCCACCTGCTGGATACCGCGCCTCCGCTGGACTTCATCATCGCCTCCGTCCACATGTCCCGTGACGAGAACGGCTGGTTCGACCTCTTTTACATCGACGGCGACCGGGACGACGCCTACTACCACGCCGTCATCGACGCCTATCTGGAGCAGGAGCTGAAGCTGGCCCAATGGGGCCGGTTCAGCGTGCTGGGCCACCTGACTCTGCCCATCCGCTGTATCAACGAGCTGCGGGGCAGGAACATCTCCTTCCGGCCCCACATGGCGCAGGTGGAGGAGATCCTCCGCACCATCATCCCCAAGGGGCTGGGCATCGAGTGCAACACCAACCGGGGCAATACCCCGCTGCCGGATGCCGATATCCTGACGCTGTACCGCCAGCTGGGCGGCGAGATCATCACCCTCGGCTCCGACGCCCATATCGCCGAGCATCTGGGCTGCGCCATCGAGGCGCGGCAGGAGCTGCTGCGGCAGTGCGGCTTCCGCTATTTCACCACCTTTGACCGCATGAAGCCCTCATTTCAGGCGCTTTAACAGGAACACACCATACAAACGACCATCAGGAGGAACATCATCATGAAAATTGCCATCGGCTGCGATCACGGCGGCTATCTGCTGAAGCAGGACATTCTCATCTGGCTGGAGGAGCACGACTACGAGTTCGAGGATTTCGGCTGCTATAACACCGAGAGCGTGGATTATCCCGTGTACGGCGAGAAGGTGGCCCGTGCCGTGGCCAGCGGCGAATGTGACAAGGGCATCGTTATCTGCACCACCGGCATCGGCATCTCCATGTCCGCCAACAAGGTCAAGGGCATCCGCTGCGCTCTGTGCGGCGACAGCTACAGCGCCGAGATGACCCGCCGCCATAACGACGCCAATGTGCTGGCCATGGGCGCCGGCATCATCGGCCCCAATCTGGCCAAGAAGATCACCGAGGTGTTCCTGACCACCGAGTTCGAGGGCGGCCGCCACGCACGCCGCGTGGGTCTGCTGGATAACATCCAGCCCTGACCATGACCAAGGGCTATCATAACTATCGGGGCCGGGGCCGCAAGCGCCGCCAGCAGATCGTGCTGGCCGCGGTGCTGGTGGCGGTGATTCTGGCGGCGGCAGCCTTTCTGGTGATCCAGAACTACATCGTCTATGACGACGCAGGCAAGGCCCACATCGAGTGGCCCTTCCGGAAGGAGGAGCCGCAGCCTGACCAGCAGGAGCCGGGCGTACCGGATGGCGAGGTGACCATCGACTATGTGGACACCGGCTACGCGCCCCATCTGGAGACGCTGCACGCCCAGATGCTGGAGACCAACATTCTGCGGCAGGATCCTCAGGCGGTGCTGGACAGCCTGACGGAGAACGCCTTTGCTGTGGAGACCAAGCGGGTCAACGGCTCCATCACCTATACCACGGCGGTGGAGGTGCCGCAGCAGGTAGACGTGGCGCAGTATGACACCATGGCCAACCTGCAAACGCTGCTGGCGGGCGACGCCTATTCCATCGCCCGCATGTCCGTGTTCTGCGACAGCTACTTTGTCCGGGCCTACCCCGACGCGGCCATGCGCGTGGAAAGCGGAAGCTTCTGGTACGATGCCGCCAGCATGGCGTGGCTGGACCCCACCAATCCGCAGGTGCTGGTGTATATCACCACACTGTGTCAGGAGTACGCCCAGCTGGGCTTTGACGAGATCGCGCTGGATTACTTTAGCTATCCCACCGCCGGACGGCTGGATTCCATCGCCGGTCTGGAGGGTGTGGATAAGGTGCAGGTGCTGACGGATTTTGTTCAGAGCCTGCGTGCCAACCTGCCGGACAGCGTCAAGGTCAGCATCGTGCTGCGCAGCGAGCCGGCGGCCGATTTCGGCCTGTCGCCGGAGATGCTGGCGCAGAACTTTGACCGCATCTATCTGGAAGCCGGCGTGGATGCTGCGGCGCTGCGGCAGCAGCTGCCGGAGAAATTCGACGCCGATACCCGCCTTGTGCCCATCGTGGCCGTACCGGCGGAGACCGGCAGCTATCTTGTGAAATAAACAGAAAGGACATCCCTGCGGATGTCCTTTCTGTTTATTTTGGTAAAGCTTTGGTATGCGTACCGGTATTCTGCCCAAAAATCCCGCTGATATTTGTATACTCCTGTGTGAAAGGGCTTCTTGCAATCGGGAGGGAAATCCCGTACAATGAAAATATAGCAAAAATATCCACATGCCTGAGGGCCAACAACGAAAGAGAGGATGCACATGACAAAGAAACGACTTGCCTTACTGCTGAGCCTGCTGTCGGCGCTGTGCCTGCTGACCGTCACCGCATGGGCCGATGCCCCGGCTGCCCCGGATCAAGCGGCGGTGTATGAGCTGGTGGGCGACATCACCCTGCAATGCCAGGAGCAGACGGATCACAACCGGACTTTCAATAAGATATTCCCCCGCAATTTTACGGCCACCGAGGTGACCGAGGAGAACGGGACATACACCTGCACCCTGACCATTCTGGGTGAGTCGTTCCTGAGCGACGTTAATTTATGGTACGAAGGCCACACGCTGTCCGGCGCGGCGGCGGTCAGTCTGACGCTGACCTATGACACGGACAAATGGGTCGTTGCCGATACCGGCTTCCAGAAGGGTTCTCTGGTGTTCACGACCTCCTGCAAGGAGCCTGCCGCGCCCACGATGGCAGAGCTGGCGCAGATGCCGCTGCGGGTCCGTGTGTCCTGCGATTGCTGCAGCGATTACAGAACATATGACGTGGCGCCCGATGCGCTTGATCTGAGCGGCGGCTGGATTTTCTGGTCGGACGGTACATGGGGCTATTGTATCCCCTTCGACCCGACGGCCGGTCTTATGCAGTACAACAAGGATACGGGCGTTGCGCACCTGCTTAGATCGAACGGCCCTATCGCGCTGCTGTACCAGAACGGCGCGTGGACGTATGTGAAGGAGACCGCGTGGTCGGATGGCTTTATTTTCGCCGCCGCGGCCCCCACAATGGACGAGTTGAAGAGCATGGGGCTGAAGATCGGTGTTTCCTGCACCGGCAGCAGACACGCCGCCAAGAGCGACTTTGCCCTGCCCTCCGCTGACCAGCTGACCTATACGCTGGTGTGGAACGAGACCGGAAGGTACTATGAGACCCGCATTTCGCTGACCACAGCCGCCGCCGACAGCTATGTGGCCCAGTACGGCAAGGTGGTGGGCGCCACCCATACCCGGAAGACCACCGGCTATGTGACCATTTACTGGTACAATGGCGGGCCTGTTGTGAGTTCCCTTGAAAACGGCGTCGCGGTGCAGGCCGAGATCGAGCCGCCCGCACAGTCCAAGGGCTGAAAGCTGGACGGCCAGATCATCAGCATCACCGCCCAGTGCGATAAGCCCATTATCGTCCCCACGGAGGACAAGAAGATCACCTCCGCCAAGACCTTCGATGCCGGTATCGCCGCCTACATGGGACTGAGCATCCTGTCCGCGGCAGGCACGGCCGTTGTTTTCCGCAAGAAGCGCGAGCAGTAAACGAATAAACTAACAGGAAGGACACCCGAACGGGTGTCCTTCCTGTTGGTTCAGTGAAGAGAGAAAAGAGAAGAGCTTCGGTGTGCCGCTGCGGCGGCACAATCAAAAGCCTCGCAGAGTTCGCGGCGCGGACGCCGCGAAGCATTGAAATTATTTTTCTGACGACATGTGCGTCAGAAAAATTCTTTTCGGCCAGCAAGTGTGCCCAACGGGCGCGCGCAGTCGGCCGCAATCCCTTTGGCAATGAAATCGTCAGATTTCATGCCAGAAGCTCATCTGCCAGCGCATCCAGCTGCGCCTTGTTTTCCTCCGTCATGGCGGAGCGGATGGTCACCGTGCTGCCCAGGGTCACGTTCTTGCAGCCCTCCAGCAGCTTTTTCATCTCCCGCGCGGCGGCAGGGGCCCAGGAGCCGTTTTCGATGAACGCCACCTGCCGGTTCTGATAATTCCGCTCGGTCAGGTGCTCAAGGAACTCCCGCATGGCCGGGAACAGGAAACCGTTATAGGTGGGCGCGGCCACCACCAGCTTGCCGTAGCGGAAGGCGTCCTCCACCGCCTCGGCCCAGTCCTCCCGCTGCACGCAGGTCAGCGCCACCTTGGGGCAGCCCTTTTCCTTCAGCTTTTCGGCCAGCAGCTGCGCCGCCTTCTCCGTGTTGCCGTATACGGAGGCATAGGCGATCATCACGCCCTCGCTCTCCACATCGTAGCGGGACCAGATGTCGTACAGCCGCAGGGCCTCCGCCAGCTCCCCGCCGGTCAGCACCGGGCCGTGAAGGGGGCAGACCGTCTGGATGTCCACCGCCGCGGCCTTTTTCAGCAGCGCCTGTACCTGTGCGCCGAACTTGCCCACGATGCCGAAGTAGTAGCGCCGCGCTTCGCAGGCCCAGCCCTCGGGATCCTCCATATTCAGCGCGCCGAACTTGCCCAGTCCGTCGGCGGAGAACAGCACCTTGTCCGTGCCGGCATAGGTGACGATCACCTCCGGCCAGTGTACCATGGGGGCCGTCAGGAAGGTGAGTGTATGGCGGCCCAGCGCCAGCGTGTCGCCCTCGCCCACCACCAGACGGCGGTCGGCGTAGTCGCTGCCGTAGAACTGCTTCATCATCCGGAATGCCGCTTGAGACGCCACCACCACGGCGGCGGGATAGGCGTCCATAAAGCGCACGATGTTGGCGCTGTGATCTGGCTCCATGTGCTGTACCACCAGATAGTCCGGCGTGCGGCCCTCCAGCGCCGCCGTCAGGTTGTCCATCCACTCCTTGCCGAAATGGGCGTCCACCGTGTCCATCACGGCGATCTTCCCGTCCAGAATGACGTAGGAGTTGTAGGCCATGCCCAGCGGCACATCGTACTGCCCCTCAAACAGCGTCACCTGATGGTCGTTGACGCCGATATACCGGATATCGTTGCTGATAAACATGAAAAATGACCTCCTTTTCAATAAGGGAAAAGGCGCCCGGCAGCGAAAGCCGCCGGGCATCCTTAGAGAATACGCTGTTTGTTACGCCTCGGTGGGACGGGGACGGCGATACTCCTGTGCCTTCTCCTCGCCGCGCAGGACACGCAGCGCGCCCTGTGCCAGAGCCAGCAGCTCGTCCTCGCCGGGATACACGGTGATGGGCGCGATCCAATCCACCATCTCGCTGATGGCGTCCACGGTCTCCTTGCCGTAGGCGATGCCACCGGTCAGGATGATCTGGTCCACCTTGCCCTTCATGACAACGGCCATGGCGCCCACTTCCTTGGCGATCTGATAGTGGAAGGCTTCCACCACACCGGCGATCTTCTTGTCGTTCTTGGCCTCGGCCAGCAGATAGCGCATGTCGTTGGAGCCGGTATAGGCCACCAGACCGCCGCGGCCGGACAGCATGCGGTTCAGCTCAGCCTCGGTATACTTGCCGCTGCAGCACAGCTTCACCAGCTGGCCGGTGGGCAGGGAGCCGGAGCGCTCGGGGGAGAAGGGGCCGTCGCCGTCCAGAGCGTTCTGGGTGTCGATGACGCTGCCGTGGCAGTGCGCGCCGATGGAGACGCCGCCGCCCAGATGGCAGACGATCAGGTTCAAATCCTCGTAGCTCTTGCCGTGCTCCTTGGCGTAGCGCTTGGCCACGGCCTTCTGGTTCAGGGCGTGGAAAATGCTGACGCGCTGGAACAGGGGATGGCCGGCATAGCGGGCCACATCGGCCAGCTCGTCCACCACCACGGGGTCAACGATGTAGGAGGGGATGCCCAGAGAGTCGCCGATCTCGCGGGCGATGATGCCGCCCAGATTGGAGGCATGCTGGCCCTGCACGCCGATGGTGCAGTCGTTCACCAGATTGTCGTTGACGGCGTAGGTGCCGCCGCGGATGGGACGCAGCAGACCGCCGCGGCCGGAAACGGCAGACAGGGTGTTGATATCGAAATTCTCTTCCCGCAGGGCCTTCAGCACCAGCTGGCAGCGCCAGTCCTTCTGGGCGGGGATGGAGTTGAACTGGGCGATATCCTCGGCACTGTGACGCAGGGTCCTGTCAAACAGCAGGGTCTCGTCCTCATAGACACCGATCTTGGTGGAAGTGGAACCGGGATTGATAACAAGAATCTTGAAAGACATTTTTGTTCCTCCTGTGTGTATGGTAATTCGCCACCATAAAAAATTTCCAACCCACATTATACAAAACTTTTCTTCCGCTGTAAAGCGTGAATTTACACAGAAAACTGCCGTAACGGTTGACAAACTCTACATTTTGGAGTATGATACCCAAAAATGCATAAAGTGCAAAGAAAAAGCGATGAAAGAGAGAGTAACCGGCAGATACCGCCACAAGAGAGCCCGGAAAGGTGAAAGCGGGCGCGGAGGAAACCGGCGAACATGGCTCCGGAGCTGTCCGGCCAAGCGTAAGAAGCGTCAGGCCGGAACGGGAGAGCGCCCGTTAAAGCGCGGGAGTGTGCTGGCACTCCGTAAGGCCGCGGCCGCAAGGCCGGGGCGAAGCAAGGTGGTACCGCGACCGGTTCAAGTCGCCCTTAGCATGACGCTAAGGGCGTTTTATATTTTCAGAAAAAACAGGAAAAATAATTTTAAGCCGTCCTTCCATTCGGGGCGGCGGAAAAGGAGAGATATCCCCATGGAAAAGAAAAAGTTCTATATCACCACACCCATTTACTACCCCTCGGACAAGCTGCACATCGGCCACAGCTACTGCACCGTGGCCACCGACGCCATCGCCCGCTATAAGCGTCTGCAGGGTTATGACGTCATGTTCCTGACCGGTACCGACGAGCATGGCCAGAAGATCGAGACCAAGGCCGAGGAAGCCGGTATGACCCCGCAGGCCTTCGTGGACCGCATCGTGGACGGCCCTCGCGGCGTCCGCGATCTGTGGAAGCTGATGAACATTTCCAACGACCGCTTCATCCGCACCACCGACGACTACCATGTGGAGGCCATCCAGAAGGTCTTCCGGAAGATGTACGAAAACGGCGACATCTACAAGGGCGCCTACAAGGGCAAGTACTGCACTCCCTGTGAGAGCTTCTGGACGGAGAGCCAGCTGGTGGACGGCAAGTGCCCCGACTGCGGCCGCGAGGTCCACGACGCCGAGGAGGAGGCCTACTTCTTCCGCCTGAGCAAGTACGCCGACAAGGTGCAGCACCTGCTGGAGGACACCGACTTCCTGCAGCCCCGCACCCGCGTCAATGAGATGGTCAACAACTTCATCAAGCCGGGTCTGGAGGACCTGTGCGTCAGCCGTACCAGCTTCAGCTGGGGCATCCCCGTGGACTTCGACCCCGGCCATGTGGTGTATGTGTGGGTGGACGCCCTGTTCAACTACGCCACCGCTCTGGGCCTGTATAACGACAAGTATCACGATTTCGACAAGTACTGGCCCGCCGATTACCACATCGTGGGCAAGGAGATCGTTCGCTTCCACTCCATCATCTGGCCCGCCATGCTGATGAGCATGGGTCTGCCCCTGCCCAAGCATGTGTACGGCCACGGCTGGCTGGTGATCGACGGCGGCAAGATGTCCAAGTCCAAGGGCAATGTTGTTGACCCCTACGCCCTGTCTGAGATATTCGGCGTGGATGCCCTGCGCTTCTTCCTGCTGCGTACCTTCCCCTTCGGCTCTGACGGCAACTTCTCCAACGAGCTGCTGATCTCCACCATCAACACCGACCTTGCCAATAAACTGGGCAATCTGGTCAGCCGCACCACCGGCATGGTGGAGAAGTACTTCGGCGGCAAGCTGCCCGCCGACCGTGAGGACGCGCCGGAGGACTGCGACCTGAAAAAGACCGTCTGCGGCCTCCGCGACCGCTACGAGGCCGAGATGGAGAAGCTGCAGTTGCAGAACGGCATCGACGAGGTGTTCAAGGTCATCGACCGCGCCAACAAGTATATCGACGAGACCGCGCCTTGGGTGCTGGGCAAGGACGAGACCAAGCGCGCCCGTCTGGCCACCGTCCTCTATAACCTGCTGGAGACCATCCGCGTCTGCACCACCCTGCTGACCCCCGTGATGCCGGAAAGCTGCGACAAGATCTTTGTGAAGATCGGCGCAGCCGCCGGGGATCATACTTGGGAGAAGGCCAACGTCTGGGGCACCCTGCCCGCCGAGGTGCAGGTGGCCAAGGGCGAGAACCTGTTCCCCCGTGTGGACACGGAAAAGGCGCTGGCGGAGCTGAACGCCATGCAGGAGGCCCAGAAGAAGGCCGCCCTGCCCGCCATCGAGCTGGAGCCCTATGTGGAGCAGGAGGTGGACTTCGACACCTTCCTGAAGTCCGATTTCCGCGCCGTGAAGATCAAGAACTGCGAGGCGGTAAAGAAGTCCGACAAGCTGCTGAAGTTCACGCTGGACGACGGCAGCGGCACCGACCGCATCATCGTCTCCGGCATCCACCATTACTATGAGCCGGAGGATCTGATCGGCAAGACCGCCGTGGCCATTCTGAACCTGCCGCCCCGCAAGATGATGGGTATTCCCAGCAACGGTATGCTGATCTCCGCCGTCCACAAGGAAAAGGGCGAGGAGAAGGTAAACCTGATGATTATTGACGATAGTGTCCCCGCAGGTGCCAAGCTCTGTTAACTTCGTCAAACCCTAAACTTATATGGACAATCACGCTCCTTTGCGCTACAATAGGCGCAAAGGAGCGTGATTTTAAATGCTGACCCTATATGTAAAATACACCGCCAAGCCCGGCTGCCGGGAGAGCTACGTCCGGGACATCGTGTCCGAGGGCATCCTGACCACTATCCGCGCCGAGGCGGGCTGCATCCGCTATGACTACTATTTCTCCGCGCAGGAGGAGAACGTGGTGCTGCTGATCGAGCAGTGGGAGACCGAGGAGCACCAGCGCGTCCACATGCAGCAGCCCCACATGACCCGCCTGCGTGAGTTGAAGGCCCAGTACATCGACGGTACCGAGATGGGCAAGGTACAGCTGGTATGACGCTGTTCGATACCCACGCCCACTATGACGACGAGGCCTTTGACGCCGACCGTGACGCGGTACTTGCCGCCTTCGACGGTCTGGTGATCGATCCCGGCTGTACGCTGGCGTCCTCTCAGGCGGCTGTCGATCTGGCGGCGCGCCATCCCCATGTGTACGCCGCTGTGGGCATCCATCCGGAAAACTGCGGCGACTTCGTGCCGGAGCACATGGACGCTCTGCGGCAGCTGGCGAGGGAGCCCAAGGTGGTGGCCATCGGCGAGATCGGCCTTGACTACTACTGGGCGGAGAATCCGCCCCGCGAGTTCCAGCAGCAGGTGTTCCGCGCCCAGCTGGAACTGGCACTGGAGCTGGATCTGCCGGTGATCGTCCACGACCGGGAGGCTCACGGCGATTCGATGGCCATCGTGAAGGAGTACCCCGCCCTGCGGGGCGTGTTCCACTGCTATTCCGGCAGCGTGGAGATGGCGAAAGAGTTGCTGGTGCTGGGGTGGTATCTGGGCTTCGACGGCCCTGTGACCTATAAGAACGCCCGCAAGACCGTGGAGGTGGCGGAGATGGTGCCGCTTGACCGTATTCTGATCGAGACGGATTCTCCCTATATGTCCCCCGTCCCCATGCGGGGCAAGCGTAACGACTCCCGCAATGTGTGCTACATTGCCGAAAAGCTGGCCCAGATCAAGGGCATGACCACGGAGGAAATGGCCCGGCTGACCATGGAGAACGGGAAACGCTTATTTGACATCAAATAAGCGAGAAAGTGAAAAATGAAGAGTGAAGAGTTGTGGTGTGCCGCTGCGCGGCACATATTGGGACCATGCCGCCGCAGGCGGCATACCGCAGCTCTTCACTCTTCTCTCTTCACTGAGGAATGAGACGGATCGTCTCATTCCTCTTTCATTTCCTGCAAATACTTATACAGCGTGGGCTGGGCGATGTGCAGCAGCTCGCACACAGTGCCCACCGCGCCCCGTGCGCCGAAGATGCCCTTGTCGTTCAGCCGCTTGATGAGCCGCAGCTTGGCCTCCTTGCTGTCGATGTCGGCGGGCTTCAGCCGGGCGATCTCGCCAAGGATCATCTTCATCACCACATCGTCCAGCGTGTCCTGCTCCGGCTGCACCTGCGCCACGGCGGGCCGGTCGCCGATAAAGGCGTCCAGCATCTGCTGCAAATTCACATAGGCGCTGATGTCCTGATTCACGCACAGCACATAGTCCAGACGCCCTTCCTCATCCCGGAAGAACAGGGACGAGGAGCGCAGTGGCGTTCCCTTCCGGCTGAAGCTCTTGTACCCCGTGGTGTAGTCAAAGCCCTCCATGGCCCGCTGCCGGGCCACCAGCTCCATGGCGGGCAGAAGATCCTGCTGGCCCACCTCCCGTCCGGTGATGTGTCCCTGCGCGATCCAGATGATGGTACCCTCCCTGTCGTGGAGCACCACCTCCGTCTCCGGCCCCATCACATGGGTGAGGAAATCGCAGAATT
>ENA-OROD01003059-OROD01003059.1-human-gut-metagenome-genome-assembly--contig:-NODE-3059-length-11449-cov-2.231525_pt1 | contig 11449 bp, 8 predicted proteins | sample MGYA00242123_ERZ509038 | MGnify/ENA primary metagenome ERZ509038 (study PRJEB26280, sample SAMEA2338719) | human gut metagenome | biome: human gut; feature: human-associated habitat; material: faeces... | reverse complement strand
ACGAATAATTATAACTGTTATAAGCGGTATCATATTTTTTGTGAAAGGAGCAGATAATGAAGCATTGTAAATTAATAGTTTTATGTATAAGCTCTATTGCAATAGTAATATGTGCGGTGATGATTATAAGAATAAATGTGCTGTATCCTAATGCAGAGGTTATAAGTTATACCAAAGATAATCCGGTTGATATTAATGGTCTGGAAGTTAAGCCAATAGATTACTCGGTATATACATTAGATGAATTTTCGGAGATATCTTCGGAGTATGACAGGTATCTTAAAAGAGAGAATAAAGATAAGAAGCGGGTTGTTGTATTTACATTATCAGTAAGAAATACAACTGATGACATTATTAGTTATAGTCCATCTTTTGTCATGGTAATTGAAGAACTGTGTGCAAGTAATGGTGCATTTCCAATAATTAATAATGACAATCCATCACAGCAGAGTATTAATGTTTTGCCGGGTGAAGAAAGACAGCTGGTATTAAAAAGCATGCTTTCAACATCAATGCTTAAATACGAAAATTTTGATAAGATTGAATCATCAACAATGACGCTTGTATATTCGTTCTATCCATATAGAAGAAAGCTTGTATTTGATAAGAGGTGAATTTATGGGAAACAGAACGTGGAAAAAGCTGTGTTTTGCACTGATATATTTGATACCGGTTATTATATTCATTAGTACGCTTTCTAAAATGTATAAAGTGTTCTGGAATGTGAACGCATGCATGTCAGATTATTATCTTGCCGTATTTGATTGGAAGACGATTTCTTTCATGGGATTATTCGAGATGATATATGTATCTTTTGTATCTATTGTAATTATTAAAAGAAATATGACTTCGAATAGAATTGTTCTTTACCAGTTAATGGGAAAAATGTGGAGAGACTGCATTAAAAGAGGCATATTAATAACTTTGCTTATTCCAGTGGTTAATTGTCTGATTATAATGCTGACAGGGTTAAGAGAAGGGGCAGTTTTTGGATGCAACTGGAATATTACAGGAAGTTTAGCTAAAACATGGATACCTTATCATGAACTGGCATATGAGAATACATTTGCAGTAATAGTCCTCATGTTATTACTGGATATCTTAAGACTTCAGATTGTTTATGTGCTTTTATGTCTGCTTTACTGGATTACAAGATCGGCTGTGTGGAGTTTTATCATAATATATTTTAATGTATTATTTTTAAGTATAGGTAAAACAGGGCTGTTTGACAGATTTGTGATGTATCAGACGGACATGTACATATATGGAATATCTGTATTTAACAATATAGTACTGCCTGTTATTATCTGGGCGGTGTGTGCAGCAGTAAGTTATCTGACATTCAGGTTTTATAGAAAGGACATGCTTAAGAACTAATGAGATGTTTTATTAATGTATTTAAGGCAGACCTGAAAAGGTTTTGGAATATTGCATGGAAATTATACATAGCATTTGCAGTGTATTCTTTAATGCAGGCTTTAATATTCTTTGCTAATATGAACAAATCAATCAATAAGGGGAGGATAGCAGCAGTGTCGTTAGGCGACAGCCTTATGGATTTCTTTAAAGGAGCTAAAGAGTTCTATCCCGAAAGAAATCTGGCGATGGATATTCCGGTGCTTGAGATATTTGTCCTTTTATTTCTGCTTTTTATTGTTGCGTATTATATTAATTCGGACAGGAGTGCGTTAAGCAGGAGCATAATGATTGCCTCGCGTTCACCAGTGTACTGGTGGGTCAGTAAATATATTATCGCAGTATTAGCTGCACTTGTATATATGGTTCTGATAATTGTAACATTTGCAGTCAGTGGCTTTGCAGTTCTAGGAAATAAGTTCAGTCTGAGGATGCATTTTACCGCCAGAGAGAACATAAAACTCATACTTGGAAGTGAAGATATAAGCTGCAATACCAATGTTGTGTTACTTATGGTTCTGTGTACGCTTAGCTTAATTACTGCATGTATTATAATTCTGCTGGTTTCATATGTGTTTAACTCTATATTTGGATTTATTATTAATCTGTTGTTATTCATATTCAGCATATGTTATATGAAGTGGTTTGGCTTCTATAATTATATGATGATGTACAGAATCCCGCATGTTTATGACAGATGGTATCTTGGAGCGTTATTAATGCTGGGGATAGATGTGGGGATTATGGCTGCTGGAATTATATATTCAAGAAAAAGAGATTTTCTGTAGGAGGAGTAAGTATGTATATTGAATTGAAAAATGTATCTAAGAAAATTAAAGGCATTGATATTCTTGATGATGTCAGCCTTAGAATGGAATCTGGAAAGATATATGGTTTCAGGGGAAAGAATGGAAGTGGTAAGACAATGCTTATGCGTGCAATAGCAGGTCTTATCAAGGTTACAGGAACAGTTGATATTGATGGGAAGATATTAGGAAAAGATGAAATGTTTCCTCCAAGCATAGGAATTCTTATAGAGAATCCTTCATTTATCAGTAATTATACAGGATTTGAGAATTTAAAGACGCTGGCTTCTATCAGAGAACGGATTGATGACGATAAGATAAGGCAGACACTTACGGAGGTTGGGCTTGAACCGGATGATAAGAGAACATTCAAGAAATATTCACTCGGTATGAAACAAAGACTGGGTATAGCGGCTGCGATAATGGAAGATCCAGATATTATTATTCTTGATGAACCGATTAATGCGCTTGATGATTCAGGAACTGAGCAGGTAAGGCAGATTCTTTTAAAGCACAAGCAGAGAGGTGCGTTAATTATTATTGCCTGCCATGATGCTGATGAACTGGAATTCTTATCAGACGAGATTATAGAGATAGCAGAGGGCAGAATACAGCCAAAGAAAGAGAAAAAATAAGAAAAAAGTTCCTGCAGCAGATATTTAAAAATATCAGACTGCAGGAACTTTTTCTTAATCTTCGTCGTTAATATCTTTCTGTGAAACAGCAGCGGCTACAACTGATATGATAACCACAGCAGCTATAATAGCAACTGCAACACCTATAATTGGTCCGATGAATAACATAAAACTCATAATATCACACCTCTTCGAACATATTTATTATATCCATTATATATCGGAATTATAATATGTACAAGCAATTAAGCGTCTTTTTTAGATTCTTTTTCTTCTTTAGCAAGTGTTACTTCACCAATTCCACTTATTGTAGCTTTAGAAGATTTTGCTGTTGCAGTAACAGTAACTTTATCTAAATTTGAATTAATATAAACTTCATATTCAACAACATCACTATCAAAATTTTGGATTTTTTCACCATTTATAGAGATTGTTAGCTTCAGGATATGCTGCACGAAGCTCTTTGATAACTCCCTTTCCTACAATGTGGTTAGGCAGACATGCAAATGGCTGACAGCATACGATATTGCCTACACCATGATGGATAAGCTCAATCATTTCACCGGTAAGAAGCCAGCCTTCACCAGTCTGATTGCCAAGTGATACGAAGTCTTTAGCGTAATTGGCTGTCTCACTAATCTTAGATGGAGCATCGAATCTCTTGCTTTCTGCAAGTGCCTTGGTTCCAGCCTTTCTGAAGGTTTCAAGTATCTTTATAAGTGTACTTGAAAGAATAGCCCCTTTCTTAGGTGTCTTTAATAATTCATGCTTATATGTTGAATTCTGCATACAGTAGAGAAGGAATCCCATAAGGTCAGGCATAACAGCCTCTGCACCTTCTGCTTCAAGTAACTCAATAATGTGGTTGTTAGCAGCAGGCATGAACTTAACAAGAATCTCTCCAACAACACCAACTCTAGGCTTCTTGATATCATTAAGCGGGATATTATCAAAGTCCTTAACAATTGCACGGAGGTTCTTATTGAACTCTTTCATATGAACCTTATTTTTAGTAAGCTGCTCAATGCAGACCTTCTTCCATTTTTCATGAAGTGCATTAACTGAACCAGGAACTGCCTCGTAAGGTCTTGTACGGTATACAACATTCATGAATATATCACCATATTCAACAGCCATCATAGCTTTCTTAAGCATTGGTATGTCATAGCTGAAGCCTGGATTAGATTCAAGTCCCTGTGCACTCAGTGAGATTACAGGAACATCTGGAATACCAGCCTTTATGAGTGCTCTTCTGATGAATCCGATATAGTTGGAAGCACGGCATCCACCACCTGTCTGTGACATAATCACAGCAGTTCTTGAAAGGTCGTATTTGCCTGAAAGAAGGGCGTTCATAATCTGTCCGACTACCATAAGTGAAGGGTAGCATGCGTCGTTATTAACATATTTAAGACCTACATCTACTGATGACTTGTTGTCGTTCTCAAGGACTTCAATATTGTAGCCACATGAATTAAGGGCAGGACCTAATATGTCAAAATGTATTGGTGACATCTGAGGGCAGAGAATTGTGTAATTCTTTCTCATATCTTCAGTAAACTGTACTCTGTGGTAGGCAGATGACTGAATCTTTCTCTGGTAGTTCTTCTGTTCACGTACTCTTAAAGCAGCGATTAGTGAACGTACTCTGATTCTTGCAGCACCAAGGTTATTAACCTCATCAATCTTAAGTACTGTATATATCTTTCCAGACTTAGTAAGTATATCGTTGACAGCGTCAGTAGTAACGGCATCAAGACCGCATCCAAATGAGTTAAGCTGGATAAGGTCGAGATTATCTACAGTCTTTACATAGTTAGCAGCAGCGTAAAGTCTTGAATGATACATCCACTGGTCAAGAATGATAAGAGGTCTTTCAACTGTTCCTAAATGTGCAACACTGTCCTCTGTAAGTACTGCAAGTCCGTATGAATTAATAAGTTCAGGAATACCGTGGTTTACTTCAGGGTCAACATGGTAAGGACGGCCGGCAAGTACAATACCGCGCTTTCCGGTTTCGTTAAGGTAAGCAATTACTTCTTCACCTTTATTTCTGACATCCTGTCTGCAAGCCATCATTTCATCCCATCCGGCCTTGACAGCAGACTTAATCTCTGCGGCAGGAATGTATGATGAGAATTCCTCAACGAGTCTTTTTGATATCTTCTCCTCACTTTCAAATGACATGAAAGGATTTCTGAAATCTATATTTTCTGACTTAAGTTCTTCTACATTATTCTTGATGTTCTCAGCATATGAAGTAACGATAGGGCAGTTATAATGGTTGTTAGTGCCTTCATATTCGTTATGCTCATAAGGTACACATGGATAGAAGATAAATTTAACTCCCTGCTTAATAAGCCACATGATATGACCATGTGCAAGCTTTGCAGGATAACACTCTGACTCAGATGGAATTGATTCAATACCTAATTCGTAAAGCTTGTGGCTTGACTGAGGTGAGAGTACAACTCTGTATCCGAGCTTTGTGAAAAATGTATACCAGAACGGATAGTTTTCATACATATTAAGAACTCTTGGAATACCTACAGTACCTCTTGTAGCCTTTTCTTCTGAAAGAGGCTCATAGTCAAAGAGTCTGTGGAACTTATAATCGAAAAGGTTAGGAAGCTTTTCTTTGTTCTTCTCTTTACCAAGTCCACGTTCACATCTGTTACCTGTGATAAACTGTCTGCCGCCAGAGAATTTATTGATTGTAAGGTGACAGCTGTTAGTACATCCCTTACATCTTGTAAGCTTTGTTTCATATGTAAGAGAGTTAATCTTATCTATAGAAAGCATAGATGATTCTGATATACCGTCATATCTTTCTCTTGCAATAAGGGCAGCACCAAAAGCGCCCATTATACCAGCGATATCAGGTCTGATTGCCTGAACGCCTGTAATCTTCTCAAAACTTCTAAGAACTGCGTCGTTGTAGAATGTACCACCCTGAACAACGATATGCTTACCTAAATCATCAGGGTCAGAAATCTTGATAACCTTGTATAAAGCATTTTTAATAACAGAATAAGCAAGTCCGGCAGAGATATCTGCAACTTCAGCGCCTTCCTTCTGAGCCTGCTTAACCTTGGAATTCATGAATACTGTACAACGTGTTCCTAAGTCAATAGGGTGGTTCGCAAATAAAGCAGCCTTGGCAAAGTCCTGAACTGTGAAGTTGAGGGATTTTGCAAATGTTTCTATGAATATGACTTTGCTTCCGAATATTTTTGCAATATAGCACATTGGCACTGCTGTATGTGTTCCTGTTGTTACTACTACTTCAGGTTGATATTTGAAGAAGTAGTACAAGCTTATAAAACAGTTTGCTAGGAATTTGAATATATAGCTTACTGGATACTTTTTTGTTCCATATATCAGGAAGCTTATTTTGTCACCATATTCTTCTTTGAAGCTGTCATCTACCTTTGTTTTTTCGGTTACGATGTGGTAATCGAATTTTTTGAACAATGGTTTTATTTGCATTAGTTCATTTAAGTGTCCTCCTGTGCTTGCAATAAATAAAACATTTCTCTTTATTCCGGTTTGAACATTTCTTTCGGCTAATGCTTTGGGTTTATTTGAATTTCTGTTTTTTATTTTTTTGCTTATAATATAAATTGATAGTACAATTAGTACTCCTATAAGTGAACTTACAGTATCTAAGCATACATCTGTAAATTGACCGCTTCTTTCTGGCACAAATCGTTGGTGTAATTCGTCTAAAGCAGCATATAGAAAGCAGAACATTATGCTTGAATCAAATTTATATTCTGTGCACCATTTGAATGTGATTGCACAACTCATTGTTAGTATTCCAAGTAGCATATATACTGAAAAGTGTGCTCCTTTTCTTACATAGTGCTGTATAGCTTCAATTTGTTCTTGCTTTTCCTGTTCAGTCATATTTTTTCCATCTTTGAAAGTGTTTATGAATATTTCTGCAACTTTTCCACTTGTTTTTGATGATTTATTACCTGTCTCTGACGAAAATTCAAATATTTGATGGCACAGAATTATTATTGCGATTATTAATAAATATCTAATTATGTGTTTTAGAATATTTTTGTTCATTAGAATCCTTCTCTGGTTGTTAATTTTTTTATATATATAATTACAACCTAATTTATTTTAAAATTTTGCTTATTGTTCTAGAATGTTTTGTCTAAAATTTTTGTTTTATTTTTTTACTTTTCTAGTTACATTTTTTCTGGTACTTGTATTCCAAGTAAATTTAAGCCTCTCTCTAATACTGTTTTTACCATGTATGTTGTGTATAATCTTGCATCTTGCAATTCTTTTTCTTCGCATATTATATGATTGTTGTTGTAGAAGCTACTGAATTGTTTTGCAAGTGTTATCAAGTATCTTGCTAGTATTGATGGCTCTTCTTTCTTTGTTACGTTTTCTAGTGTTTCTTCAAAGTTATATAATGTATTTATTATATTTTTAGAATCTTCATCATCAAGTTTTGAAACGTCTACGTCTTTTGCTTCTGGTACGTAGCCAACTTTTTCAAGTACACTCTTTGCACGTACTGTTGTGTATTGAACATAAGGACCTGTTTCTCCATTGAAGTTTAGCATTGTGTCCCAATCAAATATTTCGTCTTTAATTCTGCTGTTTGATAAGTCATTGAAAATAACTGCTCCAACACCAACTCTTTTTGCTACTTCTTCTTTGTTTTCTAAGTTAGGATTTTTCTCTTCAATTATTTCCTTGCTTTTTTCGATTGCTTCTTTTAGCAAGTCTTCAAGTTTTATTACCTTTCCCTCTCTTGTAGACATTTTTCCTGTTTTTAATAAAATCATTCCAAATGGAACATGAATTAGTCCATTCGTATATTTTTCATCTATTCCAAGTAATTTTGCAACTTCAAATACTTGTTTAAAGTGTAATACTTGCTCGTAAGATGTTAAGTAAAGTGCCTTGTCGAAATTGTAAGTTCTTGCTCTGTATAATATAGCAGCTAAATCTCTTGTAGCATAAGTAGTAGAACCATTAGATTTTATTATAAGACAAGGTGGCATTCCTTTGTCATCTAGGTTGATTACCTTTGCGCCTTCAGATTCTACTAGTTTTCCTGTTTTTTCTAGTATATCTATTACCTCTGGCATTTTGTCAGAATAGAAAGCCTCTCCATTCAAAGAATCGAATTTTGTTCCAAGTATATCATATATTTTTTGGAATTCTTTCAAGCTTAAATTTCTAAATTTCTGCCATAATTCCACACAATATGGATCTCCATCTTCTAGTTTTTTAAAGTTATTTCTGCAATCTTCTAGAACACTTTCATCTTCCTTACAAAGATTATTTATTCTTATATAGATTTTTGTAAGTTCATCTATTGGATTTTCCTCGATGTTGTACTCGTCACTCCATCTTTTATATCCTTCAATTAATTTTCCAAACTGCGTTCCATAGTCTCCCAAATGGTTTATTCCTGTAACATTGTATCCAAGATACTTGTAGATGTTATATAAGGCTCCTCCTATTACAGTTGAACGTAAATGGCCAATGTGGAATGGCTTTGCAATGTTTGGAGAAGAATAATCGATTACAATGTTCTTTGGGTTTTCTTGTTTTTTTGCCCCAAAGTTCTCTTTTTCATTGTCAAATTCGTTTATTACTTCATGTGCTATAGCCTTTTTATTTAATTTGAAGTTAAGAAATCCATTTATTGCATTAACCTCAGCAATAATTGAGTTTTCTGTATTTTCATTATTCTGAATTTTTTCTTGTAATTCTGTTGCAATTATTACAGGTGACTTCTTTAATTCCTTTGCCAATATGAAACAAGGAAATGCATAATCACCATTAGAGGTGTCTTTTGGCACCTCTACATTTGCTATTATTTTTTCTTTTGGAAGATTTGTAGCTTCTGCTATTTTTCCCGCTATAATTTCTTTAAAATCTTTCACTTATATTGCTCCCTCTTCCGCCCAAAAAGGGGCGTCCCTATTGGGCGGAATATTAATTTATTATTTTCTATCTTGTCTTCGCCCAGAAAGGGGCGTCCCTATTGGGCGACCGTTGAGCGAAATTCTTAGTCTCCTAAACATATTCCGATGTCTCTTGCTGTTTTTACTAAATCATCATTCATTGTTACTTTTCTTAAGTTGCTCTCAGGAGTGTTGCCAGATACGGCACCCATTTCTTTGTTATTTCCTACTACCTCTTCCAGAGTTGCATAGTCTAGTTTTCCATTTTTTATTACTGCTATTGTTCCGAATTTTCCTTCCATAGCAAGTTCCATTGCTTTTGCCCCATATTTTGTTGATAATACTCTATCAAAAGCTGTTGGAGTTCCTCCTCTTTGCATGTATCCTAAAACTGTACATCTAGATTCGAAGCCTGTAATTTCTTCTAATTGCTTTGCAACTTTTTGTCCGGCTCCACCTAATTTGTTGTTGTCTACTCCTTTTCCATTATTTCTAACATTTTCAACTGTAAGTGTTCCTCCCTTTGGAATTGCACCTTCTGCAACAACTACAATGCTGAAATGCTTTCCTTTATTGCTTCTTTCTTGTATTTTTCTTACTGCTGAATTAATATCGTAAGGAATTTCTGGAATTAATGCAATGTCAGCTCCACCTGCTATTGCAGACTCTAAGGCTATCCAGCCGGCATATCTTCCCATTACTTCTAGGACCATTATTCTGTGATGTGTTTCGCCTGTTGTGTGAAGTCTATCTAATGCATCAGATGCAACCGATACTGCTGTGTTATATCCAAATGTAATTTCTGTACAAGCAACATCGTTATCTATTGTTTTTGGAACACCAATTACGTTCATTCCCTTTACGAAGAAATCCCTTGCGGATTTCTGTGTTCCGTCTCCACCAAGAGTGAATACGCAATCAAATCCGTCTTCTTTTACATTTTGAACACATTTATCTGATAAATCTTGGTATTCAACCTCACCGTTTGGAAGTTCAACTTTATAATTGAAAACATTTGCATTTGTTGAAGAACCTATTATAGAACCTCCTCTTGGCAATATTCCTGATGCTATTTTATTTTCACTTGTGCTTAACTTTATAAAATCGTTATTTAAAAGTCCTCTGTATCCCTCTATGAATCCATAACATTCTATTCCATTTTGCTCAGCCGTTTTTACGATTGCACGAATTACCGCATTAAATCCTGAAACGTCTCCACCATTTGCTAATATTGCAACCTTTTTTATCATTTTTGTTACCTCCTAAATTTCTCTTGAGTTACTATTATTTTTCCCATAAATTTCGTTCTTTACACATTATACCAAAATATTGGAATATTTCAATATTTTCTTGCTAATTTTTATGTTCTTGCTTGTTATTTTTCACTAAATTTAAAATGCAGGCGGGGGCATTCTGCTCCCGCCTGTGTATGGAACCTTCAAATTTTACATTCTCGCCATAATCCTGGCACAGCTGTACAAGACTGTTGCATAATCGTGAAGTCCCCGATAAAAATACCGGTTGCCCACAACCCTCTTGGCTAAAGCCCGAGCGGTCCTTTGTGCCTTTTCCAGCTGGTCGAGTGTCTCAAACTTGAACTTTGCCTGGCAATCTGCATCTAAGCAAATTTCCAACAGATACTGTTCCATATAAAAAGCCTCCTTTTAAAAGTATTTTTAAAAGCTTTACATAAGTATTTTACCATATTTTACTAGAATTTGCAAGAGGTTCAGTCTTTTAATTCACTTGTATTTGGTCTTTTTCGATTGATTGTAATACTTTCATTTCAAATTCTTATATACTTATATAACATTTTTCTTTTATAAATTCTTTTATCTTTTTTTCATCTTTTCCTTTATAGTATGGAATAAGTAAATCTTTGAATTCATCTGTTAATTCCGCAGGAATTGCTATAATCCCTTTTCCTCTTGAAATCAAATAATGATTACTATATATTACAGCTGTTCTTTTATTGCCATCAATAAATATTTGTTTTTTCATTATGTATAGCAAAAGCTCAATAGCTCTTTCAATATCATTCATGTCTTTACTAAATATTTCTTCTAACTCTTCTTTAATTACATTTTCAATAGGTAAGTCCGGTTTCCATGTTGTTCCTCCTATTCGTTCATAGCCCTCAAGCGAGCGAGGGCGTCGTCTGCCTTCTTCCCGAGGAACTCGTCCCCGGATGCCTTCTTCCCGGTCTTTCGGTTCGTGGCCATCTCCGCCCGGAACTCCTTGTCGTTCGGGAGGGAGATGAGCTTCGAGGGCCGATCCGCCTTGATGGTCAAGTCGATCATGCCGACCGCCTCGGAGGGCCGTCCGCCCTCCTGGACGCGGAGCTCGTAGGGCCGCGTCATGCTGTCCAGGATCTCCCGCATTTCCTTCTCCTGCCGCTTCTGGTCGCGGAGGTGGCGCTCGAGCGCCGCTTGCGAACAGTGAGGCCCGAAGGCCAGCAGCTCGGCGGAGACGGCTTCGCATATCTTCCGGCCCTCCTGGTCGAAGACGTAGAGCTTCGTGACGTCGTCGATGTCCCACTTGATGCCGACATGCTTGCCGACGTAGTGACAAAGCTCGTAGTCCGTGTAGAGGGTGCCGAACTTGATGATCCCCTGGTTCGTCACGCGGGCGGTGTCGGCCTTCATGA
>ENA-OROD01003057-OROD01003057.1-human-gut-metagenome-genome-assembly--contig:-NODE-3057-length-11451-cov-2.484380_pt1 | contig 11451 bp, 8 predicted proteins | sample MGYA00242123_ERZ509038 | MGnify/ENA primary metagenome ERZ509038 (study PRJEB26280, sample SAMEA2338719) | human gut metagenome | biome: human gut; feature: human-associated habitat; material: faeces... | reverse complement strand
ACTATAAAGAAAATACGGCATCAATACAATACCGGTCGAATGAATGTATATCTCTAAAATAAAATTGCCTTGCGGCAACTTTATTTTTCATCTGGCATTTTTTCAAAAAATTCTTCTACAAATTTGAGTTGCAAAGATAAAATATAATTTACATCCGTATCTGCAATAATTATTCTCGGTCTAGCCATCTTGTGTACCTCCACTAATCAATTACAACCTGAAAATCACTGTCTGCCAATCGTATAATATCGCCATTTTGAATAGGATGTGGCTGATTAGGTACTAATCTGACTCTATTTACATATGTTCCATTTGCACTTTTCAAATCAGCAATCATATATCTTCCCTGATTGTTTGTAATTCTACAGTGTATCCGACTAATCATTTTATTAAATGTAACTGCACCATCTACCGCCGCAGCATTCTTGCCTATCACAAAATTATCTTTTGTTACTACTACTTCAACACGTGTTGGTGCATTCATCGCAATAATACGTAAATGTCTTTCTTTTGTCGAATTATTCACTCTTTCTCGTGTAGGTGGAACTCCTGTTAAAATATGGCTTTTTCCACCTCTTATATGTTCATATAAGTCTTTAACTGTTAACATTCCATTTGACAAATCAGCCATAAATTGTGTAGTTTTCGGTGAAGCTAATGTTGCTATACTGGAAATCACTTTTACTAAGCTTGTCCTGAGCTCATTTTCAAATGATGCCTCATCCTGAAAAAATCTTTTACTAACAGGAAGATAAATTAAGGCAACCTTATATGTATTCGGATCCACATATATTCTTTCAAACGAAATATCTATGTTTTGACAAGACAAAAACCCATTATTTTGAACTGAAATAATGCTTGAAAACACATTCGTCATAATAGTCATAAAACCATCTGCATCTATTGAAGAAAACATATTTGCTAATGACTTATATCCATTAACTAAATAATAAAATTGAATTTTACCATTATAAAGAAGCTTCATACATTTAACAAAACAACCTTCTTCTTGGCTCTGAAGTACCTTATATTCTGTTGACAAAAACAGATTACTATCATTTATGATATAAGCGAAATTATTTCCACACTCCATTTCAGAAATAATTCCATTTTCAACCAACGCATTCATCTGGCAATCCTCCCCTTACACATTCTATTTTCCAGATATAAATCCATAAGATTCTTATACACTTATATCTGAAAAATAGCCTTGTTTCCCATGTGGCGATGCCACACAGGAAACATTTTTGGCTCATTTTTATTTTTCAGAATTATTAACTTTCTGCTTCTTCATTCTTTTTACGTTTCTTAGCTGCAAATACTGAAATCAATGCAACTACTACCACAATTCCACCAATTGTTCCCCAGAAAAGGACTTTATTAGCATAGAAACGAACAAAGAAATTAGTTGATACCGTTACTGATTTGTTGAATGCAAAGGCACTTTCAAAATCATCTGAATCTGTATCTGTTACATTCCCAGCCAAATCCTCTACAACTAATCTAATCTTCTGGGCAGAATTCTTTTCAGATACCTTAAAGTTTCCACTGTAGTTGTTTACGTCTCCATTGAAATCTGTAATTGTATCTACATTCTCACCATCCACATAGACTTTGATTGAAGCAAGCCCGATTGTATCATAAACAGTATATTTTGATGTCACACTCTGTGCATTGATAATACTGTCCTCAAAACCTGTAATACTATTAATCTCAGGTGCTGTACTGTCTACTCTAAACAAAATATTCTTATCCTCATAGTTTGTAGTTTCCGGAGCGTTTCCAGTAGCATCTTTAGAGGAAATCGCAATCTTGTATACACCATCTGAGTCAAAATTTGATTTTGAAATAGTATATTTATACTGATCCCATCCACTACTTCCTACAGATACTTGATCATTAATCTGTGGCGTGACATCATAAGACACATCTGTTAAAGGTTTTCCGTCACAAGATACCTCTACATCCAAAGAATTACTCAATAATCGATCTGCATTATACTCTGTAATGATAAGATCATTTTTAACCTCTTGAACATAAGCACCTCCATCTTTAACTAAAGATGTCAGATAATCTCCATACTCATATACAGAACCAAAACGGTTGACTGTAAATGTTGCAGATGTTTCTGCTGAATGTCCTGCCTTATCCGTCATAGAAACAGTCATAGTATAAATACCATCTACATCCTGTTCTTTAACAAAAGTATCGAAACTGCCCGTTCCGCCTTGATCATTAACACTAACATTTCCAGCGATAAATTTCTCTTTTACATCGGCATCTTTATCATCATACCGTGTTCTAGTAAGGCTTATTTCGTAATTTTCAAAGTTAATATCTTCAAAACTTACGGCTGGGACTACTTCATCCTTATATGCCTTTCCGTTGGCTTCTTCTCCATTAACAGTGATAACAGGTGCAACAATTTCCGTATCCACTGTCATCTGCTCTGATGTATACGTAGCCATCTTGTTACTTGATTTATCAGCATAATTAATATTTACAAAATAATCACCATCGTCTGATAATGCGAAGGTTCCTACATGTACGTCGGTGCTATTATTACTCCATGAAGGCGTCACTGAATATGCTGCTCCATCCTTTGTTACTGAAACCTGTACATCTTCTGCATAAAAGTTTGCTTCATTAATTGTTACTGTCGCATTAACAGTTCCATCGTAATATGCAATACCACCAACTGTTTGAACAGGGCTATTATATTCAACCGTTGCTGTTGGCGAAATGTTATCTACCACCAACCGTTTTGTATCATTAAACTTGGAAGACTCATTTCCTGATCTATCCGTTGCCGTAAAGGATACATTTCCATTGAACTGATTACTATTGCCTAATGCAGCTTTTGGAATTTCAAATCGTGTTGTCGCTTTCGTTCGTCCAGCAGTATATGTTATACCAGCTTCTTCAATCGCCTGATTTATTAGTTCTGCATTTACTGAGCTGACTCCAGATGCCAGTGAGTAACTATATTTAAAGTCATGAACACCTGAAATATTATCCGTTGCATTGATGGTTACAGTCATCTTTGCATTATAGAAGCCGAATGTAATTGCCTGTAATACAGTATCTAAGATGCTATTACTATACGAAACATTCAGATTTGTCGGTGCAGTTTTATCTACAGTAAAATAATCTTCTGCATAGTTATCAGCAGCATTGGTAGCCAGGTCAGTATAAGCTACATCAAAAGTATAATTTGCGTCTCCTGGATATGTTATTGTAATTGTATGTTTGTCCCCACTTGTGCTCCAAGATGATTTTGTATTTAATTCATTTGCATTAAGTGCATTACCTGCTGCATCTTTTGCCCCTATTGTAAAATCAACTTCACTCGCTTCAAAATTATGCTCTGTAATTGTAACCGTTGCTGTCTGTGTTGAATCAAAATACTTTCTTGCATGTCCTTCAGAATCATTTATATTATTCTTTACATTCTGATTTGAATATGTAACATTAATCACTGGTTTAATCGTATCAATTGTAATGATATCTGAAGTATATGTAGACATTTCATTGTTACTTCTGTCTGTATAACGAACACGGAATACATAATCTGCATCACCAGAATGATCACTAGGCGCTTTTATCGTATAAGTTCCAACATGAACATCTGTCGAATTATCTTTCCAGATTGGAGACACCTCACTAAAATCTCCACCATCCTTAGACACTTCTACATGAACATCTTCCGAATAGAAATTTGCTTCTGTAACAGTAAATGTTGCTGTCATATCCCTGTTGTAATACATATGATTACCTACAGTTCTTGCAGCCTCAGTGTATTCAGCTGTCATTGTCGGTGCAATTGTATCTACTACAATAACGTGTCCTTCATCTGTTAATTTATTGCTCACATTCGAATATTTATCAGTAGCTGTAAATGCAATGCTTCCTCGTAACTGCTCTACTGTTGTTTTTGGAAGTGTTACAGATGCTGTAAACTTTGACTTAGCATCCTGTGCTGCCACTAACTTAGCATCTGGATAACTTGCGACATTACTATCACTTGCTCCATCCTCTTTTAAATAAGACCACATAAAATAGTCAACACCGGATGTTACATCCTTTGCAGTAAATGTTACTTCAACAGATGGATTATAATAACCAAACGTAATTGCAGATATAATTCTCTCTGTTAATGGTGTTGAGTATGTTACCTGCATGGAATCTGCTGCCGGAGCAGTATGATCTACAATAAATTCTCCAGTCTTTACTTCTTTCGCTGGATTCAATGCAAGATCCTTGTAATTAAGAGTCATCTCATAGATCGCATCTACAAATTCGCTTGATAATGTTGTGGTATATACATCTCCATGCTGACTCCATTCAGCATTTCGCAAAATTTCCTGAATATCTTTTGCGGCTACCGTATCTCCTTTAATATTCTTTGCTACTGTTGCAACTTCGATATCACTTGCTCGGAAATTATGTTCTGTAATTGAAATTGTTGCCATCTGCTTATTATCTTTATCCGCCGATGTTTTATTTCCATTACTATACTCAAAGTTAATAACTGGTGCCGTTGTATCAATTGTCACAACTTCTGACTGATAGTTTTCCATTTTATGACCGGAACGATCCTCATACTCCATTGTCACAATATAATCGCCATCACCTGAAAGTATACACGTTGCTTCATGCTCATCTTGATTATCCGTATCATTCCATTTTACTGATACAGGTTTTGCTTCCCCATTATTTTTGGATACTTTAACAATTACATCATCTTCGTAAAAGTTTGCTTCTGTAATATCAAATGTAAATTTAACATTGTTTGAAAAATAATGTTTGTTATCAACAGTCTGTGATGTACCACCTGCTTCTTCCAGTTCATAAGCAACAGATCTTGTTGGTGAAATTGTATCGACTACAATCACCCTTCCATCATCTGTTTTATCTTCACTTGTTAATCCGGCATTATCCGTCGCATTTACCGAAATATACCCTCTGAGCTGCTCTGCTTCACTCTTTGGCAGCGTAATAGAAGCAGTATATTTTGTCGTATCCTCTGAATCCTGTGTTGCTGAAACTGTTCCGTTATCAGATTCTAAATTAGATGTGCTTGCGTCTGTAGACCGTCGATAAGTCCAATCAAAACTGTCTACTCCTGATGTAACATCATATGCAGTGAAATTAATTGTCACCGGTCCATCATAAAACCAAAAGATTTTACTCAAAACAGATTCTGAATATTCAATTTTAATCTTGTTACTATCTGGCTTAACAGTGTCAATCTTCACCCCATCTAACAGAATTCTATTGGTAATTGCTCCTGTAGCTGATTTTAAATATACATATCTTTCTCCAGTTCCTTCATCACTAAAGGTAACATTTGAACCAAACCCCTTACCCAGATCATCCGTAATTTCATATGTTGAATCAGATGCACTTACCGAAATTGCTGATGTATACCAATTATTTTTTCCCATAGTACCAGTAATCACATACGGATCATCTGGAGTTTGCGCAAAGCGAATAGTGATTTCATAGGAAGTTTTATCATCCTTTGAGAACCATCCAGCTTGTTTCATTGTTGCAGTCACTTTTATTTTAACTACACCATTGTTTTTTATTAGTTCATCACCTATTTTTCTATAGTCCTTAATTGTGATTTTCCCTGAAGAACTACACTGAACTCCAATATTTTCATTATCTATCGTATAACTGATTCGAGGATGTCTCTTTGTTCCTGTATACACCGCTTCTTGTTTCGAAACAGTTCCAGCATTTTCTCCCAATGTATAATTAACCGTTTTATCTGCAAATTTTACAAACTGTCCTTCATATTCTGCTTCCTGAGTAATCGTTAATGTAATTCGCTTAGATGTTTCAACAAAATTCTTATCATTACTTGATAAAGTAGCCACTACCGTAACTTCACCTGGCATATAGGCTGTCAACATACCTGTTGTAGCATCAATCGTTGCTACTCCCTCATTTTCTGCTGTATTCTCAATACTATAAGTAAAGCTTCCACCAGCTACTGCTTTAACATCTTTTGCACTAAAATCATATGTCTTTCCTGTATCAGGGAACTCCCCTTTTACAACGTCACTTACTGAATCGCTTGAATAACGGTTAAATTCAATCTCCTGTTCTGCCTGCTTTACAACCACTTTTGCGGGATTTAAATCGATTACTTCTGTATCCGTATAGTTCTTGTTTCTTGATACTTGAATTTTGACCGAATATTCACCTGCATTCGTCACTTCTGGAACCGATGTGTCCCACTCGCCTTCATCAAGCTTGTACTTCACAATATCTCCAGATTTCGTACCTTTTACCTCTTTTACCACTGGGTGACTCTTACCATCATACGTCCAGCAATTTAAAGTAGCCGAAAGCCCATCAATACTGATTTGTGTGATTTTTGCTGTATAAGTTTTTGAAAACTCATTGTAATTATCATTTCTTTTAACTTTTACTGTTACTTCATATTCTCCGGCTTCTGTTATCTGTGGGACGCTTGGTGTTTCATTACCATTCATCACATAAGAAACAATATCTCCACTTTCCAGACCGCTCGTTATTTCAAGTGCATCATCTGCAGAACCAGTATATGCTCGATCCAGCGGTGTTACATTAAGCTCAATATTTCCTTTTTCTATTTTAGGTTGAACAGTTTCAGTATAATCTTCAAATCCCTCTCGCTCAATCTTTACAGTTAATGAGTAGCTCCCCACTTCTGAGATTTTAGGCATTACATCGGTCCAGTCATTGTCATTCAGTTTATAAGATACGACATCTGCTTCTCTTACTCCACTGATTGTGGCTGCGTCAAAATCTTTTCCAGTATAATTTTCTGTTGTAGCAGTCACTTTAACATCTTTAATTTGTGTACTTCTCAATTGCACATGTAAATCCTGCGTTCCTGAAGTCAGACTCATATTTTCTATAGTCGTCTGATCCGTTGCATACCCATCTTTACTGATTGTCGCACTAATTCGCAAATTATCTGCTTTACTTTGTTCAAACTCATCAGCAGTCATAACAACCACTGTACCATATGCATCTGTAGTTTCCGTACTCTGTTTTAGATTTGCATCAGCATCTACATAAAATCTAACTGTCGCATCTGATAATGCTTTGTCATCCTCATCTACCACCGATATGGTAATTGCATTTTCATGTTCTGGTGTTGCAGCCAACACTGATAAAGTGGAAGCTGGTATCAACGTTAAAACCATTACAAACGATAAAAACGCTGCACAGATTCGCTTGGTCAATTTACGTCTTTCATTCCTTTGCATCTTTTTCTCTCCCTCGTATCATTAGTTCTGATTGTTTTATATATATTTCCATTAAATAAGCAATGCATATTAATAGAAAATACTAAGATAGCCAATACTATATATGGAAAGACTCCAGTCATCCTACCCAATATAGTAATTACAATTAGCACCACAATAACTGCAATTAAAATTGCATCCGCTACTGCAGCATATGTATTTGAAAAAAATTCAAAACAATTTGGTAGTTTACTTTCTACTTCAGGGTTTCCCTGAACAAACAACTTTCTAAACTTCTTATTTGTTATAATCAAAAGTGTATATCCACCAATAAAAGAAAGCCAAAACAATATCCCAACTATTACTAAAACTAATCTTTGTTTCCATCCATTTTGCATATAATTAGCAATCGGCATTAGTAAAAAGGTAAATGACATGATAGTTAGTAAAAGTACAATACACCAAAAATAATTTTTTATAATACCATTACGTTGTTTCATCTGATCACCTCATTTGTATGCACGAGAATCACTTCATCTAAAATACGTATTGGCATTCCTTTGTTTCTTTCTGAGCTTTCTTCAATTGTATCCTCCAACAGAATTGTTTCATTTTCATCCAGTAACAATCCTGTTTCTTCCTCATCAATCAAAAGATCTGTTTCCGGTTCTTTTGAAAATGATATTTTATTTTCTTCTAATAATCCTGTTTCAGGTCTTTCATTATCCTGTTTCTTGAGAATTTTTTCAGTTTCATCCAACCCATGCATTGTTTCCGTTAGTTTCCCACGCTCAATATTCTTTTTACTTGGTTTGTATGATTTGCTTCCACTCTTTTCATTGAGTGCCCGCATCTGTTCAATAGATTTTCGAGCATTTCTTCCAGAGAGATCGCCTATTACATCTGGAATTTTAAAGCGGATAAATAGTATAATTGCCACAACCAGACAAATTCCTGCTGCAACAAAAGATATTTTTGATATCATTGATAGTGTTTCAGCCATTACTTCGTCTCCTTTTCCGCATTGATATCTGCTCGTTCTTCGGCATTTGTATATGCACGTTCTATTGCTTCTTTGTACTCATCATAGTTATCTATTATTTCTTTTTGTAAATTCTGTGATTGTTCTTTCTTTACAGACAGTGTATTCGCACTGTTATAAACCCTATCTAATAACGCTAATACTGTGCTTTTATCAACATTTACCTGTACCATACTGCTTCTTTGATCATATAACAGCATAAATGTTCCGTTATATAATGTCAGCTGGTCATATGCTCCCGCATCTTTCACATCGTCCAAAGCGTTTTCAATTGTTGAAATTAATTCTTCATAGTTATCTCTCGACGCTTCTTCTACAGTAGCTGAACTCAATATGTAGGTCTTATAAAACGAACAAATTCTATAATAACAATCTGATAATTTTTTATATTCAAACTCTGATGATATCTCTTTGTTTTCAAAGTTTGTAGCAAAAAAAGAATATGCTTTTTGTACACGATTCGAAAAACTGTAGCTTCCATCATCATTTGTATAATAATTGAAATACATCATTCCAATTTTATAATTTAATTCTGCATATTCTTTACTAGTCACATCAAAGTTGTCTTTATGCGCATTATATAGAGCTAAAAATTCATCGTTTTCTTTTTTCCCAAATTTCCCTTCATCTTCGTACGCTTCAAGCATACATGTATATGCCTCTATTCTATTTGGGTAAATCTTAATCGCCTGCTCATAGCTACTAACCTTATCTTCCAACGAAGTAGCAACAGAAGGTGAAACTAATGTTTCATAATTATTATTGTTCACACGTGTCGCCATGACATTACACACCAAACCTGATACTCCTAAAATCACAGTTAATGCTGATGCCGTAATAAATGCGGTCAACTTTCTTTTTTGTTTTTTCTTATAATCTCTGGTAATAAGTTCCGGATGTTCCAAATCATAAAGCAAATCAGCACAATTCTGATATCTGTTTTCAGCAGCCGGCTGAACACATTTATCTATGATAATTTCAATACCTTCTGACAGCTCCGGATTCCACATTCGCACTGGTGCATACGCATCTCCACTTCTAGGATCAACCCCTGTCAATAAATGATGCATCGTCATTCCTAATGCAAAAATATCTGATCTTGCATCTGTCTGTCCACTGTACTGTTCCGGTGGTGCATACCCCTTTGTTCCAAGTACGGTCGTATCTGCCAAATTCTGTTCTTTATATTCACGGGCAATTCCAAAATCAATAATTTTGATATTTCCTTCAGGTTTCAACATTATGTTGGCAGGTTTCATGTCTCTATAAATAATAGGTGGTTTCTGTGAATGAAGATACGACAACGCATCACATAATTGTTTTGCCCACGTTATCACCAATTCTTCTGGCTGCGCTCCATATTCATTTAAAATTTTATCCAACGACTCTCCTTCTATATAATCCATTACTACATAGATTGTCACACCGTTGTCTATAATATCTACAATTCTAGGTAATGCCGGATGATCTAATCGTTTCATCATATTAGCTTCTGCTAATAAACTATTAACAACGATTTCATCGTTTTTTCCGCTTCCTTTTTTACGGATTTCTTTGACAGCCCACTGCTTATTCAAATGTGTATCCATTGCGAGATATACAACAGACATTCCACCTTTTCCGATTTCTCTCAGGATTTCATATTTTCCATCAATTATTGAACCTATTTCTGCCATTATTTTCTCCCCCTCAGTTTACTTTTACCAGTATTACTGAGATGTTATCTTTCTCCTGTCTGGCTTTTACTTTTTCTATTAAATACTTGACATTACTATGCATAGCATCCCGATTAACCAAATTTACAGGATTCAACGACTCATAAATCTCACTTTCTGAGATTTCATGTCGAAATCCATCAGAGCAGAGCATATAAGCCCCGCTTTCAATTGTTCCCGTTATTATCTCCGGTTCAATTTTAGCGGATGCGCCTACACATTGTAGAAGCATATTCCGTCTTTTGTCTGTACGAGCTTGTTCAGGTGTCATTGTCCCTTTACTTATTTCTCTTGCTATAAACGTCTGATCAGTTGTCATTTGCCTTAAATAAGATCCTAGATGATATAATCTGGTATCGCCCACATGAACTACAATATATTTATCCTCTACAAACAAAATTCCTGTGAATGTAGTTCCCATTCTTACATTTTGGGATTGTCCATATTCAGATATTTTCAAATTCAAATCTTTTAATATAAAATCCCATTTTCCAAAGCCGTACGAAATTAAACAGCATTTCTATATTCCACTCGTAATCCCCGTCATAAATGACGATGCTCGACAAAAGGACCACGATTGCGATCGCTCCGAGCACGACGGCCGCAACGGGTGCTTTTACGCCCTTTTGCATTTCTTTTCCGCTCATATCCTTTCACCTCTTTTTCATACTCTGTCGATAGTATAGCACAAAAAGGGATAAAAGTCAATAGAAAAACAAAAATTCCCCGACGAGTCTTCAACGAGTCTTAACGAGTCTCCTGACGGAAATCCACGGGTTCGCGGGGAATACCGTCGTACAATTCACCGATTACGCGGACGAGACAGGAATTGAGATATTCGACGGTAAATTCTCCTACGGCGGGCATTTCGTGAGAATTTCCGATCCCGCTGTCGTTCGTCAGAAACACATAGGTACCGCCCGTTATCAACGCCGCAGAGCGCATTAAATACTGCGTCAGCGTGTCGGCTCCGCTGGCGGCGACGGGTACCGCGGCAATCCCGCATTGCGACGCTTCATAGACGAGTTTTCCGAACTCCGCTTCGATATCGACCGCGTTTCCCTGTTCGTTTTTTTCTCCGTGCGGCGGAGCGTCGAGTACAGGCACTAAAATCTTTCGGCTCTCCTCCCGCCAACCGAGCTTCAAAGCCGCTCCGAATGCTTCGTGAACCGCTTCGGGATAATCTCCGCCGCCCCTTGCGCTCTGTTCGGCGAGGAAACGCTGCTGCGCCTGTATATCCCCCGTAAAATCGGACGTTCTGACTACGTAATCGTCTCCCTCGTCGCGGTAAAACACCAATCCGAGACGGATATCCGCGGCGGGAAATTCCGCTTGTACGCGCGAAATTACGTCGCTCACCTCCGATTGCAGATAGGCGAGTTCGTCCCCCATGGATCCCGTCGTATCGATCATGAAACAGAGATCGAGCGAGGAGAACGAGCGGCTC
>ENA-OROD01003055-OROD01003055.1-human-gut-metagenome-genome-assembly--contig:-NODE-3055-length-11453-cov-4.531321_pt1 | contig 11453 bp, 10 predicted proteins | sample MGYA00242123_ERZ509038 | MGnify/ENA primary metagenome ERZ509038 (study PRJEB26280, sample SAMEA2338719) | human gut metagenome | biome: human gut; feature: human-associated habitat; material: faeces... | reverse complement strand
TCTATGCGCCAGTTCTTCGGCATAGCAACGAAGCATCTGATAGATATTGCCGGCACCGGGAACAATGACCACGCCGGGATAAGAATCTTCGTCGGTTGTTCCGACAGGATAGTACAATTCACCCTCTAGCGCTGCGCCGCGGGCATCAATGGTGATCTTTTCAACTTTAATACGACCTCCGTCGGTCGTGAGAAGCTGGGCACAAAGACTGAATAAAACGATCAATGCAATAAGCGTCAAAGCAAGGCGTTTGCATCCCTTTGCGGAATTCAGGTTGAAAAACTTCTTCATCTCGTTTTCCTCCTCATTATTTAATTATTTGTCCGGCTTAGAATTGCTGCCCTCCTTTCTTTTTAGTCATACCTAAAGCCTGCCGTACAGCACGTTTTAGTTGCGGACGTTTCATCTGCCATACGTCAGAAATTTGCGGTTTGAAAAGCAACGTCAACAATTCACATACCAAGCTGTCATTGCCCTAAAAAGCGACACCGTTCTCTGTTTTCAAGTATATAAGAATACAAAAGTGTGCATTTGTCAAGACAAGCAAACCACAATCATCGTTTCTTACGAGTCATTTGTATTTTTTATGTATAATTAATGTGCTTATTTGTATCGTAATTTTTCTTTCTATTGAATTTATTTAATTTATGCTGTATTATAAAAATACAAATGCAGTCAAGTAAAGGAACAAATTTATATGAAACATCCCGTTAAACAAATCGCCGTAATGACTCACATTATGGAGGACATTCAAAGCGGCCGATACGCCGACGGCAGCCGCATGCCGACGGAGGCGGAGTACTCCGAGCTTTTCCGCGTCAGCCGCCAAACGGTGCGCAAAGCGCTCAACTTTGTACTTGCCGACAAGGTAGATACCGTTCTGGAAACCGCGCTCGTTCATAAGGACGCGGATAATAAGCATGAGGTCATAATGCCTGTTTCGGGCAAAAAAAGCCGCCCGGAAATAAGACAGTAGGTGAAGCATGGCAGAACTTAATATAAACAAAGCCGAGTTTATTAAAAGCGCGGCGGCACCCGCGGGCTTTATCCGCGATGCGCTTCCCAATATCGTTTTTTCTGGCAAGTCAAATGTCGGCAAATCCTCGGTCATAAACAGGCTTTTGAATAGGAAAAACTTTGCGCGAGTCGGCCAGTCGCCCGGAAAGACCGTTCATGTAAACTATTTTCTCATCGATAAAAAGGTTTACTTCGTCGATCTTCCCGGATACGGCTACGCCAAGGTCTCAAAGGCGGAGCGTGAACGCTGGGGCAAGCTCATGGAGCAGTTTTTCGCCGTTGACGGACTTATTGACCTCGGCGTTATGATAGTTGACTCGCGCCATAAGCCCACGGCGGATGATGTTACAATGGCCGAGTGGTTCAAAAGCACCGGCTGTCCGCTTGTCGTTGTCGCAAACAAGGCCGATAAGCTCAAAAAAAGCGAGATCGAGCCTAATCTTGAGCTTATCCGGCTTACGCTCGGCCTTGACGATTCAACTCCGCTTATCCTGTTCTCGGCTGAGAAGGGGAGCGGACGCGAAGCGCTTATGTCACAGATACTCAATTACGTTTAAGGTAGCTTCTTATGAATTCTTTTGGCGATGTAATGCGAAATCTCGACTGGTCCGTTCCGATGGAAATACTCATGTCGATAATCCCGGCGCTTGTGTGCATAACGCTGCATGAGCTGAGCCACGGCTTTGTTGCCTACAAGCTGGGAGATAATACGGCCAAAAACATGGGCAGGCTCACGCTAAACCCCATAAAGCATATCGACATATTCGGCCTTGTCATGATGGTCGCGTTCAAATTCGGCTGGGCAAAGCCGGTGCCTGTTGATATGCGTAATTTTAAGCATCCGAAGCGCGATATGGCAATAACCGCTCTTGCAGGCCCCGTGTCAAACGTGCTCATCTGCTGCATTGTTTTGTTCATATATGGTTTGATCTTCCTGCCGTGCAAGCTCTCCGGCAGCTCGTTTTTGGACAGCGTACTTAATATGGTTTACATAACAGCATATCTTAGCATAGCGCTTGCCATATTCAACATTATCCCTATTCCGCCGCTTGACGGATCGAAGGTGCTGTTTTCGCTTATGAGCGATGAGAGCTATTATAAGCTCATGCGCTATGAGCACTATGGAATGATTATCCTGCTCGTGCTTATTGCATCGGACGTCCTGGGAGCACCTCTCCAGATGGTGACTCAGGCTGTGTTTAAATTTTTATTTGCGTTTGCCGAATGGGGCTTTAGCCTTTCGCGCATACTGTTTTATTGATAATGGATAATCCGACTTTTCATCTTGAAAGCATAGTCAAGGACAAAAACGAGCTTCAGGACTTTGACGGTCCGCTCAGCCTGATCCTTATGCTTTTGTCGAAAAATAAAATAGAGATCCGAGATATTAAAATTGCGGATATACTCGATCAGTACCTTGAGTATCTTGATCGCATGGAGCGGATGGATCTTGAGATAACCAGTGAGTTTGTCCAAATGGCGTCGCATCTGCTGTATATCAAGACTAAAACCTTGCTTGCCGGCGAGGAAGAGGTAAGTGAGCTGGAAGAACTCATGACCTCGCTTGAACAGCTAAAATGCAAGGATATATACACCGCTGTTCAAAAGATAACTCCGGAGCTGAAAAGCGCGTCGGAAAAAGGTCTTTTGTACTATACAAAGCTGCCCGAGCCACTGCCGAATGTAAAGCGCGAGTATGAGTACCGGCACGAGCCTGCCGATCTTTTCAAGGCACTGTATGCCGTGATAACACGCGGCGGAAAGCCTACCGAGCCGGAATTTGTCCACCGCATTGCTCCGACGCGCATAGTCTATGAGATACGCACAAAAAGCAGCGAGCTTATAGCCCGGCTCCAGAGCGGCCCGGCAAAGCTTTCAGAGCTTTATTCGGCCTGCCGCAGCAGATCGGAGATCGTTGCAACGTTTATGTCGATTTTGGAGCTGTGCAGCATGGGCAGTGTTGAGCTAAGCGGCGATGAGAGCGATTATACACTTTCGTTCACGGGAGGAAATGTGAACGAAATTCTTGACAGAATAGTAGAGTAGGATATGTAATGGAAACAGAGAATATAAAGTCAGCCGTTGAGTCAATACTTTTTGCAGCCGGCGAACCCGTGCCCACGGCGCGCATATCGCTTATCCTTGAGGTTAGTGAGGATGCGGTTCTCGCCGCGGCAAAGGAGCTTGCCGATGAATACAGCTTCAACAGGCGCGGCGTTCGAATACTTACGCTGGATAATAAGCTCCAGATGTGCTCGTCGCCTGAATATGCGGCGGTCATAAGCAAAACGCTCGAGCAGCGCAAGCCGCCGATGCTCTCGCAGCCGGCGCTTGAAACTCTTGCTGTCGTTGCGTATTTTCAGCCCGTCACAAGGGCGTATATCGACCAGGTGCGCGGAGTTGACAGCTCGTATACGGTCGGTGTTCTTATCGACCGCGGCCTTATCGAGCGCTGCGGAAAGCTTGATGTTCCGGGCAGGCCCTCGCTTTTGCGCACGACGGACACGTTTCTGCGCACGATGGGCGTGAGCAGGCTCGAGGAGCTTCCGGAGCTTCCGGATATAAGCTCGGGAGACGGAGTCAAAAAGCTCGAGGATGCTATAGAAAAGCTCAATACAGTCGGAAATAATCAGATCAGGATGGAAGAGCTTAAATAATTCATCGAGGTGGTGCGCTTGGTCGCGCTTTTTATCATCTTAATAATTCTTGCTGTGATCATGCTCATTCCGCTCGGCGTTGACGTTGTCTGCCGCGAAGGCGAGTTCACGGTCGCTGCAAGCGTGTGGTTTTATAAGCTCAGGCTGTATCCGGCGAAGAAAAAAGCCGGAGAAAGCGAAGAGAAAACAGAAGCCGATGTAGAAACAGAGGATAAGCCGAAGAAAAGCTTCGATCTCGGCTTTGCGCTCGATGACTGGCTGAAGCTTATAAAGGTTGCGCTGCGCGCGCTCGGCCGATTTAAAAACGGGGTGTATTTCGGGTATATATACCTGCACGCAGTCGTATCCGCGCCGGATCCGTATGACGCCGTAATGCGATATAACGCAGTAAACGGCTTTGTCGGTTCGATCATACCGTTTTTTGAAAACGAATTTAAGGTAAAGCGGAAAGATATATATATCGGGCTTGATATGAACGGAGAAAAAAGCAAAGCCGAATTTGAGGTCTCGGCATCCGTAAGACTTGGGTGCGTGATCGCGGTCGGCCTTGCGGCAGGCTTCGGATTTCTGAAAATTCTGATAAAAAACAGGATACAGCGTATCCGTGAAAGGGTGGCACGCAATGGAAAACAACAAACTGAGCGAAATGATGCAGTCAACGATGAACAACATCAAGAACCTTGTTGAGGTAAACAATATAGTAGGCGAGCCCATCGTCACGCCCGACGGGCAGACGATCATACCCGTGTCAAAGCTCAGCTTCGGCTTTGGCGGCGCCGGCGGAGACTCGCTCGGCGGCAGCAAGCAGGGCTACGGCGGCAGCGCGGCAGCTGTCAAGATCGAGCCGATAGGCTTTCTTGTCGTCAAGGATGACGGTGTGCGCATGATAAACGTTGCTCCGCCGGCCAAAAACGGCGTTGACCGCATAATCGACCTCGTGCCCGATGTTATGGATAAGATCGAGAGTATCGCAAATACTAATAAGAAAACCGATTAAAATATCATATTTTCGTCAATAATAAGCACTGCCCGGAAAGGTGGTGCTTATTTTCATGAAAAAAATCGTTTCGGTAGTTATAGCTGCTGCAGTCATATCGGCAATGCTGCCGATATCGGTTCTTGCCGATGAGGAGCACGAGCTTAGCGCACACAGCGCGATAGTCATGTGTGCAGATACAGGCGACGTTATTTTTGAAAAAAACGCCGATGAGCGCATGCTCATTGCAAGCATAACAAAGATCATGACCGCTATAGTTGTCATAGAAAACTCCGATCTTGACGAGCCGATAGTAATAAAACCCGAATGGAGCGCCATCGAAGGCTCAAGCATGTATGCAAATCCCGGGCAGAGCTATACGGTAAGAGAGCTGCTTTACGGGATGATGCTCAATTCCGGCAATGACGCGGCTGCCGCCTTAGCCTGCACCGTTTGCGGCGACGAAAGCACGTTCGTTGAAAAAATGAACGAAACTGCCTCCCGGCTCGGCATGGAAAACTCGTCCTTCCGCAATCCCCACGGCTTGGATGAGGACGGACACTATTCAACAGCCCGAGATATGGCGCGTCTGACGGCTTACTGCATGGAAAACGACGATTTTCGCGGCATTGCATCAACAAACTGCGCCGTTATTAAGGGCGTGACCTACTATAATCACAACCGCCTGCTGCGCGAGTACGAGGGCTGCATAGGCGTAAAAACCGGCTATACGATGGCAGCCGGCAGAACCCTTGTAAGCTGTGCCGAGCGAAACGGCATGCGCCTTGTGTGCGTAACGCTCAGCGCTCCCGACGACTGGAATGACCACAAGTATCTTCTGGACAAGGCGTTTTCGGACTACCGCGTCGCGTCATACAGTCCGGACAGCTTCAAGGTAACGCTCGACGTGGCTTCCTCGGCTGCGAGCACAGCCGAGGCGATCCCACAAAACGAAATTAAGCTTCTCGTGCGCTCGGATGACGAGCTTGATGTTAAGCTCGAGGCGCCGCGCATACTTTTCGCAGGCGGAATCGAGGGAGAGCGGATAGGGAAGATAAGCCTGTTTGTAAACGGCTCTCTTGCGGCGCAGGAGAATTTGGTTTATACTGAGGACGTTAAGACAGACCCCGCTCAGCGGCTCACGCCGGGCGAGAGAATACTGAGAATATTTGATACGGCGCTCAGACCGTATTATATCGAAGGAGAGGCAAAATGAAGCAGCGCCTTCAAAAGCTCATATCTGCGGCCGGGCTTGCCTCGCGCCGCAAAAGCGAGGAGCTTATAAAAATGGGAAAGGTCACTGTCAACGGCATTCCTGCCGCGCTTGGCGACAGTGCAGACCCCGACACCGATGTTATCTGCGTAGACGGAAAGCTCCTTGCTAAATGCGAGGAGCGGACGTACATAATGCTGTATAAGCCGCGCGGCTATGTTACCACGCTCAAGGACGAAAAAAACCGGCGCTGCGTAAGCGAGCTTGTAAAAGGCCTCGGCGTGCGCCTGTACCCGGTAGGAAGGCTCGATATGTACTCCGAGGGCTTACTCATAATGACCGATGACGGCGACTTTGCAAACCGGCTCATGCATCCATCGTCGGAAACGAGCAAGACCTATCATGCATGGATAAGCGGAAAGTGCAGCGAAACCTCGCTTAAGGTCCTTCGCAGTCCGCTTGTCATAGACGGCTATAAAATTCATCCGGCCGAGGTTGACATAATTCTTGCGACCGATGATTACACGCAGCTTTCCATCTGCATTCACGAGGGAAGAAACCGCCAGATACGGAAGATGTGCGAATGTGCAGGCGTGAAGCTGACAAAGCTCAAGCGCGTTTCTGAGGGACCGCTTTCTCTCGGCGACTTAAAGCCGGGGCAGTGGAGACACTTGACGGAAGCGGAATTGCAAGATTTGCAGCTGTAATGAAGCCTCAAAAGCTGCGTAATTTTATTCGCATGCCGCAAATACACCGGAATATGCAAGTTTGAACTAAAAAAATTGCAAAATGCTATTGCAATTAAAGCAATTTGAAAGTAAAATGAGGTTTATGTTTTAACATGGAGATGATCAATGTGGAAAATGATCTTCTGAGTGTACTTTCTAAGGGCGGCAACAAGTTCTCGAAGGGACAGAGAATCATTGCAAAATATATTTTGAGCAACTATGATAAAGCGGCGTTCATGACCGCCGGAAGGCTCGGCAAAATAGTCGGCGTCAGCGAATCGACGGTAGTCCGATTTGCGGCCGAGCTGGGCTATGACGGATATCCGAGCATGCGAAAGGCCTTGCAGGAGATGATACGCAATCACCTTACATCCGTTCAGCGCATAGAGGTTGCAAAAAGTATGATAGACGATAACGATATCGTGCGCTCTATAATCGGCAGCGATATTCAGAATCTTCAGGCAACCCTAGAAATCCTCGAGCAGGACAGCTTCAATAAGTTTGTCGATTCGATCATTGAGGCGAAGAATATCTATATTGTCGGCATGCGCACTTCAACGTCGCTCTCAAGCTTCTTGGGACTTTATCTCAATCTTCTGCGCAGCAATGTAAGCGTTATTCACGACACCGCGGCAAGCGAGGTGTTCGAGCAGATAATAAGAATAGGCGAGGGCGATCTGTTTATAGCGATAAGCTTTCCGCGCTATTCGAGCCATACCGTTGACGCAATGGAGTTTGCAAAAAAGATGGGCGCTATGACCGCCGCAATAACCGACGGCCCTGCCTCGCCGCTCAACGGTATTGCCGACGTTTGCCTGCACGCAAAAAGCGACATGGTCTCGTTCCTTGACTCGCTCGTGGCTCCGATGAGCCTTATAAACGCGATAATCATTGCCGTAGGCATTAAAAACAAGGAAAACCTTTCGAAAACATTCGAACGGCTGGAGACTGTATGGAGCGAAAATAAGGTCTATGAGCAGACTCAACACGGCGGTACGACATGACAAAACTCAGTGCTGACGCAGTAGTCATCGGCGGAGGAGCCGCCGGAATGATGTGCAGCCTTATAGCCGCGCGACGCGGTCTTGACGTTATCCTGCTCGAACCGAACAAAATGCTCGGACGCAAGCTGCGCATAACCGGCAAGGGGCGCTGCAACGTGACAAATAACTGCGACATAAAAGACTTCCTTACCAACATACCCGGCGACGGCAGATTTTTGTACAGTGCGCTCAACAGGCTTTCACCGAGAGATACGATGCAGTTTTTCGAGTCTCTCGGACTTCCGCTGAAAACAGAGCGCGGAAATCGCGTGTTTCCGGTGTCCGACAACGCAAACGACGTTGCCGGAACGCTCGCGCGCAATCTTGAGCGCAGCGGAGTGCGTCACATACGCGAAAGTGCTAATCATATTATTGCAGAAAACGGCGAAGTCACCGGCGTAAAGACCGACAGCGGAGTTATATCCTGTCGTGCCGCAGTTATCTGTACCGGCGGACTTTCGTATCCGCTCACAGGCTCTGCAGGAGCCGGCTATAAAATGGCTCGGGAGTTAGGACACAGTATAGCGCCGTGCCGGCCGTCGCTCGTCCCTCTTGAGAGCGACGATGAATACTGCGCGCAGATGCAGGGATTTTCGCTTAAAAACGTTACGCTTTCGGCGTATGAAAACGATAAGCTGATTTTTCGCGAGCTTGGCGAAATGCTGTTTACGCATTTCGGAGTATCGGGGCCGCTTGTGCTCTCGGCAAGCTCTCATATGCGCAATTTCGGCAGCGCAAAGTATCGGCTTAGTATAGATCTCAAACCGGCGCTTGATGAAAAAAAGCTCGATGCAAGACTGCTCCGGGACTTTGAGAAGTACGCAAACCGCGATTTCGCAAACTCGCTGTGTGATCTTGCCGGCAAAACTATGATCCCGGTGCTTGTTGAACTGTCGGGCATTCCGGCCGAGGAGAAGGTAAACTCAATAACAAGACAGCAGCGGCATGATCTCTTGCGTCTGTTCAAGGAATTTCCGGTCTCGATCAGCGGACCGCGCCCGATAGATGAGGCGATAGTCACCTCCGGCGGCGTTTTGACCAAGGAGATCAATCCGCGCACCATGGAGTCAAAGCTTGTCTCCGGCCTGTATTTTGCAGGTGAGGTCATGGATGTCGATGCGTACACCGGCGGATTTAATCTTCAGATAGCATGGTCAACGGCATATGTTGCCGCAAATTCGATTTAAGGATGGATAGCTTATGATCTCAATAGCCATCGACGGCCCGTCCGGCGCCGGAAAGAGCACAATATCACGAAAAGCAGCCGAAAAATTCGGCTTTATATACGTCGATACCGGAGCTATATACAGAACCATAGGCCTTGCGACCAAAATACGCGGCGTGAGCCTTGACGATACCGCTGCGGTAATTGAGCTGCTTCCGACGCTTGAGATAGAGCTTAAATATAACGATGCCGGTGAGCAGCACATGTATCTTGACGGAAACGATGTTTCCCGGGACATAAGACTGCCGGAGGTTTCGATGCTTGCCTCAAAGGTCTCCGCCATTCCCGAGGTCAGGGCGTTTCTTGTTGATATGCAGCGCGGCATGGCCGAAAAATACGACGTGATCATGGACGGCCGGGATATAGGCACCGTTATCCTTCCGAATGCCGATCTGAAGATATTCCTCACAGCCGATGTCCGAGACCGCGCGCGCCGCCGCTATGAAGAGCAGTGCGCCAAGGGCATGGAAAAGCCTTTTGACGAGGTGCTGGCGGAAATGGAGAAGCGCGACGAACAGGATACACAGCGCGCAGCAGCTCCGCTCAAGGCCGCAGATGATGCGGTGCTGCTCGATACGAGCGGAAACACGCTCGAAGAGAGCATAGACGAGGTCTGCCGCCTGATAAGCGAAAAGACGGGGCGTGCGATATGAAGAATTTTATCGTTGCAAAAAGCGCCGGTTTCTGCTTCGGTGTCAGCCGCTCGGTGGAAATGGCGCAGAAGCTTCTTGAAAGCGGCAGCGCGTATTCGCTCGGCCAGCTTATACACAACGACGATGTTGTGCACCGGTTTGAAGGCCGGGGACTTAAGGTCATAAATTCACCCGACGAGCTTCCTGCCGGAGCTAGGGTCATGATACGCTCGCACGGTGTGTCGAAGGCAGTGTACGCTCAGCTCGAGAAGCGCGGCGCCGACATAACGGACGCAACGTGTCCGAAGGTAAAGCGCATACATGAGCTTGTCCGCAAGGCACAGGAGGACGGAAGATTTGTAGTCATTATCGGGATGCACGATCACCCCGAGGTCGAGGCCGTAAAGGGTTGGTGCGGCGACTGCGTGATATGCGAAAATGCCGCCGAATTGGATGAATGGTACGGAAAATTCGGCAAATTGTTGACTAAACCGATAACGATGGTAGTCCAAACTACCCAAACTCGTAGTAATTTTACCGAATGTGCAAGTTTCTTAAAAAAAAGATGTACAAATCTTCAAATCTTTGATACAATATGTGGTGCAACATCCATGCGTCAGGAAGAAGCCGCAAAATTGGCGGCAGAGTGCGATGCAATGGTCGTTATAGGCGGAAAACACAGCGCAAACAGCGTCCACCTTTCGGTGATATGCAGCGAGGTTTGCCCGAACGTTCAGTTTATCGAAAATGTCGGTGAGCTGGACATGGACAGGCTCAAAAGCGCCGACACCGTCGGGATCACGGCAGGAGCGTCCACGCCTGCGTGGATAATTAAGGAGGTAAGTAACACGATGAGCGAAGAAATCAAAACTGATGCAATCCCGGCAGAAGAGAAGGAGATGTCCTTCGACGAAATGCTGGAGGAATCCATCAAGACTATATATAATGGAGATAAGGTAACCGGCTATGTCGTTGCTATTACCGGCACTGAAGTCAGTGTCGATATCGGCACCAAGTATTCTGGCTTCATTCCCACCACCGAGTTTACCGATGACGGCATCAAGGTCGAAGACGCTGTCAAGGTCGGCGATACCATTGAAGCAGTTGTTGTCCGCGTTAACGATGTTGAAGGCACCGTTATGCTCTCCAAGAAGCGTCTTGATGCCGCAAAGAGCTGGACAATGGTCGAAGAAGCAGTCGAGAGCGGCGAGTTCCTCGAAGGCACCGTTACCGAGATCAACAAGGGCGGCGTAGTCGTCAACGTCAAGGGCGTTCGCGTATTCGTTCCCGCATCCCAGTCCGGCCTGCCCAAGGAGGCCGACATGAACCAGCTGCTCAAGCAGAAGGTCCGCGTTAAGATCACCGAGGTCAACCGCAGCCGCAAGCGCGTTGTCGGTTCCATCCGTGCCGTCGCTCAGAAAGAGCGCCGCGAGAAGGCAGAGGCCATCTGGAACGAGATGGAGGTCGGCAATAAGTATCACGGTGTCGTCAAGTCCATGACCAGCTATGGTGCGTTCGTTGATATCGGCGGTATCGACGGTATGGTTCACGTCTCCGAGATGAGTTGGAGCCGTATCAAGAATCCTGCCGAAGTATTCAATATCGGCGACGAGGTCGATGTCTACGTCATCAGCTTCGACAAGGAGAAGAAAAAGATTTCCCTCGGCTATAAGGATCCCAACGAGAACCCCTGGGTCAAGTTCACCACCAAATACAATGTCGGCGATACCGCCGAGGTCAAGATCGTAAAGCTCATGACCTTCGGTGCATTTGCAGAAGTCCTGCCCGGCGTTGACGGCCTTATCCACATTTCTCAGATCGCAAACCGCCGCATCGGCAAGCCCGAAGAGGTTCTCTCCGTCGGCGACGTTGTCGAGGCAAAGATCACCGCTATCGACACCGAGAATCACAAGATCTCTCTGTCCATCCGCGCACTTGCAGAGCCTGCAGCAGCAGAAGTTG
>ENA-OROD01003045-OROD01003045.1-human-gut-metagenome-genome-assembly--contig:-NODE-3045-length-11479-cov-2.586134_pt1 | contig 11479 bp, 5 predicted proteins | sample MGYA00242123_ERZ509038 | MGnify/ENA primary metagenome ERZ509038 (study PRJEB26280, sample SAMEA2338719) | human gut metagenome | biome: human gut; feature: human-associated habitat; material: faeces... | reverse complement strand
CAGCCTTCAGGCATCACCGACAGAGACCGTATATCAGGGAAGAGAGAATCTGAGGAACCAGTTAGAAGACGTAGCCCGGTATGAAATACATGATGGACGGGTGACGATGCAGTACCTGTTTGCCAATAAGACAAGACGGGATTCCAAGATGATATTTCGGAAGGCAGGTTATGTTGGCAGTGCATATCGTGAACAGTACGATGGTAAAGTGAAAGACGTTTATCCGGTAGTCGAAATTGTTTTATACTGGGGAGAAGGATCATGGAAGCAGAACAGAAGCATTTACGAAATGTTTCAGAGCAGAAATTATCCCGGAAAAGTACTGAGTTATATAGATGATTTGAAACTGCATGTATTTGAAATGAGAAAACTGCCGAAGGAAATAAGAAACTTATTTCAGAGTGATATGCGTATTGTGGTGGATTACCTGGCTGAGGGCAATGGATATAGATCCGATCAGAAAGTGGTGCATAAGGAAGCGCTGATTAAGCTTCTGAGAACTTTATCCGGTGAAAAGAATGTGGAAGATACGTTAGAATGTTTACAGAAAATGGGTGTAAAAGAGGAGGATGAGATTACTGAATATTACGGTGCGGCGGAGCCGCCAGTCCGGTGTGGCGAGAGCCACCTGTCCGGACTAACGGAGCCACCTCATTTTGTTTATTAAGTTACTTTGCCATTGCTGGATCCAGTCCATATACTTCTCTCATAGAGAGGTCTTTAGATGGGTCAACACTTTCAATATCGATTTTATAGGAATCATACGATATACGATCCATGATGGCATCGGCAAGAGTACTTTCACCATCACAGATTTGCTGGTACCATTCACTTTCACGGAACTGAGAACAAAAGATCGTTGAAGATTTTTTTCGTCTTTTATGTATCAGTTCAAAAAGATTTCTGGCTTCAGCTTCTGTCAGTTTAAGAAGCAGCCACTCATCAATGATCAGTACTATTGGCTTGGTGTATTTCTTCAGGACAGTCGAGAAAGTTCCGTTGTCCCTGGCAGCCTGTAAGTCCAATAATAGATCAGGAAGTCGTACATACCGTACTGAGTAATAGTGCTTGCATGCTTCCATGCCAAAGGCACAGGCCATATAAGTTTTACCACTTCCGGTTGCTCCAGTAATAAAGATGTTCCGGTATTCTGTAATGTATTCACAGGTTGCCAGACGGTTGATCAGTGCTTTGTTCAGCTTTCGTCCAGAATGGTAATCAATCGCTGCGCTGCTGGCATCTGGCTGTTCAAACTCAGCCTGACGGATCAGCCTTTTCAGACGATTGTTTTTGCGGTTGCTGTATTCGACATCAACAAGCATGCCGAACCGATCTTCGAATGGAACTTCCTTCATTGCAGGATCATCCATCTGGATGCGGAATGCATCTGCCATAGCAGACAGACGCATTTCAATAAGTTTATCGATTGTACTTTGATTTGTCATGATTGTTTGCCTCCATAGTATCTGGCTCCTCTGGTTATGCCGTGTGGTTTTTCTACTTGAGATGATTCTGATTCGGTATCAGGTGCATCCTTTGTTGCAGCCAATAGATTTTTGATACTTTTATAGCTGGGTTTACCGGAATAAGAAAGTGCCTTAGCACAGATCTGCTCCAACCTTTCTGGTGAATATTTTTCTGCCAGTTTCAATAATCCCATGCAGCTTCTGTAGGATTGCTGTTCAATCCTGCCGGAGGTAAGTATTGCATCGACAACCTTACTTGTGTTAATTCCAATCGAATCAGCCCACTTACGGAACCGGTCACCGTTCCATTCCAGATATTTCTGGTGTTCCTGCGGCATATGTTCTGTCACAGTAGAATACTGACCACTTCTTCCATAGAGTCTTCTGTGAGAGTCAATACGATTGTGATTATAAAATATTTCAACCGTTGTATCTGTTATATGCACATCAACCTTATTTTTGATATACTGATAAGGCACGGAGTAGAACATTCTGTCTACTGCGATGTGATAGTTAAACTGGATGGTGGCTTGTTTCCACTCAGCCAGTTCAAAAGGTGTAGCAGGCAACGGAGCCAGTAATGGCATTTCTTCCCCAAGAAATAAACTAAGTCTGCTACATTCTTTTTTCTGGAATTTACGGGCATTGTAGGCATCCAGTTTTTCACGGATTGAAGCATTCAATTCTGCAAGAGAGAAAAACTGCTCATTGCGAAGGGCTGCTGTTATCCATGTGGATATCTTTCCTACTGATCCCTTTACATTCGGTTTATCCTTTGGTTTCCGGACTCTTTCCGGAAGGATAGCAAGATTGTAATGTTCTGCCATCTCACGATAAGTTGTGTTTAAGGCAGTGTTGTACCAGTCACTCTTTTTATGATTCACTGCGGTTGTACAGTTATCAGAAACGAGCATAGGTGTGACACCGCCAAAGAAATCAAACATCTGGACATGAGCTTTGATCCAGTTGTCGGTTTTCTCATTCATATATGCTTTTACAAAAGCATACTGACTGTAAGTTAATACACCTACAAATATCCATGCATCTGTGATTTCTCCGGTGTCCGGATCAATGATGTGGGCAGGATCACCGGCCCAGTCAACTTCAATCTGTTCACCTGGTTTTCTAGGGATATGCATGGTAGCCCTGCGTTTTTCTTCATCCTTCTGGATGTAGTAGCAGAACTGAGAATACATTAGAGGCTCTTCGTTGCTCATGCGACACTCCTCACAGTATTCTACCCAGAGAAGCTTTTTGTCTACGCCGTTCCGATTCCATTTTCCTGGTGCCAATTCCACATAGAAAAGTTGTGAAATCATCAATCTCAGCATATAAAAAATAGACTTTAACCTAAGTTTGAGATAAAGGCTCCAAATCATCCATTTTTAAGCTGCCGAAAAGACTTAAGGGCTTGCCATCTGCAATACACAGATAGCAAGCCCTTTTCGCCCCTAAAATAATTTACATCAGATATATTTTTCTCACTTTTTGGGATACTTCATTTTGCTTTCTTTTTCCCAAGCATAGTTATCTTGCAATCGCAACTGTCTTTGTGGAAGGAACCCAAATCACATTTGCGCCCAATTCCTTGGAAATATAGCTGATGGGAACCATCGTGCGTCCGTTGCTGATGATGGGTGCTGCGCCAAAGCCTTCCAAATCCTGATTGATTCTCATGGTCAAAACCTTGCCGTCAATCACGATGGTAACTGTCTTTGTATCCTGCGCCCAGCTTACATCTGCACCGAACGTCTCTGCAATAAATCTCAGCGGAACCATTGTTCTGTTCTGAGAAATCAAGGGTGCCGCATCCAGAATCTTGTTTTCATTATTCAGTGCAACGTGTTTGTTGCCAATCTGCATGCTAATTGTTGTTAAGCCTTCCTTTTCCACAACGAAATAGCTGCCTTCCTCTGCCACATAGCCAACAACCGCATTCGCCTTTGCATCATAGCTGCCGCCAACGATTTCCAGCTTACCTGTTTCAGCATTCAGCTTTGCCAAGGTCAGATTTTTTACATTCTTCACATCCTTGGTGTCCGCAGGAATTTTCAAAACCGCAGGATTCGTAAAATCCTTACCGGAAACACTTGTACCCTCCGTTACCAGTGTTACCTTATCATCCGCCTTCGCTGCATTTGCCGCCGCCGCATTTGCTTCTGCTGTGGTTTCTGCTATTTTTACGGTATCATTCTTGCCATCTACGGTAGGAGATACAGCAGGCTTTTCTGCGGGTTTTTCTGTAGGTTTTTCCGCAGGCTTACTACTACCGCCACCGCCGCCACCGCCGCCGGAATGTCGATTGGAAACGGTCAGTGTTCCATTGGCATAAATAATATCATAATTATCATTTGACAGCGTACCGGTAATGTTGATTGTGGTTTTGCCGGCTTTGCTCATATTCGGTGTCTGCGCATAGGTCAATGTTACAGTGCCGTTCAGGCTCTCTGTACCGACCAAGCCCTCTATCTTGTAATCCTTACCTGCTTTCGGACTGTTCAGGTCCGGCACATTGCTGCCGATGTAGGCGTTCTTGTCCAGTGCCGTAACGGTAACCGTTTTTTTCGCCACCTTCACTGTAAGGTCTTTCTGTACCGTGTTGTAGTTGCCGCTGTTGTCCTCGGTGTAAGTAGCAGCAAAGGTTTTCTCTCCCACATTGCCAACAGAGCTGTTGGGAGTATCCCAAGCCCATCCGCTCGGCAGAGGTACATCCTTCAGTGTGCTGCCATAAACGGCGTTCAATTTGGTCGGCGTGGTCGGGTTAGGCGTTGCCTTGTTTATAGTAAAGGTTCCGCTTGCTGTGCCGATATAGTCGTCTTTGCCGGTGACGGTCACTGTGGCCTGTCCGGCATTCGTATTATCACTGGCAGAAATTGTGTACCGGTCATTAGGAATCGTTTTACCGTCTAACTGAACCGTTACCGCATCAGCGGCTGGAATTTGAGCCTGACCGGTATATGTATAGCTGCCGGATACCGTCACATTGGCACCGGTCAAGCTTTTTGCATTGACAGTCAGAGAAATTCCCTTCTCCGTTGTGGTAATCGTTTCATAGTTGTTTTTTGTATCTGCGCTGGGAGTAAACACCACTTTGTACGAGGAAGTTCCCACTGTGGGAATCGTATCCTTTACATCATCCGACCAAGTGAATGTACCGTATTGGGTACTGCCTCCGCTCAAGAGGCTATCCGACACCTTTTCCCCGCAGGTAAGTGCGCTTGCCGTTGGCCAACTGATTTCAGGGGCCGCTGCCTTGCTGATGACAAAGGTTTTTTTTGCTGTACCGATATAGTTGCCTATGCCGGTAACGGTCACGGTTGCTGTGCCCGCATTGGTGTGATTCGTATAGGCAAGCGTATAATCGGTGCCCTTAATGAGCTGTGTTCCATTTTTTAATGTTACGCTTACAGCGGGGGTAATCGGAGAGCCTGTATAGATAAACGATTCGCCCTCTACCGCAACATCTGCTCTTCCAATCCCGGCCTGCCGAATAAATACTTTCTTCGTTTCTGCCTGCTCTGCCATATTTTGCGATCCTACAAATTTTGCGATGAGCGTGTGCCATCCATTTTCGAGATTCGCTTTTGCGGTGTCGATGGTAAAGGTCAGCTCTTTGCCGGAGGTTACATCTTTCGCCTCAGTAAGCTGCCTGTCTCCTTCGTAAATTGCCATCTGGCCCGCCTGAGGTGTACTAAGTGCTCGCACCTTTCTAATAGGAGCCTTGCCGGTTGCCTTAGGTGTCACAGTGACGTAGATAGGATCGCCGTAGGCATAGAAACTCACTTTCACTCCGCCGCTAAACTCAGTCCCGGACTGCGCAATGGTGTACTGCACTGTTGCCGTCTGTCCCTCCACGGTAACAGCGGCGGTATAGGTGCCCGCATCGGTGGGCGTTCCGGTAATAGCAGTGCCATTCTTGGTATAGGCAATTTCCGATACAGACACACCGGAGATAAGGGTGTTTTCCAGAACTGCGGCCTTTCCTTGTCCGTCATAGATCAAATTGCCCGCAGGAGCCTTGATAATCACACTGCCACCGTTGCCTTCGGGCAGTCCGCAGTTTTCTGCCGTACAATGTTCCGTAATAGTTGTACCATCCTGACTGACGATGTACTCCCAGCTATGCTGGTGTGTCTGAAGCTCCACGGTTTTGCCGTCCTCCGATAGGGCGATACCATAGTCGGAAATGTCAGAGGTGAAGTTTCCTTCCTTAATCCAGTCTTTATTTTCCGTCTTAGCGATAGGGATCGACTTTCCATCGGTAGGGCCATGAAAGGATGTCACACCGATGCGGGTTTCTTCATGCAGTTTCTCTATTACCCGAATAGTTTTCCCATCAAACAAAACCACGTTTTTTCCGCCATTTCCTGTGTTGTCGGTAATTGTTACCTTGCCTTTGCCGGTGACCTGAAAGGCTTTGTCCTTGAAGTACACGCCGCCGCCATAAGTAGCGGTGTTGCCGGTAATTTTGCCGCCGTGCAGAATCATCTCTGCGGTGTTGGGGCTTATGATTGCACCGCAGTACACACCGCCGCCATAAGTAGCGGTGTTGCCGGTAATCTCGCCGCCGTACATTTCAAATTTACTGTACTCTCTCAGAAATACGCCTCCGCCTGACGGTTTTACGTTGATATCTGAACCTGAATAGGTTGCATGGTTATTTGTGATTTTTCCGCCGTACATGATGAATGTTGAGGGATTGCTACTACTGCCCCAGCAAAACACGCCGGCACCGTGGACAGTCTCATTTCCGGTAATCGTCCCTCCGTACAGATGGATTGTTCCACCCACTTGGTCGGTGGATACACCGTGCTGAAAGCCGGTAATCGTGCCGCCGTACATGTCAAAGGTGCTTCCTGTTGAGAGGGAAATGCCACCTTTCTTGTATACTTCACTGCCTTCCCTGCAAAGCTTGCCGGTTGTCCCGCAGTCGGTCAGCGTCAACTTTCCGCTTCCAGGAATCTCCACGAAACCCTTGCCGGAGAAGGTCATCTTATGTCCATTCAAACAAAGCACCACATTCGACGGGCTCCAAGTGCTATTCAGCTTGACATCCTGTGTCAGGTAGTAGCCGTCCACACCTGCAGGCATAGAGGTCGGCATCTCAGGCTTTGTGGGATTTGCCGCATAGGGATTCCACGGCTGAAAATTCAACTCCTTTTCTTCCGTATGATCGCCAATGGCGGTGTGTATACCACCACAGACACAGTGCGCTGTATGCCCCTGTGCGCGAAGCCACACCACACCGTTCTCCTGATACAGCTCGTTTGCGAGCGCATCATCCGGGAAGATGTTGTTGAAATATTTTCCGCCGTTTGTGTCAGTAACAGGGATGGATGCCTCGGAGGGATCCAAATTCTCTACAGAAATGCCAAAGCGTGCATCAGCATCCAGCTTCCCGAAGGAGAGCGTTTTCCCTGTGTGAAGCAGAATATTTTTCGTCTTACTCTCCTCGCCGCTCTTATTCTCAATTACCTTTGCTCCGCCGCTGAGGGTAAGCGTGCCATCCCGATAGTCCACGCCTATGGTGTTTTTGGTAATGGAACCGCCTTTCATCGTACATGTCCCGCTATCAAGCAGTACACCGGTGGTATTGCCACTGATTTCGCCGCTGTGCAGGTTGAACGTGCCACCTGTTACCTCAATGCCGGAGAAACCACCGCTGATTTTGCCTTGCTTGCAGTCCATCAGAGTGAATGTGCTGCCGTTGCCTACGGTAATTGCAGAAGCATCGTTAGGGGCTGTGATGCTCTTTCCGTTCAGACAAAGCGAAATGTCCCGATTCGGAGCTGTCCATGCTTCGCTCAGTGCGACATCTTTGCTCAGACAGTAGTATTTTGTGTCTGATGTGTCTCCTGTGATTTCACCCAAAGAGTTAACCTCCTTGAATTCTGTCTGCGTGCCGTTATCCAGTCGGTGTATATGAGGGGTAACAATGGAATACGTCCCATCAGTATTTTGCTTGACCCTGCCGTAGCTTTTATTCAGAGAAATGTCCGCAGAGCCGATTGCTTTTTGCCGCCAGATGTCATTCTTCCCATTTTCATTTAACAGCCAGGTCACTTCGCCGGTGCCCATCTCCTTCTGCGTCTTGGATATTACAGTATGGTTGTCTCCGTCCTGGTATAGTTCACCCTCGTAGTATATTGCATCGCCGACTCTTGGTTTGGAGTGGTAATAGTAGCAGTTTGTGATTTTACCGCCGGAGCTATTTTTTGCAATGGCGTAGTCTTTCGGCACATAGGAAGTGCCTGTGACCCCATCTGTTCGGAGTTCACCGTCAAACAGGCAGTTTTTAATTGTGCCTGAATTTTCATAGGCAATGCCTGCAGCAGAGGCATTCTCCGGAATAAGAATATCCGACTGTAACTTTCCCACCGCACTCAGGCAGTCTTCGATTGTGCCGCTATTCCTGTAGGCAATGGCACCAAACTCCCCCTTGACATGGAACGTATAATAGACTATGGCGCTGCATCGTTGGATAGTGCCTGCGTTATACGCCGCAATCAGTCCACATTTGATAACATTGACATTGTCGGGTTTATACGTAGAGCCCATGTAGTCAACCTTCACAACCACATCCTGTATTGTACCGCCCAATCCAATCCAGCCGAAAAGGCCCTTTTCAGAAATTGGGTCTGAGTCACTGTAGTTCCCCAGCCGAAAATTCCTTATGGTATAGGCGTTTCCGTCAAAGGTGCCGGTGTAGGGATGTTCCTTGGTTCCAATGGGCACCCAACTGACGTTATTCAGGTCAATGTCATGCAGCAGTCTGGCGTGAATATCGGTTGTTCCGCTATTCACCGTATCCCGAAACCATGCCAACTCCTCTGCGTTGGTAATCTGGTAGGGGGATTCTTTTGTGCCTTCTCCCTTCGGCTTTTCATTTGTTGTTTCTGCCGCAACAGCCTGCAGAGCTGCAATTTCTTCGGCATTTTCTCTGGGGCTATCCTCTACGTTCGGCAGTGCATTGATTTGCTCCTGTCCTGAGCAGGCCTCACATTCATAGGTGCAAGGCGTTCCCTCGGTAGCGGGGGAATAGCCGCAGTCCGCATTATGCTCATGTCGGCAGTCTAATTTTTCTGTGATACAGCCGCTTTCCTTACTACATTCATGGGTACATGTATGCGGCTCTCCTTCCGCCACATTCTCTGATGCACCGTCCTCCGCAACAGGATAACAGCTCTCCCCATGCTCATGCACACACTGTTTTATCGGTACATAGCAATCCTCTGTATGCACATGCCCGCAGGGTGTCTCCTTCTCTCCTTCCGTATACCCACAATCCTCTGTATGCTGCGTGTGGTGTATACATAAGCCTACATCAGCAGGAGATTCAACCTCTGCCGCCGCTATCTGCATTTGCGGCATGGTCAAAATCATTACCGCTGTCAATAAAAATGCGGTCAATCTCTTTCGATTTCCCATTTATACTCTCTCCCTTCTTTTTCCTCATTTTCTGTCGGATATACTCAATACCTCCTCTTTTTTCCTGTATTTGATTCTGCACCCTGTTCGGTGCATTTTTTCAATAACACTTTCATAAGCATTCTCTCCGATACAAAACCTGTCCAAAGGCTTTCCGCAGGCTATGAATATCCACTGGCTTTTTCCCAAACCAGTCCGCATTGTACCGATAGGCACGCAGGGCAAAATCCAAATCCGAAAACCAAAAAATATGCGCATGCGGTCTTTTCTCCCACAGCAGCTCCACAATTTCCAGACTAAAGGTGCCATCCTGCGCCACCACAAATAAATCAATCTCAGGTCCATCCCGCACCAAGCTGCAAAAATCCTCCTGTCTCACATAGGGGGTAATCTCCACAAAATGCAGATATTCTCTGGCACATTGGTCAAGCTGTCCCAACAAAATTTCCAGTTCTCCAAGGTTTTCATTGTAAAGTGCAATCTTCAACACGCCTCCTCCCTTCCACAGTAGATTAAAAAGGCATAAAAAAAATCGATTCTTTTACAGAACCGACTAAATTTAGGATACCATTTTTCACCACTCTGTCAATAGGTCTTGCATGAGATGTCAAAAATCTGCACGAAATGTAGGTCAAACCGAAAAAAATATGTTACAATAGTTCTTGAAAAGCAAAATTCTTAAGTTAGGAGGCGAAAATTATGCGGATTGCCATTGTAGATGACCTTTCCACCGATTCCGAAGCTTTGCGGAAGCTCCTCTGCCGCTGGGCATCGGAACAGGGGATTCCTTTGGTTCCTTCCCCTGTTATATTGGAAAGCGGCGAGGCTCTGCTTGCCCATTTCGCTCCGAATGCCTTTGATATAATCTTTCTGGATATTTATATGGCCGGCATAACCGGTATGGAGGTTGCCCGAAAAATTCGGGAGCTGGATGCGCATTGTCAGCTAATCTTTACAACCACCACCGGAGAGTTCGCTGTGGACAGCTATGAAGTTGGGGCGGCATATTATCTGGTAAAGCCCTTTTCCTATGAAAATCTAACACAGGCACTTTCACGCTGCAGTGCGGAGCTTTTGGAGCAAAGCCAGTGTGTAATCATTCCGGGTGCTGCAGAACAGCCACCACTTCTGCTCCATCAAATTACCTATACCGAATACCAAAGTCGCAATGTAGAGGTTCATCTGCTTGGCGGAAAAACACGCCTCATCTCCATGCGGCAGGCTGATTTTGCGGCTCTGCTGTTGGCGTATCCCTATTTCTGCGACTGTATGCGTGGCGTTCTGGTCAATTTGGAGCAGGTGGAAAGCTTAACGGCAAGTCATTTTCTTCTGTCAGATGGGACATCTGTTCCTGTCAGCCGATTAAAATATAAGGAGGTGCGGGAAAAATATCTTTCCTTTGCCTATGCCCGCATGAGAGGAGGCTTCACAAATGGAACTCTATGATATGCTCCACCCGATGCTGGAGCTTTCCGTCTCTCTCCCCGCTATCATTCTGTGCTTTCTGCCGATGAAAAACCATCTGAACGGCAAGGGAAGGCTCCTCTTGCTGTGGGGCATTCCCACTCTGATTTTGTGGTGTGTAGGGATGGGCTGGCTCTGCTGGCGGTTTCGTTATAGCACAAAGCTCTGTATGCTTTTAACGCAGGTATTGCTTCTGCTGTTTTATTGCAAAGCAGTTCCGCTATCTCGGTGGAAAACCGTCAACGTATTTCTGGCGGTTTGCGGTGTATTTTCCTGCATGTATAATCTGGCAATTCTGATAGATGCCCTTCTGTTTCGGCGGAGTGGTGCAGTTGTGCTTTCCCTAAACAGTACCATTCTTTATGTCCTACTGTGCTGGCTGCTGCTGGGAATTTTATGCTACCCTGCCACACACGCTGCCCGTTGGCTGTTGGATGAGGTGGAAACGCCGGAAACCTGGTATATATTCTGGATATTGCCGTTGGTGTTCTGGTATCTGAATACCACCCTTCGCCCCAGGAAATATTCCACGCTTTATACCAACCGTGTGATGCACTTCTATCCGATTTTAATTCTTGCACTTCTTGGACTGATGCTGCTTTATTATGCCCTGTTTTACTGGATGGCAAGAGGGATTGCCAAAAATATCCGTCTGTCACAGGAAAACAAACTGCTGCAAATGCAAACTGCCCAGTATCGCACTCTGCAAAAGAGCATTGCCGATACCCGCCGTGCCAGACATGATTTGCATCAGCATTTCAAGGCATTACAGGGCTGTGTGGAAAGCGGCGATATCTCCAAAGTGGCGGCCTATGTGAAAGCATACGGAGAAAGTCTCCCACCCGATACAATTCATCAATTTTGCAAAAATTATGCTGTGGATGCCATTCTGCACCACTATGCAGAGCAGGCCCTCCTCCAAAAAACCGATTTGGAGGCTGTGGTTCAAATGGAGGAGCAGACGATTATTCCGGAGCCGGAGTTCTGTTCGCTTTTGGGAAACCTTCTGGAAAATGCCCTTGATGCCTGCGCCGCCTCCAAAACACCACGCTTCATCCGTCTGCACATTCGCCAGCAAGGAAGCCTTTATCTGACGATGGATAACACCAGCGACCAACCGC
>ENA-OROD01003033-OROD01003033.1-human-gut-metagenome-genome-assembly--contig:-NODE-3033-length-11519-cov-3.613050_pt1 | contig 11519 bp, 17 predicted proteins | sample MGYA00242123_ERZ509038 | MGnify/ENA primary metagenome ERZ509038 (study PRJEB26280, sample SAMEA2338719) | human gut metagenome | biome: human gut; feature: human-associated habitat; material: faeces... | reverse complement strand
TACTGTCAGGGAGTCGAGTGTCCGGAGCTTTGGAGCTTTCGGAACCATGCCGCAGCGCTTGAACATTTCCAGAATGAAAAGCAGGTCAAACTGGATATTGTGAGCCACCAGCAGCACCTCGCTGTCACTGTGGAGCATATTGCAGAAGATCCTGCAGGCTTCGCGGTAGTCGATCCCTTTATCTGCCAGCATGTCGTCGGTGATATGAGTCAGCTCGACGTTCTTCTCCGGTATCTTTTCGCCCTCCGGCAGCTTGCAAAAAGCGTCGATTTTGAGCTCTATTCCGTTTTCGGTTACGAGAGCAGCAGCCAGCTCGATGATCTGATCCTTTTCAGGATCGAGGCCGGTTGTCTCAGTATCGAAAAATACAATTTTCTTAAACTGCTGCAACAATTTCCTCACGCTCGAGCACCTCCTTCGCAACGAATAGCTTTTCGGTGGCTGCTATCGTCTTATTTTGGTTCATGGTGCGGGTTACGCTGCGGATCCACACCGGCACGAAGTCGTCAGGAGCTTCCTGCTCACTGATTAGTACAATGTTGTCATGGCTCCAGAGCCGTGCGACTCTCCAGAAGTCCGCGTGGTCGAAAATTTCAACCGATTTATACTGCTTTATGTTCTCGTAGGGTGGATCCATGTAAATGACGCACCCGGTCGGGTTCCATGCCTGGTAGTCCTTATGTAAGAAAATGACGTCCTTCAGCTTGTCCCGCTGCGCCTCGATGTTGCGCCGGCCCTCGTCCTGATAGTCCCGGAGTCCTCCGGTTGTCTGAGTCTTGCCAGAGTAGCCACCGTCGAAAAATCTGCCATTATACGAAGCCACAAAACCGACATAGCCTGCGTACCATTCCGGGTAGTCGTCGCGGTTGGCTCGGACTTTGGCGTATTCCTCGCGCTCGATGTAGCCCGGGAGCTCGCCGCCTGCCTGAATGTGCTGCATGAGGGCGATCAGGTACTTGTTGCAATCGCTGGCGATCCTCTGCGGGGCTTCGATCTTGTCGATCACATTGCAGCCGCCGCAGAATGGCTCGAGATAGGTCTCATAGCCGGAGCGCTCGATCTGCTCCTGAATGATCGGCACGATGTAGCGGGCGACTTTCGCCTTGCTTCCCATGTATTTCATAGGGCTGCTGCCTCCTTTCTTTGTTGTCTCTGTTTCTTTCAGTTTTGGTAATCTGCTATTACGGCAGGATCCTCGAAAACTCTTGACATTCCGCTGAGAATAGTCCTGCAGAGTGCGTCGCTCTCATTTTCCGGGAGTGTATCGAGTTCGATGTTGATATTTTGCGGGGTTCTGGATCCCACGCTTTTGAGTGTTTTCATTGCCATAAAGTCGCTCCTTCCTCTGCTTGGTTTCACACACCGGGCAGACGTAACCACTCGGAGGGATAACGGCCAGAGCGCTGATCTGCCAGTCCTTACCGCATATTCGGCAGGCTGCTTGTCTCGCTTGTGAGTTCTTTCTTGCCATTAGGGGACCTCCTCGTCGTCGCTGGCCTCGGTGTCGTCCTGCTCCTCTGGGGTATCGCACCCGAGAGAGTGGAGCAGCTTGCGGGCTCTGTCTCTTGCCATGCGTTTGATCTTGGTTCTGTACTTCTTGCGGATCCGGCGCTTTTTGTGGTGTTCTGCCATGTACCACCAGCGGCGATCATTGCACCAGATACGGTCCACCGCGTCGCGTACAATCTTCACAATTTTACCGGCCAGCTCTTTGATCCAGTCGAATACCGGGGAGAGCGTGCGCTCTATGATTTCTTTGAGCTCCTCGAGTTTCTCACTGAGCTGTCGAATATCGTCTGGGATCTGTATGCCGTCGTCTGGGGAGCAGTCTCTAAAATAATCGGGCAGCGGCGGGGCGGTGAGGCCTCGGCAAAATTCCGCGGTAGTTATTCCGCTGCGGCTTGTGTGCTGCATTACATTAAAGAGGACCGTCTCAAAGTCTGAGGGGTGGCTGCTTACGGTTTGCAGGATCCGGTTGCGGTATTTCTTGCGGATCCGGTATTTTCTGCTATGCTCAGCGAAGTGGATCCACTTGCGCGGTATGTAAGTAGGGTAGTAGTTTCTTGATTTCATTGTGTGCCTCCTATACCGCAGCCTGCTGACTTATTGCCGAGCAGAAAACTGTCGGCTCAATTCCGAGGACATTGCAAAGAGCAATAAGCTCGGACGCTGAAATAACTGCGTGCTGGTTGAATATTCTCATTAAGCGTTGATACTCGATGCCGGTCTTTTTTGATACGTTTCTGTAAGTGATACCCGTTTCGCTGATTTTGTCTTTCAGATATTTGGCAATGTATTCGTTCATGTTCTCACCTCCTTGGTTGAATATTCAACCTTGAGCTTATTATAAGATTGGATTATTCGATTGTCAACACTTTTTGATTGAAATATTAAACTTTTTAATTGACCGACGACTATTTCCATGTTATATTGTTATAGGAAGGAAGGAGGTGAACAGGACATGGCGAGCAAAGAGCTCGGGGGTAAATTGAGAGAATTACGAGACAGCAAGGGTTTTACCCAGCAGCAAGTCGCCGACGAGCTGGGCCTAAAGAATAAAAGCACTTTAGGTTCTTGGGAAATAGGAAAGTCAGAGCCGGACGCTTTTACATTTTTGAAGTTGTGCAAGCTGTACGGTGTCGATAATATCCTCGGAGTGTTTGGCGACGAAAAGCCCATACCGAAAAAGAACGACATACATTTGACCGATCAGGAGCGAGAGATCATACTGAGATATAGAAAAAGCGACACGATCGACAAGCAAATTGTATTAAGGGCTTTAGGTATGGACGAAAAAGGGGACAACGAAAAAATGGCATAAATTACCAAAAGAAACGCCCCCGAACTTCCCGAGAGGGAAATGTTATAAAACTTGATTTTACATAACCGACGCGGCCGGCCCAGAACTCCGGCCGATGATCGGTTACAATAAAAGCGAAGGAGGTCCTTATATATGGGAATGAGATTTAGAAAGAGTAAAAAGATCGCGCCGGGTGTTCGCCTGAACCTGAGCGCAAAGAGCGCAAGCATATCAATCGGCCCGAAGGGTTTCAAGAAAACATTCAGCACCAGCGGCAGAGTGACAACAACGGTAGGGATCCCGGGTACCGGGCTTTCCTACTCAACAAGTAAGAAAATGGGCCAGACTGCTGCCGGATCCACCTCTCAGGAGGCGCCTGCTGCCGCTGTGGTGGCCTCAAATAAAAACAAGTGGGTAACTCTTGCCCTCTGCGTGTTCCTCGGCTTCTTTGGGGCTCACCGCTTCTATGTTGGCAAGGTCGGCACCGGTGTCCTTTATATTTTCACCGTCGGTGGTCTGGGCTTCGGCTGGATCATTGACATGGTTATGATCTGTTGCAACAAATTCACCGACAGCACCGGCGCGGTGGTTGGTCTGAAGGTTGCTGAGTATACCAGACAGCCGGATCCCGATCTTGCAGAGGCTTCTCTGGAGGAGCAGCGGGAGGCAGCGGCCGAGACTGCCAGAGCTTACGGCTATACTGTAATAGAGTCAGGCGCTCAGGATAATGCCGACAAGTAAAAACACGGCTCGAAAATATGCCGCAGGAGGTGGCTCGGATAATTCCTGCGGCGTAGAGCCATTACGGGCGGTCATATACGCAAGATATTCCAGCAGCGGCCAGCGCGAGGAGTCTATCGAGGGACAGCTCCGCGATTGCTACGAGTTCGCCAAAAAGCACGGCATTATTGTCATAGGCGAGTACATCGACAAGGCAATGACTGGGCGAGTGGATCGGCGGCCGGACTTTCAAAGAATGATGAAGGACAGCGAGAAGGGCCGCTTTAATTGCGTTTTGCTCTGGAAAATGGACCGTTTCGCCCGGAACCGGTACGACTCAGCCATGTATAAATATAAGCTCAAAAAGAACGGGATCCGTATTTTCTACGCAAAAGAGACCATACCGGACGGCCCGGAGGGTATTATATTAGAGTCAGTAATGGAGGGCTACGCTGAGTATTACAGCGAAAACCTCGCCCAGAACGTGAAGCGCGGCAACTATGACAGCGCGCTGGAGCTCAAAACACTGGGAAAGACCTGCCTCGGGTTGAAAACCGGCCCAGACGGTCGCTATATGATAGATCAGGCCGAGGCCGCTATCGTTCGCAGGATCTTCGAGGAGTATGCCGAGGGTGAGCGCGCGAAGGATATATACGAGAGACTAAACTCAGAGGGCTACCGGACGAGCCGGGGCGGTAAATTCAACAAGAACAGCCTCCGGCGTATTCTATCGAATAAAAAATATATTGGTGTCTATGAGTATGAGGACATTTATGTCGAGAATGGGATCCCGGCCATAATTACCGATCGGGATCTATTTGAGAGGGTTCAGAAAATGCTAAAAATAAACCACGACGCACCGGCCAGAGGCAAGGCGCAAAATTTCCTGCTTACAACAAAATTGTTTTGTGGGCTTTGTGGTTCTCCGATGATAGGCGACGGCGGCACCAGTCACACCGGAAAAGCATACGCCTATTACTCATGTACGAAGCGCAAGCGCGGCCGGAGCTGCAAGAAGGAGTCGGTGCCTAAAGACTGGATCGAGGACCTTGTTGTCGGTGAGCTTGTCAAAATCGTACACAATGACGAACTGATCGAACAGATTGCCGATCGTGTCATGGAGTACCAGAAAAGAGAAAAGGATCAGTCCGGCCTTCATGCGCTGGAGACCCGACAGAAAGAAAACGAGAAAGCAATCAGCAACATGCTGGCGGCCATTGAAGCCGGCATAATTACCCCGAGTACAAAAACCCGGCTCATGGAGCTGGAGGCTGATCGCGCGGACATTGAAAAGGGAATAGCTCACGAGCTCTTAGCAGAGCCAGAGTTTGAGCGGGATCAAATTATCTATTTTTTAGAGAGGTTCCGCTCTGGAGATATAAACGACGAGGCGTATCGCATTATGTTGGTCGATACGTTCCTAAATTCCGTCTATTTGTACGACGACGATCATCTGGTTTTAGTGATGAATTACTCAGGAGAGAATTGCAAGGTTGATCTCAAACTGGTGGAAGGCGCTGTCAGTGGTGACGGTTGCAAAGGTTCAGCTTTTGCGCCGTCAAGCGCACTCAATGGCGCGAAGCCGAACCCGGTGTACTTTTTCAAGAAAGTGTTCGCCGTGGTGGTAAACTTCACGCGGAAATAGCGAAAAATAAAAGCGTCAGGGCTTAGGCTCTGGCGCTTTTGTTATGCCCGGTCGTCTCTCGATAGGGCTCGAGAAATAGAGCCTGCTCAGCTCGGCAGCTATCACCGTTCCTCTCTGGCCTCCTCGGCCGCGTGGCTATTGTTTACGGGTTGCACGGGACTGGCTGCGGCGCCTGCTGCCTTCTTGTCTCGTTTTAAGGTTTTCACATTAAAAACCAGCAAAACTTGTCAGCTATCACTCAGACCGGGCTTGATCTGTTCATTATGCGCACCCCTCTGAATTTTCACGGGCTTGGGACCGTCCTCGGCTTCATTAGTGCCCCGCATTGCTGCGGGTGTTATCTTTCCCCCATGTCTTTGTATATGAGGTCGGTTATGTATGAGTTTGTACTCTGGTAGCCTTTTGACTTGGCCCATGCTGCGATCCGGTCCTTGTCTCCGATCGGCACCGTGATCGGGATCCGGTCCTTGTTTTCCCGCTGCCATGCGTTCTTGTACTTAGTGTGGGCTGCTGCCAGTTCCTCCGGTGTCTTTGTCGCTTTTCTTGCCACTGTATCGCCTCCTTCAGAGTAATTTTATCATATCATGCACACGACAACAACCCGCTACGCCGGCAATATGTCGATGTAGTACGTTTTACAGACGCCTTTGTCGCATGAGTCGCAGATCTTCCAGTTTTTACACCGGAACAGCTCAGGAACTTGCCAGAGGTAGCCCTCGAATATATCGACGCGGATCTTGTGCCCGGTCGTCAGGTATATGCGGTTGTGGTCCGTTTTGGTGTTGAACTCCTTAAAAATTCGGTACTCTGTTTCTTTTGCTTTTTTGGTTCCTCTCATTGGTTGGCTCCTTTCTGGGCGGCAACGCCGCCGCCCTTTGCATTATTGGTAAAACGGTCTGAGGTTATCGTCTTGAAGTTCGTAGCTCATACACCCACAGTCAAATCGTATATAGTTCCAGTCTGTTGCGTTGTATATAGGGGAGCGGTTGGTTTCCCCGATTTTTCTGAGTCGCCCATGTCTGTTTACTTCGTAGATTGGAGTCGTCCGGTGTATAGTTATTTTTTCTTTAGCGAAGCCGTACCATTCGTAAAGCAGGCTTTTTGCTTCATCGTCGGTCAGTTCCTTTGTTCCGGCTGCCTTTGCGAGCTTATCATAATCGCATTGGCTCACATTTTCGGCGTCGTTGTATGGTTTCCATTCTTGTTCGCGTTCTAAATCTTTTTTTAATTTTTCGATTTCTTCTTGCGCGGCTTTGATTTTTTCAGAAGTCTCGCTGTCGGATTTCAGGCGCTCCAGATTAGCCTCGTGCTGGATCTTTTCAGCTATAAACCCTTCGTTTTTCTTGTACGCCTCGCAAAACTCGTCTTTGCCTCCATCGAAATTCATGTAAAATTTTTCTATTGTCTTGTATTCTTCCGTTGTCGGAAAATAGCCGGTTCTTTTTTCAAATTCTTTTATTTCCATGAGCTGCCTCCTTGTTTTCTGCGGTTTTCCTTGTTTCTGATATTATAATACTATATCGTGCACAAGATAACAATACACACACTCACCAAACCTCTGCTGGAGCTTTTGTCTATCTTGCACAAGATATTAAAATAATGGAAAGCAGCCTCTAAAATGCCCCAGAACGCAAAAAAGGCGCCCACTCGATAAAATTACCGGGTGAGCGTCTTTGTGTCAATTCTGGCCGTTTGTGGCTTATTCTGTGGCCGTTTCCGTGGCTTTGGCAGCCTTTACCTCAGCAGTAGCCTGAGCGACTGCCGTCTGGGCTACCGTAGCAGCTACCGAGGCAGCAGTAGTGGCGATCTGTGTCTGCTTTTCCTCAGTGGCAGCAGGCGCCGTTCTCTTATCCTCCCTGACGAGGGTTTCGATCGTAGAGGCGAGCCACTTGTCAAAATCTCCGTAAGCCTCAGCGATCACTCGCTTGGCTTCGTCGGTGATAAGAGCGGTAGCGGTGTCTTTTGCTTTCTGCAATGCCGTGAGCTGGGCCTCTTTGTCGAACTTGCCCTGCGCCTTTAATGTGTCGACATAGGTCTGGAAGGTTGTCTGTACGGCTTTCGTTACGGCGTCGCTTGCGAGATCCACATACTTGCGGACAGTTGCGTCGTTAATGTTTGCCGTGATTTCCTGCGTCTTTTTTCTCAGCCATGCAACCGCGAAGCCTGAGAGAGCCAGCAGCAGAGGCAAAATAACCATTGACATGAGTGTGTTGAGAGTTTCCTGATCCATTCCGTTGCCCTCCTTATGCTAATTCAAGATCGGAGATTTTCACCCAGCTTGTGATCTCTTTCAAGAGGGCGCGATCTCCGTCGATTTTCTGTACAGTGTATTTTCTGGACTTCACCCAGCTCGGGATCGTCTGGCCGGTTGCGTACTTTGTGGCCGAGCTCTTTACCTTGACTGTTTTGCCCTCCGCAATAGAGCCAGAGGCGGCAGCAGTAGAGGCTCCCGCAATGTCTGAGGCATTTACCCAGCCGTAAACGGTCGATCCCGATCCATTGACTGCAATCAGGTGGTAAGGGTGCTTTGTACCCTCTGCGGTGTCTGTTACCTTTGCTTTTCCAGCCTTGCAGGAAGGACCGCTGGTAGCGTTCGCACTTGCGTAGTGCTTGGATCCGGTAAAGTTTACAATATCGCCCTTTGAGTATTTCAGGCCGCCACCGTTGCCAGATCCAGATCCGGCGCTGGTTGCCTTGCTGCTGTACTTAGGCACTCCGTAGCCTCTAATATAGCGGCCGTTTACAGCAATTTCGCGATAGCTTACTGAGTCGCTCTTGTTTCCTTCGATAATCTTGATCGTGTTGCCTGATACGCTCACTACAATGCCGACATGCTCAGGCCAGCCGGTATCGTCGCCGACTCCGTTGTCGTCCCAGTCGTAAAAAATAACGTCGCCGGTGCTCGGTCTGTATACGTCATTTTCTACCCATGCGCCGAGCTTCTGGAAAAGCTGGATCATCTGGCCGCAGCCGCACTCGGTCGGGATAATGTCAGTAAGTCCCGTTTTAATAGCCATAGCTGAGACAAAAGTCGCGCACCATGAGTCCGTATATTTTACGGCGTAGTTTCTGGCGAGGGGCTTGTGGCTATTGTAAAGATCAATAATTTTCTTGTGGCTGCCGTTGCTTTCCTTGCAGCCCAGATAGGAAACGGCTGCATTGACGTAGCTCTGTCTTAATTCTTTTTCTGTCATTATAGTGTACCTCCTTCATAGTTAGAGCCCGGATCATATTCTCCGGGCTCAGTGTTCTGCTTTTTAGATTGTTCTAACTCCTTTTGACGCCTGATAGTGTCGAGCTTGATCTCATTCTCAGCCTTAGCCTTCCAGAAATAAAAACCAGTAGCAGCAGAAAGCTCGGTAAATATTCCCGGTATGATGTAGGCGAGCGGCGAGGTGTCGCCGGTTCTCCACATGAGGGCAAAAGAAAAGACCACGATCACGACGGTGGCAGCAACTACCGCTCGTAATATGGTCTTAGAAAATTCTTTTCTAGGTTTCCGCATTTGATCGCCTCCGATCCGTCTGTATGTTGTGCTCACGTTCGAGGTGTTCGTCAATGCGGTTGTGCGCGCTTTTGGCTGACTCATGGGCTCGGCCGGCTGTGTTACTAATTCCGGAGAGCTGGTTGCTGATCTCGTCGATCCGGCCCTCCAGTCGTTGCACGTCTCTGTTGAGCTGGCCCTCAATACGGCCGACGCTTTCCTTGATGTAGCGCAGGTCCGTTTCCAGAGCTCCGGCGGCTTTTCCGTCTGCTTTGGTTACTGACTGGCGCCCAAAATAGAAAGTAGCGACAGAGAGACAGAGCCCGGCCACCGTGATGAAAATGCTCAGATCTGTCATAGGATCCCTCCTTCCTCAAAAATGCCGGCGGCCTTCAGGCGTCCGATCATGTTGCCGGTCGATTCCTCCAGTTGCTCGGTTTTTTCGTTCTGAGCCACGGCCTCATATTGCTCGAGTCTGGAGTGCAGCTCGGCGTTAATCTGGGCCATGTTGGAAATTATTGCGTTTTGCAATTCAATAATTTCGAGGTTACTCATTGTCTACCACCTGCCCTTCGGTGGTCTCGAGCGTCTCAATCGCTGCCTGCAGGTCATTGATCTGCTGACGATATTCAGCTCGCTGGGCGCGTGTCGGCTCGTACTCCTCGTCTGTGAGGGCGCCGTCGGCATGTTTCAGAGCCTTATAATCTGTCGCAGCGAGTAACTGCTGTAAGCCTCTGATTTCTGCCTCCATTTCTTCTCTGGTTCTCATGGTTGTGGTCCTCCTTTCCATTGATCTATAAACAGCCTATTAAATAGGCGGTCCATGCTTTGCACGGTTCTGTATGCGTCCCGGTGCGACATGCTGCCACACCATGAGGCGTAGGAGTGCCGAACCTCGTCGAAGGTCAGGACGCCAGAAGCTACGAGATCCGCCTGCTTTTTCAGCTTTCGGCGTTCTCTGGTGATACTGTCACGGCACGGCTTTTTGATGATCCGGCCGATTTCTGTGATATAAAAATGAGTTTTCAAAAATGTAAACCCGTGTTTGAGGTCTACAATTTTTGTTTTCTTCTCATTGATAACTATGCCATATTCCGAGTATATCGCCCGGAGTTTTTCGAGACATTCCTCGAGGTATGCAATGCTATGGTGCAGCAGATAGGTGTCGTCCATATATCTGCCATAGCCACGGATCCTGAGCACTTCCTTCGCGTAATGGTCCGCGCGGTTTGGAAGCATTACGGCGTTAATCTGGCTCGTTTCACTTCCCAGCCCGAGGCCTTTATCGCCGAAGGCAGAAATAAAGCTCATTCCCAGAGCTATGACGCGTGGATCCGTGAAGATCTGCCGGTATATCTCAAAAAGTGGCTCATGCGCCACATTCCCGAAGTAGTCCGAGAAGTCAATCAGAAGTATGCCGCCTTCGCGTCCGTATTTCCTGAAACGCCTCCGCAAGTGAGTCGTCAGTCTGTTGGTCGCGAACTGGGTGCCTTTTCCTTGCTGGCTCGCCCCGTTGTCATAAATCAGGGAGCGGGTGAAAGTGGGGTATATGATGTTGGTGCAAAATGATTTTTGCACAACTCTCTCGGAAAAATGCACGCTTTTGATGTGCCTCAGCTTGCCGCGTTCGCATATATCAAAACAGATAAAGCCGCGGCGTATATCTTTTCCAGCAAGCAGCTCGGCGCGTGTTTTGGATATATTAAAAAGCAGCAAAGAGTTGTACCTCTGGACGCTGGCTTTCCAGTCGACGCCCTTCGAGGCTTCCCTTGCTGCTTCATACAGAGAGTTCAGTGAGGCCACGCGCTCAAAATCATCATATTTCCCGATTGTTTCCTGCCTCTTTTTCAGCCTTGCGGCTTTCCGTCTCTGGTATCGTTGTTCTCGTCTTTCTTCGCTTGTCACAATTCAACTCATTCCTTTGTTATTACCCAGCACGGCTGTCATGCGTTTAATTAGCCGCATAGTACAACGGGTATGAAACGCGGAGAACTCGCACAAACTCCGCGCCATGCAAGCAGCGTCCACCCGGTAGCGTCTGGGCTCTTATTTACGCCTTGACGGCGAGGGTTATTTGCTCCTTCCTTCCACTCTGGCACTGATTTCGATTTCTCTACTTTGTCTGGCATATAGGTGGAATCAGACCGGGACGTAAAGCTCGTTGCTGGCGTTCCAGTTGTTGGAGTTCCCGTTGTTGTTGACGTTCACGCAATTAGTCGAGTTGCCACTCCTGACAGAAGCGGTCCACCAGTTGCAGCGGCCGCGTGACACTTTTCAGCAAATAACCCGAGTTTATTATCTGGCTCTTATTTTGTCGTTTTTCCTCCAGCCTTTCAGGTCGTCGATCTCTTGACTCAATAAGTTCGTGATTTCTTCGAGGCTTGCGGCCGTGGCCGAAGGCACGCACCTGATAAGGCGGGAGAGTTTTCTCTGTAATTGGTAGCCGTTCGCGATCGCCTTTTGGGCGTATGCCTTACGGCTTGCGAGATCCTGATCGTTCATGGCATAGATACTGTTCGCGGCGATTATGTTGTCGTTCAGCTCGTCAATTTTCTTGATAAGATCCTGACCGATCATAAAGCGCCACTTTTTAGGCACATACCTCTCATTCATAACATAGAGCGTTACAAGATCTTGGAGTTTCTCGGCGTTCGCAAGGACGTCGAACGGCGTCTTTTTACGGTTTCTGGTGTATACGTTACTCATTCTATGCCTCCAGTTACCCGGCTACACGAGGTAGCCGGATTTTGAAATTATGCCGCGGCTTACGCCTCGTCAATTCGGAAGCAGACCGGGACGCAAAGCTCGTTGCTGGCGTCCCAGCTGTGGGAGTTCCCGTCGTGGCTGACGAGCACGCAAAGAGGCGAGTA
>ENA-OROD01003028-OROD01003028.1-human-gut-metagenome-genome-assembly--contig:-NODE-3028-length-11533-cov-10.685050_pt1 | contig 11533 bp, 12 predicted proteins | sample MGYA00242123_ERZ509038 | MGnify/ENA primary metagenome ERZ509038 (study PRJEB26280, sample SAMEA2338719) | human gut metagenome | biome: human gut; feature: human-associated habitat; material: faeces... | reverse complement strand
CAGGGGTACTGTCATATCTAATTTATTGTTGCTTCTTTACCAACCATGAGCATTCGCTCCGGGATTATCGTTTCCGTAGCCTTCCATAAGGTTAATCGCTCCCCAGATTCCAAGTCCGGCTCCAAGAGCGATAACAAGTGTCTGTAAGGTTCCTACTGCGCTTGTAAAAAATGCCATAATTCAAATTCCTCCATTAAATGATTTATGTGTGATATACTTTTTCCTTCTGCCCTGACCAAAGGGCGGTTTATAGTTACTGCCGGTCTCCCTGCAGTGATCCCGGCTATGCGCGCATATTTGCTCCCCATCTGGAAATTCTTTTATTTCCTATTCGGGAATATAGTAAAAGCTCCTGCCTCCCGGCCTTTATCGCCGGATGGAAAGAGCTCTTTACTCGGTTACATCGATGACCTGGTATTCGTCATCTGCTTTCAGTATTAAGTTGTGGCTGAGGAATTTTACTACATCAAAGTAATTCCTCTTATCATAATCTGCTGTCAGCTTGTAATTCGGATGCTGCGTCAGATCATATTTATCGGATAAGAAAGGTCTTACACCACGGACCTGCACAATACATTTTGAGCCGTCCATGACCGCCAGTTCATCCATTGTCATAAGATCCTTACCAAGTTTCTGGTAATTCATGTTGTAGCTTTCCTGGGATCCTTTAGACTGGCCTGTATTATACATATCGATTGTCTCTTTTCCCAGAATCGCATTCAGATCCTTCAAAGTGGTCTGTTCCGTACCACCAAGAAAAATCTGTGAATCCATGTTGCCGATGATCGTATCAGCGTTATCCTTATAAATCGCTTTCAGCTGCGACTTGGCCTGTAATACCAGGCATGCTGATATTTCTCGGCTTCGGATTGTTGCAACCAGCTTCTCCAGGTTCGGTATCTGGCCGATATTCGCCGCCTCGTCGATCAGACATCTTACATGTACCGGTAATCTTCCACCATACACATCATCCGCTTTCTCACACAGAAGATTGAACATCTGTGTATAGATCATGGAAATCAGGAAGTTAAAGGTTCCATCTGTATCTGACATGATCAGGAACAGTGCTGTCTTCTCATCTCCCAGAGTATCAAGCTCCAGTTCATCATAAGCTGTCAGGTCTCTGAGTTCCTTGATATCAAACGGTGCCAGTCTTGCACCACAGCTTACCAGAATGGACTTGGCCGTCTTTCCTGCTGCCAGCTTGTACTTGGCATACTGTCTTACAGCAAAGTGATCCGGATTCTGTTCTGCCAGTTCATCAAACATCATATCCACCGGATTCTTGAATTCCTCATCATCCTCACGGACTTCCATTGCATTGATCATTTCAAGCAGTGTTGAAAAATTCTGTTCCTCTTCCGGTGCCTCATAATGAATATATCCAATCAATGCGGTATAAAGCAGCGTCTCCGCTTTGAGCCAGAAATCATCCCCGCCTTTGCTCTCCCCTTTTGTATTGGCGATCAGCGTTGTCACCAGTTTCAGAATATCCTTCTCAGAATGGAGATAGGCGAAAGGGTTATAGTGCATTGATTTTGAAAAGTTGATGGTATTAAATATCTTCATCCGGTACCCGTTCTTATAAAGGGCATTTCCCACTTCATTGACCAGACCTCCCTTCGGGTCCGTCACCACATAGGATGAATGCATCTGTAAAAGGTTCGGTTTTATGAAAAACCGTGTCTTACCTGAACCGGATCCTCCAACTACCAGAACATTCTTATTTCTGGCATATTTCGGAATCTTCGGTCTGCTGCTCATGGTAATCCTCTCAGACTGTGACAGAATCACATTGTTTGCAAACACAGGATCCTCAAATGGCTCAATATCCGCATGTCTGCCCCATCTGGCAGAACCATATTCCTCATTGTGCCGGAACTTCTTAGCGTTCTTTCCTTTCAGGTATACTGCAAGCCTGAGTGCTGCCCCGCAGGCAATTCCCACCAGCAGATCACCCGGATAAAGGCTCGGCAGAGGATTAGAAAAAGCCGTTGCAAATACACCATCAAGGACCAGACTCTGAACATTTTCCGATGCATTTGCTCCGGCTGCAATTCTCCATGCCTCACCAAGATTTGTTGCAAGCAATCCCAGAATGATATAGGGGATATTCAGGATCAGCTGCTTTTTCAACTGTTTTGTATTCATCGCGACCTCTCCTTCTTTTTCTCTGCTACCTTCTTCGGGATTGCCGCCACAATCTCCTTGAATTTCTTAAGTTTCTCCAGAACACTGGTCTTCTCTACGGAAGGCTTCTTGACCTGTTTTGCAGAATAATCCTGTAAAATCCTTGTGATGGCATCCGTATCTTTCGCCTTGAAAAAGACCGTATATACTGGTGGACTTGCCTCTTTATCTTTTACAACCGCAAAATCAACTCCGTATTTCTTTGCGATTTTTTGAAAATCTTTCAGACCTTCATCTGCTAAAGGAATAGAAGAAACTCCCTGTCCCTGCCTGATCAATGTTTTCACTGACTGCTTGCCGGTTGTTGGATGGATCTTATTAACTGCTGCTTTCCCAGCAGCCTTCACAGGGGCTTGTACTGCCTCTCTTAATCCCTTCATAAGCTGATCAAGTTCCGGTTTTAACATTTTGATTGCTATATTCACAGATTTGTTGGCAATCTCCCTGTCAACTTCTTCATGAACCAGTTTTCTCACTCCTTTCCATCAAAAAAACAGCCCGAAGGCTGTATCCACAAAGTTACTGTTCTTTTTTATTCTTATCCACACCGAGGACTCCCCTCATAGTGGATGAAGCTACATGAAAGCGGTTGGCTATTGCTATATCTGTAAGCACCGTATCATCCACCGCTGAACCACAAACCACGAGAATTCTGGATCTTCTTAACATATCTTCTGACATATCCATATAATCCTTGTACTCATCTGCATTACTGGTATCAATTACCTCCGGCAATGATAAAAGCGGACAGATTGGTGTGTAGCCTGCTTCATATAATTTTCTGCAATATCGTTTTGCAGACCTTTTGGCTCTGCTCCTGTCTGCACTCCAGGCAGATGTTACATAAGCCCACGGTTTGTTATTCATCTGCCGCCTCCTATCCCAGCTGGTATGCCTGAATTCTGTATTTTCCAAGTGCAAGCATTGTCATCCTGCTTTTCAAAGCTGCAATCACATCCGCAATATCCTCATCATCAATCGCCTGTAATCCATTACAGGACTTCATGACCAGATACCCGGACGGAAGGTATGCCTCCCCGTCAATGACCAGCTTTCTGCTTGCGTCATAGATCAGAATATAATCTGATTTTCCAATCATTACTGACGCACTGTTATTTCCAAATCCATCAAGGATCCTTAATGCTTCTCTGGTACTGATATAATTCACCTTCTGTTCGCCATCTACATAAATTGCCCCATCAGAAGGCATACTGTCACATCCGATTGCACAAACCAGTCCTTCCAGGTTTTCTGCAATCTTCTCAACATATGCCATGATTTTCTCCATATCCATTTTTGTCTCTCCTCTGCTATATTTTTCCTTCTGCCATATCGTGATTAACCTCTGCACGATAATAGCTGTCTATTGTTGCCGGTGCGTTATACAGTGCTGCCAGCATATACTGCTTGATGCTCCTGATCTTGGTAGTGTTTTCCTGCATACAGTTCATTACATAGCGGATATGCTCCATGTTCAGCTTCATGAACCGCCCCTTTACCACATTTACTGACTTCACATCCCCAGCAATACAAATGATCTTTCTTTTGGAACACACAACATCCAGAATAAGATCCATGATGCCGTCTATCATTTCTCTGTCATATGGATAATCCTGTTTCAAGGCCTCAATATTGAGCTGTTCCATGAAATATTTCTCATATCCCATCCTATCCTCATCCGCTGATAAGATAGGATTAGTATTATTAAAATCAGTATTATTGTTATAAGTATAATTAGGCTGTAAATTATACAGGTCCTGACCTGTAACATTTACTGGTGGTGAACTGTAATTCTTACTGGTCTTGACCTGTAAATTCTGCTGGTCTATGAAATTCTTTACATAGATCAGCGCCGGCTTGCCAAATCCCTGCCGGATTCTTTCAATCAAACCAAACTCTTCCAGCTCCGTCAGATACTTGATTGCTGATTTTTCTGCACAGTTCATTGCCTGTCTTATAGTTGTCAGGGTGAAAATGATATACACTCTTCCCTCATCATCAATCCAGCCGTTTTCCATCGACAGAGATACCCTGTCCAATAAAAGACCGTAAAGAACCTTTCCCTCTGTTGAAATATTCTGGAATCTGTTATCTGTAAACATCACCTTGGGAATCCTGTAAAATGCAAACTGCTGTGACTGTGCCCCATAGAAATAATCAAATGCCATTTCCTGTTTCCTTTTTCTTTCTCATGTCTTCCACCAGCTTTTTATAGCATGGAAAACAGAACGATTTATCATGACCATACGGACACTCATGGCTGCAATTCTGTGGATGACTTATAGGTGGTCTTCCACCAATTCCGCTGTAACTCTTTCCATTCTGTCCTCTTGTATCCTTATGTGCTTTTGCCACTGTAATCACCATTCCTTCCCATCAAAAAAGTGCCAGTCCCGTGGCAATCACCACAGGCTGACACAATCCTATTTTTTATAATACTTCTCTGCCTTTTGATTTTGCTGCTTTTTCCGCAGCATCCTTTACCGGAGGCTTTGCAGCTGCTTCCTTCTGCTTATCCTTCAGATCTTTTAATACGGATCCTTTCTCCTCTGCTTTTTCATCAATCTCTGTTTTCTTTTCCTGCTGTCTTGCCTCAAACTTCTCTGCAAGTTCAAAGACATGATCCTTGGAATCGTAATGGTAGACATTATCAGAAAGTCTTTCCTCCGGACTTACCTCCTTGGCATTCACATCCTTTACCATATCCCTGAGCGCATCAGCTGTCATGTCTCCATTATCGGGAACCAAAAGGATCTCATTGATGGAAGACGGAAGCACAAAGAAATCTCCGCCAACTCTTTCTGCTGCCTGATCCATGAAATCCTGATAGGCAATTACTCCTGCTCCGGAATTCTTATCAGGGACTGTAGCAACGTACATCGTTTCCTCCGCATCATCCGGAATTCCAAACATCTCATATACTTCCGGTCCCATCATTTCCTTCATGACCTCATTCATTCCCATGATCACTACTGGTCTGATCTCCGGTGAATTCTCCAGGGCATCTGACCTGAGCTGTTCATGGGAAACTCCCATACGATCCATCAGATTGTTGGTGACCAGAATAGATGCACGTCCATCTTCGCTGCTCTCCATCACAAAACGATATACAACTGCCAGATCTTCCATTCTGTCATGCGGTACGTTGGCAAGCAGATCAGCGTTTGCATCCGCTGAAATGACTTCCACAGAAAGCTTCTCTTTCATGTTCTCATAATCCATAAGAGCACTTACATCAATAGCAGGGGCTCTGTCAAGACCATCAGCAATGACCATTGTTGCACTGGCAAGCACTCCGGCATAATCATCCGTGTGCTCATAGCTTGCAAAGGCATTCTCAATATTGAAATTGACACCCACATTGTTGCCTTCCGGAACAACCGACATAGCTTCATAATTCTGATTTGTCTTCTCCACATTATTGAAGCTGATCCTTACATCATCATAGCCTCTCTCATAGAGCTTTTCTTTGATATCCTCTGCAAATTCCTGCTTAAATGTTTCGTAATTCATAGTTTTCCTCTCTTTCTCACCAGAAACCATAAAATCCATAACCCTGTATTCATCCGGGATGTTCTCACGGTCTCCATCGTAATATTCTGTAAAAGATTCCTGTGTATCTCTCACATATCCATAATCTGTAAACTGTCCCATTTCGTTAATGGCCACATCTCTACCGTAGGCCTCATAATCAATGTAATCAGCAAGATAATCCGGAACTTCCATCATACCGAGTTCTTCGATATAGTAATGTCCCAGATCAGCATTGCTTTCTACTCCCGGATAGATTTCATACTTATCCAGGTTATCAATAAGATTGATCACATCTTTAATGCTGCCTGTATAATCACTGATCTGCATTGCCGCCTGAAAATGGTTATAATCATGATCATCCAGCTCATCGAGCTTGGAAGCCAGATAATTGAGTTCATCCAGGTTTTCATATTCTCCCAACTTTTCATACAGCCCATCAACATAACAGTCATAATCACTAATGAACCATTCTTCATAAGGATTACCGATATCATCTTTTGAGCCGATTCCAATTCGTTCAAATACTTTTTGCAGTTCTTCTGATGTGGTGGGAAACTTCACCCATTCGCCGACCAACTCACCCTCGTTGTATTTTCCAAGATTGGTGATGAAGGCTTCAAACGGACAGTCATGGTCATATTCATACGCCATGCAATTTCCTCCTGATTTTATTATTCAGGTCGTCACCTGATTTTGGCATCAAAAAAGCGCCATACCCATCACCGATTCGGTAATGAGCTGACGCTTCATTCTTGATCCATATTCTTTTGCAAAAGAGAAACAAATGACTGACCGCTTTCGCGTTTCACGTCTCATTTGTCTATGATAATATTATCACACCCCTATTCAGAAAAAAAGAGTCAAAATAGTAGTCAAACCGTAGTCATTTGTAACAAAATAGTAGTCAAACCGTAGTCGTTCGTCGTGGTTATTCAGATTCCCTAGCTTTTATTCCTTTCCACGATATCAGACCTAATATCACAGTAACAGCAAAACATATTACCATAACTGTATTTCTCTGAATTTCTGTATCATATGCTTTCCAGCCTGCACCTATTATTGCAACTGCTATACTTACAAAGATTGTAAAAATTATTCTTCCTGCCAAGAACGCATGTTGTAAAATCATTGATGCGATGAATATTACAAAAGCTACTGTAATGTAGACAGCCACATGCCACTCTCTTGTATAAGTAAGCATATAAAATAATAATGATGCCAATCCTGAGCTTAATACATCAAATCTCCTTAGCAGAAATAATAAGCATGATAACACTGCACCAATCAATCCACCTATGACGGTAGCAAATGTCCCCGCCAGTTCGGCATCTAATTTTGCATTTTCTTTTTTCCGTGCTTCATAATAATATTCATCTTCATACATAACCTAATACCTCCCAGCCTTACATACAATTATCAAATGTTTCCTTTTTCTTTTTCATTTTTTACTTTATATGCTATAAGATTCAGTACATAATCAGGAACCTCGCTCACACCCCGTTCCCAGTCCTGCATCGTTCTATACGGAATTCCAAGCCATTCAGCAAATTCTTTTCTGTTCATATTTGTCTGTTCACGGACCTTTACACACATAGCAGACATTCTTTTCTTCCTTCCTTCTTTATCAGCCTTTTCATTTTCAATTACCACTCCATCCGGTAATATAAAATCATAATTTTCAAAATTGCTCATATCTGCCTCCATATACGGAATCCGTGTCTGTTTATTAATTTGATTATATACACGAAATCCGTATACGTCAAGTCATTATTTGCCACTTACAGCAAACTGAGGATAATCATGGTTAACCTCTGCCTGATAATAACCACTGATGGTACTTGGTGCATTGAACAATGTTGCCAGCAGATATTTCTTGATGTTATGCACTTTTGTGGTATTTGATTTCATACATCCCATTGCATATTCAATATGCGAACTGGTCAGTTTCAGAAATTTACTTCTAACCAGCTCCGCCGGATATTTATTGGATGCCACTACAATTTCATTGTTCCTGCATAACACTGTTTCCAAAATCAGATCAAAGATGCCATTAAGTAACTCTTTGTCAAACGGATATCTCTCTAACAGAATATCCAGATCAATATTATCTCTGATAAGTTCTGCATATGCTTGTACGTCGGATCCTATCTCATCATTTCCAGATACGATAAGATAAGATTCAGTATTACTCAACTCAGTATTATTTATATTATTCTTATTAGTGTGAATATTTTTCACTTCTGGAAGTGTAATTTCTTCACTTCTAGACATGGCTTTTTTACACTTCAAGACATGTAAATTCTTCACTTCTGAAACTCCTGTTTTTTGCTCAGAAGTGTAATTTCTACACTTCTGAACATCCTGCACCATAAACTGTTTTAGATAAATCATGGTTGGTTTTCCCTGCCCCTGACGCTTCTTTTCAATCAAACCTATACCAGCATCCGTGTCCAATTCCTTCATTATGGATATTGCTTTTTTGTTACTGCATCCCAGAGCCTCCATGATATCTTCAAGCGAATAATATATGTAAGCTCTCCCTTCATCGTCCATCCACTGATTTTTCATAGATAGCGACATCCTATCCAGCATCAGTCCGTACAACACCTTTGCCTCCACTGATATTTTTTTGAAATACTCTTCTGTAAATAATAACTTCGGTATCTTATAAAATGAAAACTGATCCGCTTCTTTTCCATAGAAATAGGATAGTCTTATTCTGTCTTCCATTTGAATCTCCTTCCTGTTCCAGAAGTGCCGTTTCTACACTTCTGAAACATTATAATTATATTTCTACTCTGACTGTATCTGATCTGCACTCCACTGTTCCAATAGCTGAATGATTATATTTTCACGTTCTTTCGTTGAATACTGCGGTGGAAAATATTTATCCAGTCTCTTTGCTGAAAAAGATAACTTTGATTCCTTGCTCTTCTTCGGTAATGCATCATTCATTATAGAAATGACACTGAATTGTGTTACATTGGATAAGTTAGGATAATTCTTCAATGCTTCAACCTGTACAGGCTTCAAAAATCCATTTTCCTTAAAATATTCATATACCCATTTCTGTACCTGTTCATCAAGGTATGAAAGATCTACTGCCATAGCAATGGTTATCTTTTTTATATCCACATAATCCAAAAGCTCTGGAATAAGTTCTGTAAGTCTTATATATTTTGTTACCTGTCTTCCTGTCATTCCAGCCTCATCACCAATAGTCTCCCTTGTTTTTTTGTTAATATCTCCTGACTTGTGGAACTCAGTTCCACAAGTTAAATCTACTCTGCTACCTTGACGGCTCATAGCTTCCATTTTCATCTTAAAGCTAAATGCTCTTTCACTCGGAAGTATTTCTTCCCTCTGAATATTGGCATCGACCATTTTTATAATGGCTTCATCATCTGACATTTCCTTTACGATGGCCGGAACCTTTTTCAATTCCACAATCTTTGCTGCGTGTAACCTGCGATGTCCAGATATCATTTCATAATTTCCGCTCTGATCAGGTCTTACAATTACTGGATTCAGAATGCCATTTTCCCTGATACTATCAACCAAAGTATCCATCTTTTCATCATCCAGCACCTTAAACGGATGGTTCGGAAACGCATGAATTCTTTCAATCTCTATTTCCTGAGTGCCGGCAATCTCCGGTACTCCCAATAATTCATCTACAGACTGTAATTTAATCTTTCCTGCTACTCTGCTTGCCATAATTACTCTGCCTCCTTCAATACTTCTTTAGTTAATGCCATATAAGCAAATGCCGCTTTTCCCTTTGGATCATAGGAATAGATGCTTCCACCCTCCACACTGACCTCTGATGCCCTTACTGACATCGGTATCTCTGTTTCAAATACCTTAATTGATGCAGAATAGGTATCATACACCATCAGGGAAATATCCCTGGCATAATTAGTTCTGTTATCAACCATCGTCAAAAGTATTCCTTCAATCTTGAGCTTTGGGTTCAGCTGCTTCTTTACTCTTCCTATTGTCTTGATCAGCTGCTGTAAGCCTTTGACCGGAAGATACGCAGCCTGCACCGGTATCAGTACAGAATCTGCACATGCCAATGCGTTAATTGTCATCATTCCAAGTGAAGGCATACAATCAATTATGATGTAATCATAAAATTCTCTCAGCCTGTCTACCATAGATCTCAGAATCAGTTCCCTGCTCATGGCATTTACCAAAGACACCTCTATCGCTGATAATTCTATGTTGGCTGGGATAAGGTCCACTCCTTCCTTATGGTGTAAGATAGTCTTTTCTATATTCAGTTTTTCATCATTCACAATGTTCATCATCAGTGTTGCCAGAGAATACTCCATTTCATCCGGCTCCTCATAACCTAAGCTGATTGTAAGACTTCCTTGTGGATCAGCGTCTATCATAAGCACTTTCTTTCCTTCCTGTGCCAATCCTATTCCTAGATTCACACATGACACTGTTTTACCTACTCCACCTTTTTGATTTGATACTGCTATTACTCTGCACATAATCTGTTCCTCCTTTATTCATCCCAATATTTGTTCATATTTAATTTCAACATTTCCAAAATTTCACGCCTCATCTGCTCTGCCGTGTAACTGACAGGGAAAAATCTGTGAAGCTGCTCCGTTTTGAATACTACGCGGTCTATCTCTTTTTGCTTAATTTCACTTAGGATATCTTCCATATCCCTTACTGTAAGGTTCCCATCCGCACTCAATTTCTTTATACGGAGTGCCTGGGAAAGTGATGGTGTGCACTGTGCAAATTCCATTGCATCCAGCATTTCCTTTTGCTCCTTCTTTTTCAGAAATGACAACTGAACCGCCGGAGTAAATCCCATACTTCCGTCATCCACCTTTTCAAGCATTTCAGGAATAAGTTCTGTTATTTTGATATATCTTTGAACCTGCTTGGGGCTGTCTCCACATTCTTCTCCAATGAGCTCAATGCTTTTCTTTCCCAAATTATGGTCTACCTGACCACATTTTCTTCTTCCTGCCTTCCTTTTGATTGCTTCATACTTCATTTTGTAAGCAAATGCTTTTTCACTTGGACTGATCATTTCCCGTTGTAAATTTGAATCAACCATAGATACAACCGCTTCATCATCTTTTAATACGCGAATGATCACAGGTACCTTACGATAACCGATCTTTTCAGCTGCAAATTTTCTTCTGTGACCCGATATGATCTCATAAGTTCCATCCTGCCTCGGTCTGACTATCAGAGGATTTAATATTCCATACTTCTTAATGCTCTCCTGTAATTCAATCATCTGACTGTCCGCCTGAACCTTGAATGGATGGTTTACAAATCCCCGAAGTCTTTCCAGCTCAATCTCTACAACTCTTTCATCCTGATCCAGCAATTCCTTCTTTTCTTCCATAGGCAACTTCCTTTCCCTGAACGCAAAAAAGCCCGTCCAGAATAGATTGTTTTTATCTAATCTGAACGGACTCTTCCGACAGGCCTGATATCACAGGCAAGAATATAGTGTTTTATCTCACTGCTTTTCCTAATTTTACACCCCAAAACTCATCCTACACTGTAGTTAATCCCTCTAGGTGACAGACCGGAAAATATGAATCGGTGACAAGCATCCATCCCCGCTGACAAAGTCAGTATTTTCAACCTTGTTTCGCTGACAAATTTGTCACTGAAATTGCAATTCTGCACAAAAAAAGCGGCAATGAAACTATCTTCATTACCGCTAAAAATGAGCGTCTCCTATAGGAATCGAACCTACAATAGAGTCTTAGGAGGACCCCGTTATATCCATTTAACTAAGGAGACAAATGCCGTATTTTCG
>ENA-OROD01003019-OROD01003019.1-human-gut-metagenome-genome-assembly--contig:-NODE-3019-length-11555-cov-2.713130_pt1 | contig 11555 bp, 8 predicted proteins | sample MGYA00242123_ERZ509038 | MGnify/ENA primary metagenome ERZ509038 (study PRJEB26280, sample SAMEA2338719) | human gut metagenome | biome: human gut; feature: human-associated habitat; material: faeces... | reverse complement strand
TGTATGGAATACGCCTGCCGAATATCCGCAATCTTCGGATTGACGGGACATACACGGAGAATTCCGGGAAGAACGGAAAACTTTCGTATACAGTGGCAGACGGACCGACAATTTCCGTGAATGACGGTATCTGCATCAACGGGGATCAGCCGGATTACAAGGTAATTGCCATCTACCCCTATCGCTATCTGACACTGGAGGTGGAAAAGTTATGATCCTTGGAACCAAAGATGTCACAGAGATGCTGAAAAATGCTTCAGAGCTTGAGATCAGCAAAGCGATTTCGAAGGGAATCAAGCTGGTACAGTCCGCGGCACGGGCGGAATGTCCGGTGGATCACGGTGAACTGCGGGGAAGTATTTTCACCGTGGTAGAGACAGAAGGCCGGAATGTAACCGGCATCTGTTATACAGATAAGAAATATGGTCCATATGTGGAATTTGGCACCGGTCCGAAAGGCCAGGAGAACCACGAAGGAATTTCACCGGACACAACGCCGGTTTATACACAATCACCCTGGTGGATCCACGAAGGCAGCGGCCCGAATGAGGTGGATCGGGCAACCGCGGAAAAATATGGCTGGTTTTACATTGACACACCGGAAGGGCGATTTTATCAGTGTACCGGCCAGCCTGCGCAGCCTTTTCTATATCCAGCACTGAAGAACAATGAGAAACAGATTGAGCAGGTGATACGAGAGGAGCTGAGAAAACAGTTTTGAAGAACGTAAAAGATCAGGTATATGCGGCGCTGGATGCCGTATTTGAGAATGTAACGGACCAGTACCCGAAGGACTGGGCGGCACTGCCTGCGGTGCAGTACACAGAAGAGGATAACAAGGTCTACGAGCGCACGGACAAGGAAGAGAAAGCCTACGTTCGGTACCGGGTTGACATCTGGAACAACAGGTCTACTTCCGAAGCTGCCATGCAGGTAGATGCGGCGCTGTCGAAGCTCGGTCTTGTGCGCATCCTCTGTCAGGATACGCCGGATCCATCCGGTATGAAGCACAAGGTGATGCGTTACGAAGGAATTATCGATATGGAGTCGGAGCAGGTATTCTGGCCGGCTTAGGAAAGGAGCAAATATGTTAGCAAATGGTGCAAAATTAGGATACAAGAAACACGGTGCGGCAGAAAGTGCCTACACAGATCTTCCAGGTCTGAAAGAGATTCCGGAGATTGGAGTGGAGGCCGAGAAGGTGGACAACACCTGTCTGACAGATACTCACAAAGTATATGAGCAGGGAATCGGCGATCTGCCGGAAATGACTTATAAGTTCAAATACGACAATACAAAAGCTACTTCTCCGTATCGGCTCATGAGAACTGCGCAGGAGAACAAGGATCTGCTGGATTTCCAGGAAACGGCAGCAGATGGTACAAAGTGCAGCTTCAGCGCGTACGTTTCCGTAAAGCGTACCGGTGGTGGTGTCAATGGTGTGGTTGAGTTCGAACTGACTATGCTGGTACAGAGTGATCTTACCTGGACGGATCCATCGTAAAGAAGCGAAGAAAGAGAGGGTACATAAATGAGCGAATTTGCTGGCGGCATTGATGAAGAAATCGGTGTAGAGGAGAAAGAAAAATCCGACAAAATCACAAGCATCGAGGAGAAAAAGCCGAAAAGACGGCCGTTTCACTACTGGGAAGTAGGGGACAGAAAACTGAGTCTGAAGCTGAATACCAGAATGATCGAGACTCTGGAAAATAAATACAAAATGAATGTCATGAATCTGGTTGCTGGCGGTGATATCCCGCCGCTGTCTGTCATGCTTACTGTAGGGCAGGCGGCAGCGACCCCATGGACGCACAAACTGAAATACGAGGATGTTCGGAAAATGTATGACAAATGGACTGAGGACGGTGGCGATCAGATCACTTTCTATTCTCAGATCATTATGCCGACAATGGTGGTTTCTGGTTTTTTCCCGCAGGATCAGGCGGACGACCTCATGAAGAATCTGGAAGCAGCAGAAGAAATGATGTAACGCTTGTCTCCGATGATCTGGATGAACTGTATGAACAGGCGCTGGACTGCGGCATCCGCCCGGCGCTCTTCTGGGAGCTGTCACCGCTGGAGATCGCGGATCTGATGGCGAGTTACCATCGGAGGGAACGCCGGAAATTCAAGCGGCAGGTAGGACTGTCCTTCCTGCAGGCAGAAGTAACCGCGCGGTATGTCGCATTGCAGAAGGATGATCCGCTTCCGGAACCATGGGAGTATTATCCGACGCTGTTCGAGGAAGAAAAACAGGCATTCGAACAGGAAAAATTGAAAGAGTATTACGAAAAGCGGCGGGATGCCGCGAGATACAACCAGAGACGACATCAGATGGAAGAGAACTGATGTCGTCTCTCCTTTTAAAAATAGGAAGGAGGTGAAAACGATGGCAGAAGATCTTGCAAAATTGCAGGTTGTTATTGAGGCCACTAACGCACCATTGAAGAAAGAACTGAAAAAAGCGCAGGATATGGTAAAAGAGGCTTCTGGTAATATGGAAAAGCAAAGTTCTGTGAAGGCTTTTTCTGGTGAAATAACAAAGGCTCAGCAACTGGCAAAAAAGATGCGTCAAATTGTCAAAGAAGCACAGGTGCAGGCCGGTACCAAGGTGTATACAGAGGAATACAAAACCGTGCAGAAAGAAGCGGACAATGCTAAAAGAAAGCTGAGACAGCTTCGTGAAGAAGAAAAAGCTCTGGAGCAGATGGGGCAGAGTCAGGGAATGTCTGAACAATATCAGAAAGTCAGCGATTCTGCGAAAAAAGCGCAGCGGGAACTGGATGCACTGAAGAAAAAAATGGAAGAACTGGAACAGGATGGCAAAGAAAAGCAAGTAGCTCCCAAATTTGCAAAAGTGGATGGAGAATACAGAGTTGAAAAGGAAAAGCTCGAAAATCTGAAGCAGGAATATGAGAACAGACGAAAAAACAGGCTTACCATGCAAGATGTAGACTCTGACGGTAAACTCATAAATATCGAAGAGGAACTGTCAAAAAGCCTGGATCGTGTCGAGGCGCTGGAGGCGAAGATAAAAGAACTGCGAAAGGAAGGAAAGGAATGGCAGCCAACAGAAGCAGCTATAAAACTTTCTGGCCAGATGGAGCAGGCATCCGAAAAACTCGGAAAATATCAGAGTCAGATGACGCAGATGCGGGCAGACGGCGTGGATCGGGGAACAGACGCTTGGATCAAAAATCAGAAAGCGATTAATCAGGCAACGCAGGAACAGGCGAAATATCAGAACATGAAAGCAAATATGGAAAATGCCGGAACTGATATGAAAGGAACCAAAATCACCGGAATATCCGGAATGCTTTATGAAATAAAGGCATTTAAGGAGCGCCTGAAAGCAAACTTGAAAGAGGCCTTTGAGGGTACCAAAGTTGGTAAGGGCTGGGGAGATATCAGCCGACTTCTTGGAATGATTTCAAAAGAGGCCGAACGGGCATCTACAAAAATCAAGAAGTGTTCCGGAGCAGCCGCATCTCTGATCCATCGTTTTAGTAACGGCATTTCCGTCGCCGGGCGGTTTGCGAAAGGCCTTTTGAGCCTTGGCAGAGGAGCCAGAAATACAGCCGGCGGATTCCAGGGCGGCCTGAAAGGGCTGCTGATGTACGGATTGGGAATTCGTTCCCTCTTCGCGCTGGTCAATCGTCTGCGCAGTGTCCTGACAGAGGGGATGAACAATCTGGCGCAGTACAACGACAGCACCAACGGCAGTCTTTCTATGCTGATGTCGTCCCTGACACAGCTGAAGAATGCTCTGGCAACAGCTTTTGCGCCGATCTTGAATGCAGCAGCACCGATGCTGAATCTTCTGATTCAGAAAGTGACGCCAGCCGTAACGGCGCTGGGACAGCTCTTTGCGTCACTGACTGGTCAGTCCGGCTTTGTAGCAGCAAAAAGAGTCAATCAGGACTATGCCAAGAGCTTAAACTCCAACGCAGACAGCGCGAAGAAAGCCAACAAAGAAAATAAGAAGCTGCAGAACACGCTGTTCGGTTTCGATCAGATCAACAAGCTGAATGACAATTCCGACAGTGATGATAACGCAGACACCAGTACAGGAGGTGGTTTAACACCAGCGGACATGTTCGAGTCCGTTCCGCTTGACAGCAAAGTCAGTGATTTTGCGAAAAAGCTGAAAGATGCATGGAAAAATGCGGATTTCACGGAGATCGGACAGATTGTCGGTACAAAACTGAATGATGCGCTGAATCGGATTCCATGGGGACCGATCCAGAACACGTCACGGAAAGTCGGCAAGTCCATTGGTACCTTTATCAGCGGTTTCGTTGAAGTACCAAATCTTGGTACCAACATCGGAAAAACGATCGCTGAGGCGGTCAATACCGGTGTAGGAGGTATCAATGCCTTTCTGGATAACACCAGATGGGATTCCGTCGGAAAATTTATCGGCGATGGGCTGAACGGTGCCGCAGATACTGTAGACTGGCCGGGAATCGGTCATCTGTATGCGCAGAAGTGGAATGCGGTATTTGCAGTTATCGGTGAAGCAGCGCGGACCTTCAAGTGGACCGGCTTCGGACAGGATCTTGCAGGCGGGCTGAATACCGCAATTACAGATTTCGACTGGGCAGGAAACGGAGTACGGGTTGGTGATCTTGCAAAAGGTTTACTCAATACCATTGTAGCTGTTCTGGAGCAGACGGACTGGCGGAAACTTGGAAATTCCGTAAGAACGTTTGTTGTATCAATTGACTGGTCTGGCATCGTCAGCGAACTTGCACGCGGATTTGGAGCAGCATTTGGATCGCTTGGAGCTCTGATTGGTGGGCTGGTCGGCGAGACATTTAAGTCTGCTCAAAAGTATTTTGCTCAGAAAACGAAAGAGTGCGGCGGTCATGCGGTGTTGGGATTCTTTAAGGGAATTCTGGATGCAATTGACGGCATAGGGACTTGGATCAAGAAAAATATTTTTGATCCGTTTATGAAAGGGTTCAAAAATGTATTTGAAATTCACAGTCCGTCCAAAGTCATGGCAGAGATGGGAAAATATCTCATCGAAGGAATGCTGAATGGAATTACGGATAAGATCTCCGATATCAAACAGAAATTTTCCGAAATCAAGGACACCATCAGCAAAAAATGGAGTGAAGTCCAGACAGACACTTCGAAAAAGTGGAAGCAGATCAACGATGATACGTCGAAGAAAATAGCGAATCTCCGCGATGATGCCAAAACAAAATTTGAGGAAATCCGTTCCAAAATTTCAGATAAATGGTCTTCGGTACGTCAGAACACGGAGACAAGCTGGAATAACACGAAGACCAGTCTTGCCCAGAAATGGTCTGGGATCCGCTCGGATGCGTCGTCAAAATTCGAGAATATCCGCAGTACAGTGGCTCAGAAGTGGACAAACCTGCACGGAAATACGACTTCCACTTGGTCTCAGATCGGCAGCAGTTTGAAAAATACTTGGTCAGATTTGAAGAGCAATGCGTCGAAAGCGTTTGGAACGATCAGTGACAATATCCTCGGCTGTTTCCGAAATTTGAAAAATTCCCTGAAGAGCACAATGTCCGGCGTGGCAAATGCCATCATTTCGCCGATCGGCAGCGCGGTCAACGGAGTGATCAGCGGCGTCAACTGGATTCTCGGTAAAGTCGGCAGCAGCAAGTCGTTCGCGAAGTGGCAGGTACCGAAATTCGCACAGGGATCCGAAGGCCTGCAGGCGGATACGCTTGGAGTTGTCAACGATCAGCCTGGAGGAATCTATCGTGAGATGGTTATCCGCCCTGACGGCAGTGCTTTCGTTCCGCAGGGCAGGAATGTTCCATTGATGATGGAAAAGGGTACGCAGATCGTACCGGCGAAGCAGACACAGCAGTATCTGAGCATGATGCCACACTTTAAAAATGGTATCGGAACCAAAATCAAAGATACTATTTCCGACGTATGGAGTTATGTATCCCACCCTTCGAAACTGGTGGAGCTGGCGCTTGAAAAGTTCGCAGACGTTGGAAACGCCGCTGAACCGGGACTCAGTATCGCAAAAGGTGTGATCTCACAGGTAAAGGGCAGCATCACAGATTTTGTCAAGAACCTATTCAGCGAATCCACACCAAAAGTAAATTACGTTGCCAGCAAGGGCGTGGAGCAGTGGCGTTCACTTGCTATTAAGGCGCTGCAACTCACCGGTCAGTATTCGGCGGCAAACCTGAACAGCCTGCTGTACCAGATGCAGACAGAATCATCAGGCAACCCGAATGCTATCAATCTGTGGGACAGCAACGCAAAACGCGGTACCCCGTCGAAAGGCCTGATGCAGGTAATTGATCCGACCTTCCGCGCATATGCGATGGCACCATACAATCAGAATATCTGGGATCCGCTCAGCAACATGATTGCATCCATCCGGTATGCAGTAAGCCGATACGGCAGTCTTGGAAGAGCATATCAGGGTCACGGATACGCATCCGGCGGTTTCCCGCAGACGGGCGAGTTCTTCATGGCGCGCGAATCCGGGCCAGAGCTTGTAGGCCGAATGGGAAGCAGAAATGCGGTTGCCAATAACGATCAGATAACGGAGGGCATCAAAGGTGCCGTATTTGAAGCTATGCTAGATGCATTCCAGGCAGGCGGTATTTTTGAGCAGAAATCCGATGCGAACAAGGACGTTACCTTGGAGCTGACGATCAAAGCCGATTCGGAAACCCTATATAAGGTCGTCCGGAAAGGAAAAGAGAAACACGATGGAAGATACTATGTGATCGAGACGATTTAGGAGGTGGGCACATGGATGGAATGATTGGTGTTGACGGGAAAACATTCAAGTGCCCGTCATCCTTTAAATGGAAAAAGAACGACATCAGTGCAAGCGATGCCGGAAGAACAGATGATACCCTTATGCATAAGAACAAGGTGGGCGAAAAGCGCACCTTGTCTCTTGGCTGGGTCTGCCTGACAAAAGCTGAAATCCATGAGATTCTGGTGGCGTTCGAGCCGGAATATGTCAATATTACATATTGGGATCCATTAGACGGAAAGGACATGACGCGGCGGTTTTATACCGGCGATATGGAAGCTGATGTGAAATGGTGGGCGAAAGGCCGCGAACGGTACTCTACACTAAATTTTGAGGTCATAGAAAGGTAGGAAAACATGCGGACATTATCAGAAAAGTTTAAAGAACTGCAGGAAGAGCATCCGGGGCAGGTTCTGCGCTTTGTAGATCTTACGCTCAAAGATGGAACGGTTCTGAATCTGACAAATCATCAGTTGTGGGAGAAAGGATTTCAGTTCGAGGATGCTGTTTCTGGAGAAAGCAGTTTTGATATCGGATCGGTAATTGTTAATCAGTGTATCGTTAATATCAACAACATCTATAACGATTACAGCAATTATAATTTCGAAGGTGCGGAAGCGGTTTGCTATCTCGGTATGAATGTAGGCGAGAAGACCGAACAGATCGAAAAAATCCGAATCTGCACGATGACGGTGGTAGAAGCTCCGTATCAGAACAGTTCCATTATTTCTCTGACCTGTCAGGATAATGCCCGCAAATTCGACCGGGACTATGCAGAAAGCAAGCTTTCATATCCGGCCACCAGATCGCAGATTATCCGGGATGCCTGTAATGTATGCGGCGTAACACTGGGTACGGTATCTTTTTACGGAGATGACTATGTAGTGCAGGAGCGGCCGGCGGATGAGGCATTAACCTTCCGCCAGGTGCTTTCCTGGACGGCACAGCTTGGATGCCAGTGGATGCGCTGCGACGAATACGGACGTTTGTGCATTGGATGGTATCAGCAGAAGCCAGTGGCAGAAGATCTGCTTAAGATTCGAAGCACGATCGGACTTACTGTTAATCTGGAAGAAGTTGTGATCACTGGTCTGAAGGTGACAGAATATACAACAGATAGTTCCGATGGAGCAGCATATCTCTATGGAACAGAAGGATATGTTCTTTCTATTGAAAAGAACCAGCTGATCACAAAAGGAACTGGAAAGGAAGCCGCTGAAAAAATTGGACAGCAGTGTGTAGGCATGCATTTTCGACCGTTTTCCTGCAGCCAGCTGATGGATATTGCAATGGAAGCCGGAGATGCGGTGGTGGTTACAGATTGGAAAGGGAATACTTATCAGAGCTATGTAACCGTGACAACTCTGAAACCGGGAGAATATCAGAGCGTTGCCTGCAATGCCAAGAGCGCGGAGCGAAACAGCTACAAACGGTATGATGAACTGACACAGGCATATCTTGCACAGAAAAAGCAGTATCAGGCGCAGAAAACAGCTTGGGAAAATCAGATCGAAGAGCTTGGCAAACGCCTAAAAGAGTCTCCCGGTCTTTATACAACCGAGGAAAAAGATTCTTCTGGTGGGAAGATTTTTTATTGGCATAATAAGCCGACGTTGAAAGAATCCGATATTATCTGGAAAATGACAGCGGATGCCTGCGGCGTATCCACAGATGGCGGAAAAACGTGGAATGCTGGACTCTCTGTTGACGGTAAACTGATTGGCAAGATCATGAGTACGATCGGCCTTAATTTCAGTTGGGGCGTTGGCGGCGAACTGATAATCCAGGATAAGTCCGGGAATGAAACCATGTATGTCAATGCAGAAACAGGAGAAGTAAGAATCCGAGCCACTTCGTTTTCTATATCTGGAAAAACAGTGAACGACATCGCAAAAGATTATGCAAATAGCACACTGGATGATTTTTTACAGGGCGAATATGCAGATGCGATGACTGAAATTTCGGAATCGCTTGATAAAAAAGCAGAAACATGGTATCAGGATACGGATCCATCGTTGAACTGGAATGAAAGAAGGGAAAAAGAGCCTCTGCAGGACAGCGAAAAGGAAACCATCACAGATTCTAAAAATGAAGATCTTCTTACCGTGTGGGAACGAGAAAAAGTTTCCCATAATGGAGACTTGTGGCATAATACCACAACGAACGTGCAGTATATCTACATCAACGGAAACTGGCAGGAAATGAATGTACCGGATGAAGTTTTCGATAAGATTGACGGGAAAGCTCAGATTTTTGTGGCAGAACCGGAACCGCCGTATAACGTTGGCGACACCTGGTTTACCGGCACGGAAATCCGGGTATGCATACAAAAACGAGAGTCCGGCAAATATCAGGCCAGCGATTGGTTGAAAAAGGATGCGTATACAGACGATTCTGCGTTGAACACTTTTTTGAATGGAAGCTATAAAAATACGCTTACGGAAGTTCGCTCGCAGATTGATGGAAAAGCGGAAACCTGGCGGCAGGAAAGTGATCCGGCAACTGCATGGACTACAACAGCCGAAAAAGCAAAGCACAAAGGAGATTTATGGAATAATACCAAAACACAGAAATCTTATATCTATAACGGTACAGGATGGGAAGAGATGACTTCAACACCGCCTGAAGCTGTCTTTGATATGATTGATGGAAAAGCTCAAATCTTTGTCAGTACACCAGTTCCTCCATACGCAATTGGAGATTTGTGGTTTAACAACCAAACTTCAGATATCTTAACCTGTATAGTAAACAGGGAATCTGGCAAGTTTACAGCGGCCGATTGGCAAAAAAGGAATAAATATACCGACGATTCTGCTTTCACAAAATGGATGAATGGTGAATATTCCAATACACTGCAGGAAGTAAAAGGACAGGTGGATGAAAAAGCAGAAACATGGAGACAATCTGCGGATCCATCAAAATCATGGACAACTACTACTGAAAAAACAAAACATAAAGGGGATCTCTGGTATAACACAACAGAACAGAAGTCTTATATTTACAACGGAAGCACCTGGGAAGCCATGAAGGCGGAGCCGCCGAGTTCCGTTTACGACTCTATTGACGGAAAAGCGCAGATCTTCGTAAACACGCCAAAACCGCCATATGATGTGGGAGACCTGTGGTTTAATGATTCTACATCAGACATTATGACCTGTGTTACAGGAAGGAAAAGTGGAAATTACGTTTCTTCGGATTGGCAGAAGAGGAACAAGTATACGGATGATTCTTCTTTAAATACATGGATCAATGGAACATATAAAAATACGCTGTCGGAAGTCAGAGGCCAGATAGACGCGAAGGTTGAGACATGGAGACAAAGCACCGACCCGGCGACATCATGGACAACGGATGCGGCAAAAAAACTGCATAAAGGAGATTTGTGGTATAACACCAATACGCAGAAGTCCTATATTTACAACGGAAGCACCTGGGAAGCCATGAAGGCGGAGCCGCCGAGTTCCGTTTACGACTCTATTGACGGAAAAGCGCAGATCTTCGTAAACACGCCAAAACCGCCATATGATGTGGGAGACCTGTGGTTTAATGATTCTACATCAGACATTATGACCTGTGTTACAGGAAGGAAAAGTGGAAATTACGTTTCTTCGGATTGGCAGAAGCGAAACAAATACACAGATAATACGGCAGTAGATGATCTGAATAAGAAATTGAATCAGGAGGAGATCTTCAACCGCCTGACAAATAATGGAGTGGAGCAGGGCGTGTACATGAAAGATGGAAAGCTCTATTTGAATTTCACTTATGCACTGGGCGGTGTTTTAAAGCTCGGCGGAAAAAATAATGGCAATGGAGAGCTGCAGGTTTATGATGAAAATGGAAATGTAATTGGATCCTTGTCTAAAAACGGCTTTCGTATTGAACAGGCAGAAAAGATTAGTTTAGGCGAATATTTTAACTATGATTCCAGTGGAAAAATTAATGGAAACAAAGATGTATTTTTGGCTATGGGCGGATGGCAGATCAAAAAAACAACGGTATACGATGAACCAGCTGAGTATTGGGAAACTTCCGGAAGTCAGTTAAATGGAATTGGTGCTTATGGTCCATGGGCTTTCTGGGGAGGCTGGAACGGAGGAAGTGCGTTTAAAAAAGAAAATTACAAATTTCTCGTTACAGAAGATGGTGTGTGCAAGGCGATGTCCTGGGTAACCGGTTCTCGCGCGGAGTGGAAACAGGATATTCGAGAATACGAAGATGGTGCGTTGGAAAAAGTCCTTGGCTCCACCGTGTATCGATATCAGCTGAAAGAACATCCCAAAAATGAAGAGGGAAAACATATCGGATTTGTTATTGGCGACGGATATGCATTGGCGGAGGATATGTTAGACGAGAGCAAAAGTAGCGTTGATATGTATAGCGCTTTGGGAATTGCCTATAAAGCCATTCAGGAATTGAATGCAAAGGTAAACCGGCTGGAAGGAGAAATAGCATCGTACAGACAGGAGGCAGAAAATGGCAAGATTTGAAGAATATCTGGAAAAAACAGAACCAGAAGATACCGATATTTCAGTTCTGTATGATGGAGATGAAAATGCGACGAAGAAATTTTCATTGGGAAATCTTGTCAAATGGATGCTGAACCGCGCGAAAATAGGTCTGTTGGAAACCAATGCAAAAACTGTGACGGATTCTATTAATGAAGTGAATACTCGTGCAAAGACCAATACGGCGAGGATTGAAGCGATTGAGAAGAATCCTGTGAAATCTGAAAATTTGAATGGGCAGGTTTTTGGACTGGCTTGGATTTATTGGACAAACA
>ENA-OROD01003013-OROD01003013.1-human-gut-metagenome-genome-assembly--contig:-NODE-3013-length-11570-cov-13.257317_pt1 | contig 11570 bp, 15 predicted proteins | sample MGYA00242123_ERZ509038 | MGnify/ENA primary metagenome ERZ509038 (study PRJEB26280, sample SAMEA2338719) | human gut metagenome | biome: human gut; feature: human-associated habitat; material: faeces... | reverse complement strand
CAGAGACAACACATCACAGCCACACACACAGTTTATAATAAATCACAGTAAGGGAAACGAAGGAGTGAAGAATAATGGATAAAACATTATACGCAATGGTACTAATAATGTTGGCGTTGTCAACAATATGTTATTTGGTTGGTTATAGTGTGGGGTTAGGTATATTATGACAAGGTTGGAGAAATACGCAAAGAGATATGGTGATATACCATATCCAGAAAACATAACTGAAAAACAGGCAAAAAGGTATGTTGAAACATATGTTAAGCTTGGTCGGTCAAGGGGTCGCGCAAAGGGCGAGGTATTAAAAAAATATAAGAAGACCATATCAAGACTTAGAAGATCTGGTTATGTCGTCCCCGAAAACATCAAGTTACCTGCAAAATACGACACATCATACATATACGCGCAATCCTTTAAACCCAACCCACAAACAGGCGAAGTTTATCCAGGTTTATATGCACGTGGTAAGTCGTTCGGGGTTAAAACAAAGCCGTCACCACCGACACCGCCTAACATTTATGAGTTGATTTATTTTAACACAATTTCATATATAAGAGATTTTGAGACAACGTCTAATCGTAAGGCAGAGGGCGCCCCTACCTTGCTCGACTTTTTTGAGGGTATTGCTGAGGTATATGGGAATGAAATTGCGGGGCGGTTGATAGATGAGGCAGAAAAAGCGGGCGAAACAATAACAGTCGACGAATTATACAATGAAACAGATGCACAATCATATGTGCGAAGTGTAGAAAGATTTGTAAGAAAGGTTTTAGAGTTATTACCACAAACCGATTGATAGGGTGATACTATGACATTTGTTGGAGATTTTGAAACCACTGTGTATGACGGACAAGAATACACCGAAGTATGGGCCAGCGGTATTTGCAACATATCAGATTTATCTTGTGTTATTCATAACAGTATCGGTAAAACATTTTCATATCTTGAAAACGTCGGCGAGGATGTTGTAATATATTATCACAACTTAAGATTTGACGGTGAATTTTATGTCTCATATTTACTGAATGAATTGAAATACAAATATTACGAGGGTGAGCGCAAAAAGAAAAAAACCTTTAAATGTGTGATATCGGACGCGGGATTGTGGTTTAACATCACAATAACCACACCCAAAAATATAATATCAATTCGCGATTCGCTCAAATTGATACCGCTATCTATCGAGGATATGGGTAAAGCCTTTAATACAGTACACCGAAAAAGCACGATTGAATATAAAGGCTTTAGAAAGGCGGGAGGGGTGATTACAGAACGCGAGGAACACTATTTGAAAAATGACTTGTTGGTATTAGCTGAAAGTTTACAACATATGTTTGCTGTGACGACCAAAACCACAATATCATCAGCAGCCCTAAGTGAATTTAAAAAAACGTTTTATGGTAGAGATTATCGCGAGTGGTTCCCGAACTTAGAAGCCATTGAAACACCAGAATACTTTGATGAAAAAAACACCGATGAATTTATACGAAAAAGCTACAAAGGCGGGTGGTGCTATGTAAACCCAAAAATACAAGGGCGAGAGGTTGGAAAAGGAAAAACATTTGATGTTAATAGCTTATACCCAAGTGTTATGCACAGTTCTTCGGGGTGTGTTTATCCTGTGGGGAAACCGTTTTTTTTTAATGGAGATGTTCCAGCTAAAGTAAAAAATTCTTCGATGTACTATTTTTTAAAAATAAAGGCCAAATTTAAACTTAAAGAAGGTTATTTACCCACAGTGGCGAGCGGTGGGAGTATGAGGTATGGCGGTGTTAAATGGTTAACATCAAGCGACTATCGCTATAAAGGGGGTGAGATTGCTACTGTGGAAGTTGATGGTGAAGAGGTTCCAGTTTATTTTGAGTGTGTTATGACAATGACAGATTATGAATTATTTCACAAGCATTATAATGTTATATATGAGGAAGTGTTATATGGCTGTTATTTTTACGCGAAGGACGGTATATTTGATGAGTATGTTGATAAATGGGTTAGCGAAAAAATTAAATATAATGGTGGGCGTAGAACAATTGCAAAGCTATTTTTAAACTCATTATACGGAAAGACGGCGGCAAACGGACGACGTGACCACAAAATACCAAGGCTTGATGACGGTGTTGTGAAATATGATGTTGTTAAAGGGGAAGACAAGGAAGCCGAATACATAGCGATAGGGTCTGCAATAACCGCTTACGCTCGAAATTTTACAATCACCCACGCACAGGACAACTATGATTTGTTCTGTTATAGCGACACAGATTCGTGCCATTTGTTGGAGGGGAAATACAAAAACATTGAAGTTGATGATAAAAAACTTTTACACTGGAAAATTGAAGCGGATTGGGACAAGGCAATTTTTGTGAGACCCAAATGTTATATTGAGGTTGGGGATAAGATGGAGATAAAATGCGCCGGTCTAAATGAAAGGGGGAAAGAGTTGATGAAAATGTCTTTAACCGGTGAAATACAAGAACCATTGAGCGATGATGAGCGAGACTTTGTAAATGTTAAACGAAATCTAACAGATTTTAAGGTGGGACTGGAAATACCGGGAAAATTAGCCCCCAAACGAATAAGGGGTGGCGTGATATTAACAGACACAACCTATAAAATAAGGGCGGTATAACCGCCCTTTATAATAGCACCGTGCACGTTTGCTAAACGAAAAAATTTATTGGAACCATTTAAGGTTTAGCACCCAATAAAATACGCGGTGATATTAACGAATTGATAGTGCATTAAAAATTTTTTCTTTTACGCCAATGTTTGAAAACCTTATTAAACCTCGATGAAAAAAGTCCCTCACCATCTTATGCTTGGTAGAACAATTTAGATATGGATTTGTATAATCTAATATATCATTACAATTTTTGTCGTATTTTTGCGATATATAAATGATATTAAGGTCATAATAAAAGAAACACCCGAACGTTTCTCCTTTATAAGTTATTGTTAGCAAGTAAGAATTTTTTCCAGACGGCTTATCAATCAGCGCCACTGAATTATTAAGATATACGCCCTCTGATTCATATTTACTATATTCATCGTCAAAGGCAGAATTAAAGACAGAATTTTTCAGAGAATTTGCCGCCCCGGAATTAAAATTAAATTCGCACACCCAACCATTACCACGAAGAAATTTTGTGTTAGGCCTTATTCTTTCTGAGATGTGTAGGGCAGAATAATAGGGGTTTAATAGATTCAAAGTGTTGCCAATTAGAATAAGCTTTACATATCTTGAGGGCTCCCCCGCCCTTCTTGCAATTGATGTGTGAATACTTCTCACTTTTTCCACTTCGCCGGGTAGGTAGTTGTCATATTCTTCTTGGAATTCATCGAATAATATCGTTGTCACGTTTTTAAAGACATGGGAACGATTTTTTAATTTTGTTGCTTGATTGATTGAAAGGGCGAATCCACATGTTTCACCATTCAACAGCAGTGAATAATACAACCCCTTGGCGTATGGTTTTGATGTCATTTCATCATATGGAAAATATAAGTCGTGAATGTCGTTCCAAAACGCAATATGCGCATCTGACAATTCATAACCTGTTCTATAAAGTACAACAAATTGAGACCCGTCACGCTTAAAATTATCAATCACATGCTTATTGAAAAACGTTGTTTTCCCTGCACTTCTGTTTGATGTGACAATAAATATTTCCGGGGTGTTTTTATTTAGGTCTTTTGTATTTAATAACTTATTTCCATTATAAAATTCCATACTTTATTATAACACAAGATAAATATATGTCAAGGGTTGACAATAAAAAGTTTTGTGATATAATATAAGAAAGGAGAGTTTGATGGAAAATATTATCACTTTAATAAACACAGCAGGCTTTCCCGTCGCTATGTGCTGTGTGTTGCTATATTATGTGAATAAGCTGATAGACGCTCACCGAAAAGAGGTTGATGAGCTTACAGAAGCAATCAATAATAACACAAATGTTATAAATATTTTATTAGAAAGGATAAACAATGAAGACAAGTAAAGAAGACATTCTGTCCAGGCTTTCCACGATTTTCGACGAGGGCGAGCTAACCGAAGAAAAGGTTAAAATTGTGGAAGACATTTCAGACACTTTCGACGAATTATCGCGTGCAAGCGGTGACGTTGAAGAGGTTGAAAAGAAGTGGAGAAAAAGGTATATTGAAAGATTTGGAAGCCCAAAGGTTGAAGATGAGGGCGAAAAAATTGAGGAAACTGAAACAATTAAAATTGATGATTTATTTGAAGAAAGAGGTGACAAATAATGGCAAATGTTCCGCAGCCTGTAACACTCACTAATTCCAGTGTGAATATTTTAAATGCGATTAGAAATTCGGCAACCATAGACTATAGAAACTATGTGCCATACGCGACAGAGGACGGCGATTCAATTCGTGGTATTGGTGCCATTATTATGGACTACCCCGCGTTGCAAAACGAGTTTTTAAACGCGCTCATTGGAAGAATTGGCCTTGTTATTGTCACTTCTAAATCATATCAAAATCCGTGGTCTGTATTTAAAAAGGGCGTTATGGACTTTGGAGAGACCGTCGAGGAATTATTTGTAAATATTGCCAACGTCCAGAATTACAACCCCGAAGATTCGGAGGCAACGATTTATACGCGCAACATTCCGGATGTGAAAAGCGCGTTTCATGTTGTAAACTATAAGAAGGTTTACCCTGTAACAATTCAAAATGACCAGTTGCGAGCTGCATTTTTATCATGGGATGGTATATCTGACTTAATAGCAAAAATCACCGATTCATTATACACATCAATGAATTATGATGAATACCAGACCATGAAATATCTAATTGCAAAAGCCATTATTAACGGTCAAATGGAAATTATCAGTGTTAGTGGGACGATTAGCGAAAACGTTGTTGCTTTTAAGTCAATTAGCAACGATTTGACCTTTTATTCCAACAAACACAATGTTGCTGGTGTTTATACTTCAACTCTTAAAGATGACCAATATCTCATTATCGACACCGCCACTGAAAGCCAGATGAACGTTGAAGTGCTGGCCACGGCTTTCAATATGGATAAGGCCGAATTTATGGGTCATGTTATTTTGGTTGATGGTTTTGGAAACTTGGACACCGCACGTCTCAATGAATTGTTTTATGATGACCCGGCATATGAGGAAATAGGGTCGGACGATTTAACATCCCTCAATTCAATTCCCGCGGTTATTGTAGATAAAAATTGGTTTATGGTATATGACCAGATGATGCAATTCACTGAAAACTATAACGGCAAGGGGCTGTATTGGAATTATTTCCTGCACACGTGGAAAGTAATGAGCGTGTCTCCCTTTGCGAACGCGGCTGTATTTACCACCGGAACCCCCGCTGTTACCTCCGTGACCGTTTCACCGTCAACAGCAACTGTGGCTAAGGGCGGAAGCGTGCAGTTAACCGCCGTTGTTCAAACAACCGACTTTGCTCCTCAGTCCGTGACCTGGTCATCTGCCAATGCGAAGGCTACCGTGGATTCACGTGGCTTTGTAACAATCGCGTCTGACTTTTCAGGGTCGAGTGTTGTCATCACCGCTACTTCAACCTTTAACCCGAGTAAAAAAGGAACAGCAACAATCACCGTACAATAATGTATATCGCACCTAATTCAATTATAAAAATATTGACGAATGTCCCTCTTTCGACTGGTTATGCAGACACGCTCTATTTTTCGAGTGTGTCTGCACAGACCAGTTATTTCAGCGCGAAAGTTAAACCAAACACAACCCTCGGCAGCTTAGGAACATTTTCATTCACCCTTGACGACCAAAACTATGTTCGTTCATTTAATAATTCGATTAAGGTCAACATCCCTGTTGATTTGTTAAACGACTGTAACTATGTAATGTTTCAGAATTCATCGTATACTTCAAAATGGTTTTATGCGTTTATCACCAATCGAACCATGTTGAGCAACGCTACAACCGAATTGACGTTAGAATTGGACGAGATTCAGACTTGGTTTTTTGATATGACCATTCAACCGGGGTTGGTGCTTAGAGAACATAGCGCGGATGATGTGTTATTCGGCAATTTAATGCCCGAGCCGTTTAATATTACCGATTATACATATCGAGATTCTGGCGGTGTGCTTGGTATACCCGATGGAGTGGGTATGGTTGGAAGTAAGCAATGGGATGGCAGCCTGCCCCTTGCGGGTGTGGCTGACGGTGTTTTTACAAATTGTTATGTGGGTTACTGGCTGACCCCTTCCACGTCTTACACCACAATTGCAAACGCAATAAACAAATATGTTGAGACGAATGGGGCTGACAGCATAATTTCAATCTTTTTGTATTATAATAAAAATACAACAAACACAGTCTATGACTTGGAATTGGACGGCTATGTACCTAAAAACAACAAGTTAAAAACTTATCCATATTCATTTGTAAGGGTCATATCTTTAGACGGCACATCCAAAGATTTTAAATTTGAGGAATCTGGCAACTTGAATATGACTATAAAAACAGAAAGCGTCTCGTTTCCCGAGCCCGCTGTTCGCGTGGTGATGGTTGATTATAACGGCTTAAAAGACGAAAACACGCAAATGGTTTATTCGGGTTTTCCAGTGCCAGCAATTAACACCCCCGCATATCTCGATTATTGGGCCACTAATAAATTTTCGTTCGGTTTTGGTGTGCTTAAGAATTGTATTGACGTTGGTTTAGGTGCTGGAAAGATTGTTTCAGGGGACCCAAGCGGTGGGGGTTCTGTGTTGTCGGGGGGTTTATCGCTTCTTTCTACAGCTGCTTCAATGGCCGACCTTATGAACGCTCCTCCACATGTCACTTCAAGCGGGTCCGGTCTGTCTTTCATAACAGCTTCATCAGATAGTATATTTAGATTTTATCAATGCACATTGAAGGCACAGGCTGCCAAAGCTGTCGACGATTATTTCACTCGTTTTGGCTATGCAACCAACACCATTAAACAACCCAACATATCAAGCCGACCGGCCTTTAACTATGTTCAAACCTCAAACATTCATGTGGCGGGTTCGGCTCACGCCGACACAAAGCGCGTGTTTGAAGAAGCGCTTGACCGGGGTATGACGTTTTGGAAGTCTACGGCAAATTTCGGCGATTATTCACAAAATAACGGGGTGTAATCATGAAAAATATATCACTTCCAAGAAACGAGAGAAAACGATTCTATGATTCTATAGTAGACACGAACACAACATATAATTACTATGTGGAACGATTGACCGATATAGCAGTTTCGCGTTTCAAATGGACTGGATTCCCGGATTCAATTGACACACGATTTTTAGAATTGGCTTTGTTTGAAAAGGGGCAAGCTGTTGTCTTTGAAGATGATGTCATGGGTCTTCTTTCCCTGAATACCGCTATTTCTGGGTCATGGAATGTGTATAATGTGCCAATTAAGCGTAGAGCATATGCCACTAACGGATATAATAAAAATCTGACAATTGAAAACAGTGTAATCGTGTTTAATAACTATATTAGAACGCCGTCTGTACAGCACATTTTAAATTTTTCAAAAAAATTGGCCAACATAGACGTTACAATTCAAATAAATATCAACACCCAAAAGACCCCAATAGCACTTAAAGCGAATAAAAAACAGCAATTGAGTGTTTTAAACGCTTATAAAAATTATGACGGAAACGTCCCTGTCATATTCAAAGAAGATGAATTTAAAGACGATTCTATATCTTCAATGTCTTTGGGTGCGCCGTTTGTTTCTCCCGAATTGTATGAACTGAAAACGAAAATATGGAATGAGGCTCTCACGTTTTTAGGCGTTCCAAACATTAGTGAAACGAAAAAGGAGCGCATGATAACCGACGAGGTTCAACGCCAGATGGGTGGTGTGCTGGCGAGCAGAACGTCGTTTATATCAATGCGAAAACAAGCATGTGAAAAAATAAATAAAATGTTTGGATTGAATGTTGACGTTGAATATAATTATGGGGGTGATGGTGATTGTCAAAATACACAACAGAACTGCGATTCATAATTGGCTCGCTTGCTGGGTCGACAGACACGTCATTAACTCAGCTTAAAAAAGACATACCAAAAGCTTTACCACTGATATTTGACGGTGGTTTGTCTCTTGACCGCCCTCTCTCCATAACTACCTTTGAAACACTGTTTTTAAACCACTTCGCATTTCATGAGATTGGTTTTGAAACATTTGCGCGGTGGAAATATGAGATAAATAATCATTTAAGAGAAATTATACCATATTATAATGACTTGTCGTCTTCAACGCTCAAAAATTTTGATTTTTTCTTGACTTCGCCCGGATATACCGACACAATAAATGATGTGACCGGCACTGAAACCACAACCGGAGGCACAACAACCAACAACCTATCCACGAAAACCGAAGCTTCAGAAGATTATACAAGTGCGTATTCTGACACGCCTAACGGCTCATTAACAGACGTTAAAAACTTGAACTATTTAAGCACGGCAACCGTGGACGATAGGACAAACAGCCAAACTACCACAAATACGGGGACTGTTACCACTTCAAACACTGGTGACCAAACTGTGACAAAAAATTATGAGTTAAAACACATTGAAACGATTCGTGGTGAAGACAATTTAAAGGCAATTAAACTGTTCAGAGAGGAAATAAAAAATATATATTCACTCATGTTAGACGAATTCAATGAGTATTTTATAACTTTATGGGGGTAAATTATGTTACAAAAACTAAATCTAATTATGAATCAAACACTGCCTGCTACGCATGACGATTCGCTGAGCTATTACGAAGCACTATCAAAAATCTGTTATGAGGTCAATGAAATAATTGACAAGATTAACGCAGATGATGCGTTAATCGCCGCAAATTCGGAAGCTATCACTTCCATCAACTCTCAAATTGCTTCTATTAACAATTCGCTGGAAGCTGACGCGGAAAAAATCCAACTGATCACAACACAAATTAACGGTTTATTGCAAACCATGCAACAGCTGGCGGGGCAAACTAACAACCTTGACAACAAGGTGTCCTCGTTCAGTTCGTCAATTTCTTCCCTTACAACACGAGTGAATAAAATTGAAAGTGATTTCAATACGGGTTTTTGGACACCCTATATCACATTAACACAAGAATTATTGCCTGGAAGCCCGGCAGACCGGGCGGCCACAAAGGCATATGTGGATAGCAAGCTTTCGAATGAATTCACGCCGATTGTATTAACCGGAAATGGAGGCCCCGCCGTTCTAACTCAAATTACTGTTAGATTTGATAAAACTGGGTTGATTATTTATGGTTCAATTTCACAAGACGAATTGCCCTCCGGTGGCTATGAGGTGTTTGATTCAAGTACTCTGAAAACTTTGGCTAATGGAATATCGGCTTGGGTTGGGGACGCTTGCCCAAGCAGAAGTATTTGTATTCCCATATTCAAACAGCCTTCTTCTTTGGATTCGCCAACACTTGACAGCGAAAGGTGGTTTGAAATTGGGTTTAATGCGTCCGGGGTTCTTGCTTTTTTTAGCTATGTTAAAGCCTCTGGGGCTACTACTACCGCACCAAATTTCGTGGCACAGACTGTAATATAAAAGAAAGAGGGTTAACCCTCTTTCTTTTTGTTGTTTTGTGTGAATATGATATTTTTGACTACGGCGCTATAATACCTTTTACCGTCTTTGTCACTATATGTTAATTCACATTCATATATACAGTAATCACCCTTTTTTAAGTATCTTTTCGCCAAGTCACATAGGTGTGTTGTGAATATCGCAATGTCAACAAATACGGTTTTATCCTTGGATTTTTTTATGGCCAATGCATTTGTTAATACCTTAGACCCGTCTGCGCACTCTCTTTCTTCAAAATCTCTAACCAATCTTCCACCAAAAAAACATACATTCATTATTCTAATACCTCATTCTTTAAATTATCAATCATTCGTTTGCAGATTACAACTGCTCTTACGGTGTCATAATTCATAGACAAAACTTCCTTACCCTCTCCGACTATAACACCCTGTTTATACAATGTGTTTATAACTTCGGCCAATTCCCCGTAATTTTCGGGTGTGACATCCTTGGGTATTACATGTCGCTTTAGCCAATACATCGTTTTGTCTAAATTGTCGGACAATGCGTGTATTTCGCTTAAGGCACAGGACAAACTCTCATCCAAACTTGCGAGTTTTGATATGATGTTGTTTTGCCTTTCTTCAATTTCCTTGTATAAATCTTCTGCCATGTTTAAAAACCTTTCTAAACCTAAATCTAAAGTCCTGTGTGGGCAATATTTGCCCGACCAGTGTTGGTGTGTGTATGCGACTTCCTTAACCTCCTTTCTAAATATGAAATAAGACAACAACGCTAATAAACGGGCGGCGTTCTGTTCAGCCTTTTCAAACCTTTCACCTCCAGACTTAGAATAACAAATTTCTATTGCTATTGTCCGCATATTACCATCGCCTTTGCCGTCCCCCGCGTGCCATGCGGTTCTGTTTAATGGTAATATTTGAACAACTTCACAATCGTCAACCGCAAAGTGAAAGCTTCGTTCTTCACTTGGGTCGTTTTGCAAACATTTGGCCTCATTGATGGCTGGTGCGTCGTTTGCAGTGTTGTGTATTGTTACACCTATAGGCTCCATATAATATGGAGACTTGAATTTATACATATCTTCGGGTATCATGTGTTTAATATACTTCATTTATATCCTCCTCATATTGCTTATCCATTTCGTTTAATTTAGCAATGTATACCTCTCGAATTCTCTTGTCTCGATAGGCCGTGTTGTATTTGGGGTTTCCCGAAAAAACGCTAATTGGCCTGCCTTTTCTAATACTTAATTCTAACTCGGTTCGTTGTGTGTTGATATAGACATCACACTATCACCTTTCTTCCACAACTTGGACAATAACCAAATCTAAGCGCACAACACAAACCACCTGAATCTTTATCGCGTTCAAAAAGGCGATAGTCTTTAACCTCTGTTCCACATTCTGAACATATAAATTCAAATGAAGGCTCATAGCTAATGTTATAACAGTGTTTTTCCTCTGATCGTTGTTGTGCGCTGGAGATTGCTTTATCAAAAGCCTTCATTATACTGGTGACACTCTCATTAAACACCGTTACACATTCAAACAATTCTTTTTTATTCATGATTAACCTCCCGCTTACACCTTTCTATAATTTCTTCGCCGTGACCTCTTGATAACCATTGGCCCCATTCGGATAAAAACCATTTTTCAAGGGTATGTCCGCCGCCACACTTTAATTCTATTTTATAATCATGTATGGCCTGTTCTAATATTGCCGCCTGCAACAATATTAGACCCTCATCATTGAAATGCGTTGTATTCATTGTAGTCCTTTATTTTCCAAGTGGTCGGATGGTCTCTAAGACCACAGTCAAATTTGGAGCTCGGCGATTTTAGCGGACATAGACAACAATCAGTGCTTTCTTCGCACACCGTTTTTATTATCATTAGCGCAGTGTAAATCTCGTGCGGTGGTGTGTTGTTTTTCATCGTTATCCCTCCCTTACTGTGATTTATTATAAACTGTGTGTGTGGCTGTGATGTGTTGTCTCTG
>ENA-OROD01003012-OROD01003012.1-human-gut-metagenome-genome-assembly--contig:-NODE-3012-length-11577-cov-4.252907_pt1 | contig 11577 bp, 12 predicted proteins | sample MGYA00242123_ERZ509038 | MGnify/ENA primary metagenome ERZ509038 (study PRJEB26280, sample SAMEA2338719) | human gut metagenome | biome: human gut; feature: human-associated habitat; material: faeces... | reverse complement strand
CGGATAGCACGGACACCAGCGGCGGTGTCCAGTTCCGGGTCATCGGGAATGGCCTTGGCGATCTTGTAGTACATATTGTAGGTCATGTAGTTTTGCAGCACATCCAGAATAAAGCCTTCCTCGATGGCCTGCCGCATAGAATACACATGGAAGGGGTGGTATTTGCCGCTCTCATCCCGCTGGCCGAACATTTGCAGCGTTTTATCTTTTGGGGTAGCCGTAAAGGCGAAGAAGGACAGATTTTCGTGGATACCCTGAGCGGCCAGTTCATCCAGCAGCTTGTCCTCATCGTCCTTGCGCTTGGACTCCTCCTCATACTCCTCTTTGGCGTACTCCTCCAGAACTTTCTCGGTATCGGCCAGCGCCCGCTTCAGTTTACGAGCGGCATCACCGGTCTGGGAGGAATGGGCCTCGTCCACAATGACCGCAAACCGCTTGTTGCCAGAGCGCACTTCTTTGTAGATGACCGGGAACTTCTGGAGGGTGGTGATGATGATTCCCGTCCCGGCCTCGATGGCCTCGCGGAGCTGCTGGGCGTTCTTGTCGATCTTCTGCACAACGCCCGCTACATGGTCGAACTGGTAGACAGTGTTTTGCAGCTGGCTGTCCAGCACCCGGCGGTCAGTGACGATGATGACGGACTGGAAGATCTTTTCGTCGTGGTTGTCGTGCAGGCCAGTGAGCCGGTGGGCCAGCCAGGCGATAGAGTTAGACTTGCCGGAACCGGCGCTGTGCTGAATCAAATAGTTCTTGCCAGAGCCGTTAGCCTTTACATCGGCCAGCAGCTTAGTCACCACATCCAGTTGGTGATACCGGGGGAAGATCATCCGCTCGGACTTCACCTCGCCGGTCTTTTCGTTCTTCTCCTGCTGCAAGTGGAGGTATTTATGTAGGATCTCCAGCAAGTGGTCCTTGCATAGCACATTCTCCCACAGGTAGGCAGTGTCGTAGCCGTCCGGGTTCACGGGGTTGCCCTTGCCGCCCACATTTCCGGCCCCGTTGCTGCCCTGGTTGAAAGGCAGGAAATAGGTTTTAGGCCCCTCCAGCCGGGTGGTCATATAAACATTGGATAAATCCACGGCAAAGTGGACCAGCACTCGGTTTTTGAACTCAAAAATAGCGTCCTTGCCTGCTCGGTCGAACTTGTACTGCTGAATAGCATTTGCGGTGTCCTGCCCGGTGAACTGGCATTTCAGCTCCATGGACACCACCGGGATACCGTTGAGGAACAGAACAATATCAATGCTGTTTTCGTTGCTCAGGGAGTAGTGGAGCTGCCGGGTGCAGTGGAGGATATTGGCGGCATACTGGGCCTGGCTAGTTTCGTTGATGGAGGTCTCCGGCTTCCAGAACACGGCCCGGAACTTGATGCCCCGGTCGGTAAAGCCCTGGCGCAGGACTTTCAGCAGGCCAACCAGCTTTACTTCCCGGCAGAAACGGTCGATGAGCTGCCCCTCGCTGTCGTCTCCGTAGATTTTTTCAAACCGCTCCCACTGTTTGGGCTGGCTGGTGCGGATAAAGGAGAGGAATGTGCCGGTATCCAGCGCCTTTTCCCGATTGAAGGCAGTGGGATCACCCTTCTGATAGCCGCCGTGGGTTAAGAGAGATTCCTCAATATCCTGTTCGAAGCGTTTTTCTTTGTAGTCGAAGTCGGGCATGGTTACACCTGCTTTCTCAGATAATGCCGTGTTTCTTTGCGTAGTCCGCCAAAACAGCACAGCAAGCGGAGGTCAATGCACCTTGATATGCTGAATCGACCTTATCCACACTATCCAGATAATCCTGCAACTTGTGCGCAGTCTCTATCACCTGTTGCACCTGACTTTGGTGGTACTGCTGCTGGGCTTGCTGCTGGATATAATTGTAGTTCCAAATATTATAAAGCGGGTTCATAATTTACACCTCTTTCTTTCCGGTAACGACCTCATAAATGAGGGATTTCTTATAGTCTGCTAATTTATCTATAACAAATTGCTTTGCGGAGATTGTTCGGTCGATAGATAAACATTTATTGTCCAGAAATTCACTTATTTGTTCTTGAATATGGAGCGGAGCTACTGGAATAAACTCTTCTTTGATAATTTCTATGTTCAGATTAAGTTGCGTACTTATAATTGCGTTCCTAACAAACTGCTGTTTCATTGCCGTCAGTACATAATATAAATAGTTCCATGTAATATTTTTAGACTGAACAAATCCAACCACACTATCAGGAAAGCATGCATCAAATGTCAAGATTGCTACATCGCCTATATTTGCAGCTATGGTCATGCAAATGCTATTTGCAGGGAACACCTTACTTACAGCATATCCCTTTTCATTTAGCGTTTGGCTATACTTCTTTATGTATTTATTTGCACGGGCAACATCGCCAGTCTGTACAAATGGGTAGATTCCATCATAATACGCTGGGTCATTTCTTGGACGGTGATTAAATTTACCACGCAAAATAGAAGAAGCGTATTTTAGTTTCAGCATCTCCCAATGCTCCGGTATCTCCCCAATCCACTCAACGCCGCTGTCCTTCATGGGCACATTGGGATTTAGACCTTTTGTGACGGCTTCGGTGATAACGGACAGCTTATAGGTTTTCAGCTTCTCGATCACTTCCTGCTGCCGGGCGATGATGGCATCAATTTGGCTGCACTTGCGGTCGAGGTAGTCGGCTATGCTGCGCTGTTCGCTCTTTTCAGGCAAAAGTAGAGGTAAGGCCGAAAACTCTTCATAACTTAGTGTATATCGAATATTTTTGGCGTAATGGTTGAATTTCCTTCCATCAGAAATATATCTAAACCAATAATCCGCATATCTAGGCTCCATAGATTCCTTGCAAGATAACACTCGATACGCAGGCGAAATCATCCCATCAAACGGACTGATACCCGAAAAAACCGCCGAACAATCCAAATCAAACAAACACATAACAATGTCATTTTCTTTTACAAACTGATATGTATCAAATGATTCTGGTAATTTCCCCTCGGCATTATTGATATCTTTTTTCTTGATTCCGCGAGTTGTCAACGAAAGCAACTGTGTTAATTCTGACTTTTCACCCACCAGTTCCTTGTTGCATACAAAAGCGTTTTTATTTCTAACTATTCTCCAATCATTGGGAACTTCCCCGATCCACTCAATCCCGCTGTCTTTCATCTCTCTCATGCCCCAAACACCTCCGCCAGAGCGCCGTCCAGCTCCGCTTCAATGGCCAGGATCTCCTGCATGATCTCCGCCGAGGGCTTGGGGGCTTCGTACTTGTAGAAATACCGGGTGAAGGGGATCTCGTAGCCCACCTTGGACTTCTTCTCATCGATCCAGGCGTCCGGCGCAAAGGGAAGAACTTCCCGCTCAAAGTAGGTCTGGATATCCTCTTTCAGCGGCACATTTTCCGTGTCCCGCAGGGCGGTATCCGGCTGAGGCTTGCCCTTCTTGAGCACCAGCTGACCGTTCTCGTCCTTCAGAGGGCGCTCCACGATGATTTTGGTATAGCCAAAGTCGGCAATATCAAAAATTTTGCTGATCTCACTCTCCGCGAAGTCGCCGTACAGCCGGGTAATCTCTGCAACGGCGCTCTCCGGGATGTCGTTGCGCTTGTTGCCCAAAGCCTTGCGGCGCTTTTCATACAGGCCGTTGGCATTGATAAGCTGCACCCGGCCCTCTCGCTTGGTGCCTGCTTTCTTGTTGGACAGCACCCAGATGTAGGTGGCAATACCGGTATTGTAGAAAATATCGTTTGGCAGGGCGATGATAGCCTCCAGCAGGTCATTTTCCAGAATGTACTTGCGAATCTCGGAAGGGCCGCTGCCGGCGTCGCCGGTAAAGAGGGGAGAGCCGTTGTGAATGATGGCAATGCGGCTGCCGCCGTCCTTAGGTTCCTTCATTTTGGAAATGGCAGTGAGCAGGAACAGCATCTGACCGTCGCTGGCCGCAGGCAGACCAGGGCCAAACCGTCCGGCAAAACCCCTCTTGGACTCGGCTTCCACCGCCGCTTTTTCATTCTTCCACTCCCGGCCGAAGGGCGGATTGGACAGCACATAGTCGAAGGTTTGGCCCTCGAACTGGTCGTCGGACAGAGTGTTGCCGTCCTTGATGAAGTCGGCATTGTTGCCCTTGATGAGCATATCCGCCTTGCAGATAGCAAAGGTCTGATCGTTCAGCTCCTGTCCAAAGGCCATCAGTTCGGTGGAGGCATTGAGCTGGTGCAGATATTCCTCTGCCACTGACAGCATACCGCCGGTACCACAGGCCGGGTCATAGATGGTCTTGGCCACATTGTTGCCGGAGAGAATGTCATTGTCATCGTAGAACAGGATATTGACCATCAGTTGGATCACTTCTCTGGGAGTGTAGTGCTGCCCGGCGTCCTCGTTGTGGGATTCAGAAAACCGGCGGATGATCTCCTCAAAGATGTAGCCCATCTCCAGATTGGAAATCACATCCGGGTGCAGATTTGCCTTAGGAGAAGTAAATTCTTTGATGACGATGTAGAGGATACCTTTGTTGGCCATGGTGGTGATCTGTCCGTCAAACTTGAACTTTTCCAGAATGTCCTGGACATTCTCTGAAAAACCGTTCAGATAGTCCCGGAAGTTGGCCTCGATGTTGTCCGGGTCATCCAGCAACCGCTCAAAGGTGAACTTGCTGGTGTTGTAAAACGCCTTGCCGGAGGCATTGCGCAGCAGCACATCCCGCATGGGGAGATTCTTCACGGCTTCGTACTTCTCCAGCACCGCATCCTTGGTGTCGGCCAGGATGCAGTCGAAGCGGCGGATCACCGTAAGGGGCAGGATCACCTCGCCGTATTCATGGGGCTTGTACACACCCGTCAATTTATCTGCAATCGCCCAAATCAGGGCGGCTTTTTCACTTACGTTGGCACTCAGGCTCATGCTTCTTTTCCTTCCTTTTCCTCCGAAATAAACTCCAGAATATCGTCCACGCCGCACTCCATCACGCGGCAAATTTTCTCAATGCTTTCGATGGAAACATACTCATTCCGCTTTAAGCGGGTGATAATATTGGCACTAAAACCGGCCTTCTCTTTTAGCTGCGCGTTGCTTATCTTTTTGTCAATCATCAGATGAAATAAGCGGTCATAACAAATCGCCATTTTAGTACCTCCAAGGCAGTTAATGCTTGGGTTTATTTTATCACTTTTTCGTGAAAAACTCAACTTCATGTCTAATCATTAGGCTTTATCAATGTTATGAAAAGAGAGCCTTTGTTTTCTCGCCTTTTTGCATACTCCACCAGCTCCCGTGCATTGCTGGCAGGGTGCCACGCATAGGCGATGAGGTAGTCTACATGATCCACAACATAGCGGTTTGCTCTCACGATTGCGACCTTGCGCGGGACGCTTTCCATCCCCGGTGGATAGAATGTTCCGTCAAATCCATCGGGTGTTGGGATGGGCCGCTCTGCCGGATGATATTGCAATAGCAAAGTGAGCTTCACTTCTGTGGAGAAACGCTTTGCTTCTTTGACTGCTGACGCTGCAAGACGGCCAAATCCGCCGTAGTGGCCAACGATAAATTCTGTAACGCCATATTCAACAATGTGCTGCTCAACAGCCGCATACAATACCGGATAAATTTCTTCCGATGCCTCCCGGTGCCCGATGAAAAAACAGCTCTTCATGCCCATCTTATGGCCTCCAACCCTTTTGAGTTATATTAGCTCAAAAGGGTTAATCTTTTCAAGAGGAACCGGGTATCATCATCAGTGAAGAGAGGTGATACCCATGAACATCGGTGAAGCTGTTAAGGAGCGCATTTTGGAGCTGTGCAGCGAGCGCGATATTTCCATCAACAAGCTCTGTAGCATGAGCGGTGTGACCCAATCCACAGTAAACAACATCGTTAGTGGTCGGAACCGCAGCGCAACAGTTTCTACAATCAAGAAACTCTGCGATGGTCTGGGAATCACGATTGAGGATTTCTTCAATTCTGAACTGTTCCGGAATTTGGAACAGGAAATTCAATAGAAATAACCCGTCCGCATCCATATAGGTGGTATGAATGCAGGCGGGTTTCTTTTTCTTAATTGGAAATTCAGTCCAAGGGAGCTTTCTTTGTTACAGCCTTTAGATATAGTTCCGGGTCACCATTCAAAATCAGCTCAGCATAGGCCAGTGGATCATTATAGATCAGCCAGTCTAGCTCCGACCGCTGGTACATACTGTTTGCTAGTTCGTTCTCCACGGCCGTGCAGTCGATGGACAACAGGGTTCCATCTTCCATGCACAGCTCCACGCAGGCAGTGTCCGGGTTGAACTCACAGGACAAAATCTTTCTCATACTTGTTACCTCCCAATACTTGAATTTCAGTTGATTTTCCGCAGCGGCACAAGGGCCGTTTCGGTTGTTTTAGATACAGGCAAGCAATGCGTGTGTTAATACACGCTCACATTTCCTGCCGTCTGCTTGTTGAGGGCAACGCCCCCAAGCCCCCTTTGAACACAGAATTTCATTCTGTGGCTGCGCGTTCTGTGAACGCTTTGAAAGGGTACGCTAAAGCGCCGTTCCCTTTAAGATGCCATGGAACAAATCGTTCCACCCTTACGCCTGATGGCTGCCGCGAAACACAGTAGCCCTCGATAGATGCGTGGGCGAAATGCCTACCCATCGTTCTCTTTTACTCCGTACCCTGTGTCTTGTTTTGGGGGCATAGTGTGTCGTGAATCGCGACACACCATGGTGCTTTTAGGGCGCCCTAAAATGGGGCGCCTTCTTGAATAATGGGGTGGCAAAACACCACCTCACATTTTCTTTTCCGCAACGGTGGCGACGGTCGCAACGGTGCTGAGAGTACCCCTCAAAACACCGTCGCGACCGTTGCAAGCGTCGCGCTTTACTTGATTACTTCAACCATAGGTGCTTCTATTACCATGTAGGTCAGCCTGATACGCCTTCCGGCGTGCTTGGTTTTGTTTTCGTACTTCACCTGATGTTCTTCCAGCAGGCGACTGGCATTTACATTCAGATGCTTAGTAAGGCGGTTCACTGCCATATCTAACCGGAGGGCTTCGGCAAGCTCTGTTGGGCTGCCTTCCCATTCGCGGTTCTCGTCAGATACAATCTTTGCTACCGCTTCCAGCACCGGGTCCGGAGGCTGCTTCCAAAGCTCATTCTCTGCATGGTCGAGAAGCCATACCAAACGCTCCTGGTCTTTACTTAGGTATAGCCGCTGATCCGGCTGATCCCGTCCGCTGATTTCCAGTGTAGCCTTTCCGTCAGTTCGTTTTTCTTTCTGCATAATGAGTGCCCCATCTGCACAGCCCGACAGTCCGGTGGTACCGGAAATCTTCTCAAAGCTATCTCCCGCAGGCTGCTTTCTAGTGTGGTGGACAATCAGGATGCAAACTCCATGCCGGTCTGCAAATTGTTTCAGTTTTCCAATCACCTCATAATCGCTGGAATAACTGTAGTTATCGCTCACCATCTCCCGGACTTTTTGGAGGGTATCCACGATAATCAATTTGGTGTCACTGTGTTCCCGAACAAACTTTTCAAGTTGTTCATCCAGACCGCTGCCGACCATCTTAGCATTGGTAGCAAAGTGGAGGGAGTTTGTCCCCTCCACACCAAACATACGGAACATCCGGCGCTGCAAACGGCTTTCGTCATCTTCCAAAGCAAGATAGAGGACTGTTCCCTGATGAACCTTGTAGCCCCACAAATCCTGCCCGGTACTGACATGATGGGCGATCTGCGCCACCAGGAAGGACTTTCCGATTTTTGGAGCTCCGGCAAGGATGTAAGCTCCCGTGTAGAGCAGGTTTTCAATCACCGCGGATTTGCCCTCGAACACATTGTCCATCAGCTCGTCCAGGGTTACAGTATGGAGGTAGGCCGGGTCACTCATGTGGCGCATCTTCCGGTAAAGTTCCTCCAAATCTCTTTCCGGGGAATTGCTTTTTTCGTCTGGGTCTGATATAGTGAACTTGGAATTTTGAGAGATTGACTGCCCATCATCTGCGCCAACAGATGAGCCTTGGGCAGTCATTTTCTTTTTTTCATCGATCATAGGCGAAATCCTCCTGCATTCCCTTCATAATAGTTGTAATCATTTGGATCGTGTCAAGCAGCTCGTCGTTCACGCCTTGCCCGGCTTCGATCCGGCGCAGCTCGTCCAGCACGGCAGACAACTGATCACGCAGGGCTTTGTAAACCTTTGGGTTGCCCTGCACCACCACATCTCGCTTCAATAGCCGCCGGATAATGTAATCCTGCTTGGTCAGGCCGGTGAGTTTCACCAGGGTTTCCAGTTGGAGATCTTCTTCCGCTGACACCCGGAAAGCCACCGTCTTGTTTCTCCAGCGGTTGTGGTTGTCATAGTTCTTCTTGGACATCTTCTTACACTCCCTTCTCATTTTTTAGTGAATCCAGCTTGTCGGCCATTTCCACCTGGCGGGTAGGGAACAGATGGGCATAGCGGTAGGTGATGTCGATACTCTCATGCCCCACACGCTCTGCAATAGCCAGGGCGGTAAAGCCCATGTCGATCAACAAACTGATGTGGCTGTGCCTCAAATCGTGTATGCGAATCCTTTTCACCCCAGTTTGCTTACAGCCACGGTCCATTTCCCGGTGGAGATAGCTTTTGCTGATGGGGAACATCCGGCTGTCCGGCTCCACTCCATAGAGCTGCTTGAGGTAGTCCTGGAGTTCATCACAGAGGAACTGCGGCATCTGGATCACGCGGTTACTCTTGGGTGTTTTAGGCGTAGTGACCACATCCTGCTTATTGAGCCGCTGGTAAGACTTATTGATGGTGACGGTGCGCTTTTCAAAGTCAAAATCTGCCGGGGTCAGGGCCAGCAGCTCTCCCTCACGGACACCACACCAGTACAATACCTCAAAGGCGTAGAAGGACAACGGCTTGTCCATCATGGCTTCGGAAAATCGCGTGTACTCCTCTCGAGTCCAGAACAACATCTCCTTTCGTTCCTCCGCCCCCATGTTGCCAGCCTGTCGGGCTGGGTTGAGGTTCAGGCCGTAAAACCGGGCAGCATGGTTGAAAATGGCACTGAGTTGATTGTGAACTGTCTTCAGGTAAGTTTTCGAAAGAGGTTTGCCGTGGCAGTCCCTCAACTCCCGAATTTCATTTTGCCAACGGATAATGTCCTTTGCCGTGATCTCCGAAAGTTTTCGATTCGCAAAATAGGGGAGGATCTTTTTCTTGATGATACTCTCCTTGGTAAGCCAGGTATTGAGTTTCAGCTTGGGTTTAATGTCCTTCTCATAGAGAGCAACAAAACTCTCAAAGGTCATGTTCACATCAGCCTGTTTTTCCATCAGGAACTCCCGTTCCCATTCCAACGCTTCTCGCTTGGTGGCAAAGCCGCGCTTGAGCTTCTGCTGGCGTTCACCCTTCCAATCGGTGTAGCGAAATTGAACATACCAGGTGCCATTGTCCTTATTTTTGAACGCTGCCATAATTATTTTTCCTTCCTTTCTGTCTCAGATCTTGTACCATAGAATTTCTCGTGGAAAAACTTTCGGTCAATTCGCCCGGCAATGGTGATGCAGCCGGTTTTAGCCAGTTCCTCATTCATCTGTCGAATGATCCTATAGGCAAAGGGGATGGAGATCCCCAACTCCTCTGCCACTTCGTTGACACGCATAAAAATCTGATTAGCCATAATAAATACCTTCCTTTCTTTGTTGATCGTTTCTGCCTGCTAATTTTGTTTTTCATAAAGACCTCCTCACTTGCTACTGCCACTTTTTTCTCTGTTGTATAACTAAAAAGCTGGCGTAATATTTTTTGTGCTTCTTTATCCAAGCTTAATTGCTTAGTGTTCTTATGATACTATACATATAAGCTTAGTTCAAGTGTTTTAAAATAAATGTTGTTAAATAAATTTGCTTAGATTGTCTTGACAAAGCTAAGCAAATATGCTATGTTTCAAATAAGAACAATCATAGATTGGAGTTGATGATATGGCGATTGGCGAACGAATCCACTTTTTCCGTCTCCTGCGGGGGATGACACAAAAATATCTTGGCATGTCACTGGGCTTCCCGGAGAAGTCTGCTGATGTACGCCTTGCACAGTACGAAACAGGATCAAGAACCCCAAAGGCAGAACTGACCGCTGCCCTAGCTGAAGTGCTGGATGTCTCGCCCCATGCGCTCTCTGTCCCGGACATAGACTCCTATATAGGGCTGATGCACACCTTGTTTACCCTGGAGGACAACTACGGGCTGAAAGTCACAGAGCAGGATGGCGAGCTTTCCTTGCAGGTAGATTTTCGCAAAAACAAGGATGCCGCCCGACTGCACGAGATGCTCTGGACCTGGCGGGAACAAGCCGCCAAGTTGGAGGCCGGAGAGATCTCCCAGGAGGACTATGACCGCTGGCGTTATCACTACCCGGAGTACGACGACAGCCAGGTCCGCGCCAAGATGCCGCCGGAGGGCCTGATCTAACCCCCTCACTTGTAGGCCACGGGAAAGGCCATTTGTTGCACAAAATCAGATAATTCAGATAAATAAGAGCAAAATAAAAAAGGTCTAACTGATCAACAAAAATCAGTTAGACCTTTTACTTATGAATAAAAAGATGAGGATTTTCAGGCTACTCGCAAGCCACCCGATTTTTCTTTTCAAACTCAATAAATCGGGATTTGACGAGTGCTATCAATCTGCTATCAAATGGGGAATTTGAAAATCAAAAGCCCAGTGTTTATGCGGGTTTGCGGGCCCTCATATCCACTTTTTACTTATTCAAACTCAATCGTTGCCGGGGGCTTACCGGTGCAGTCATACAGCACGCGGTTCACGTGGGGCACCTCATTCACAATGCGGCTGGTCACCACGTCCAGCACCTCCCAGGGAATGCGGGCGGCGGTGGCGGTCATGAAGTCGGTGGTGTCCACGGCGCGCAGGGCAATGGCGTAATCGTAGGTGCGCTCATCGCCCATGACGCCCACGCTCTTGATGTCGGGCAGCACCGCGAAGTATTGCCAGCAGCTGTGCTCGGAATTGCGCTCGCCGGTCTCCTCGAAAAGCCGTTCGTTGTAGGCGTCGAGCTCCTCGCGCACAATGGCGTCGGCGTTCTTCAGGATCTCGAGCTTCTCCTTGTCGACTGCGCCGATGATGCGGATTGCCAGACCCGGGCCTGGGAACGGCTGGCGGTACACGATGTGCGCCGGAAGACCCAGCGCAAGACCCAGCTCGCGGACCTCGTCCTTGAAGAAGTGGTCGAGCGGCTCGATGAGGTCGAAGCTCACGCCATCGGGGAACGGGATCAGGTTGTGGTGGCTTTTGATGGTGGAAGCCTTGCCGCCCGTCTTGCGTGCGCCGGACTCGATGATGTCGGGATAGATGGTGCCCTGTGCGAGGAACTCGATGCCCTCGAGCTTGCGGGCTTCTTCCTCGAACACGCGGATGAACTCCGCGCCGATGATCTTGCGCTTCTGCTCCGGATCGGCCACGCCCTGGAGCTTGTCCAGGAAGCGATCCACCGCGTCCACATAGATCAGGTTGGCGTTCATCTGGTTGCGGAACACCTCGATGACCTGCTCGGGCTCGCCCTTGCGGAGCAGACCGTGGTTCACGTGAACGCAGATGA
>ENA-OROD01003011-OROD01003011.1-human-gut-metagenome-genome-assembly--contig:-NODE-3011-length-11580-cov-18.705336_pt1 | contig 11580 bp, 15 predicted proteins | sample MGYA00242123_ERZ509038 | MGnify/ENA primary metagenome ERZ509038 (study PRJEB26280, sample SAMEA2338719) | human gut metagenome | biome: human gut; feature: human-associated habitat; material: faeces... | reverse complement strand
AAGCTATGTCTTCTTTTATGCGGTTTTCAATTTGCGCAACTTATTGTACATTATCTAGCTTCGCCCCTCGCTTTCATTTCACGAAGTTCGTCAATTGACTTATTTTCGAGATTTTGATTTGACATTAATTATCACCTCTTTTCTGCTTTAGGGTATAAGAAAACCGCTCCACTAAAAGTGAAACGGTTCGATGAAATTTATTATTTTGTTTTCCCATTCAATATAAAATCAATTAAGCTGTCAGTGTCGGTGAAATAATCATAATCACCATTCACACCTTCACGGTGATAAACAACACCGCCTCGTTCATTTCTTTCAAGACAATCTAAGAGTTTTTCTTCTCCATACTGCTTAATAAACAAGTTGAAGGTATATGGTTTTATTTTATCTAAAAGACCTTTTCTGCAATCTTCGGTACACTCATAGCAATGTTCTATGCCTTTTTCTAAAGAACATTTTTTGTTTTCGCACCAATCGTTATCGGGACAATTTCCCGAATTGCAACCATTGCAAGAATCATTTTCAGAACACAAACAACAAGCAAGACCGCATCTTGCGATTCCTAATTCTCTTTTCATAACAATCACCAACTTAAACGTTATATTCGTGATAACCAAACTCGGTGCGGTAAGTTTTTGAGTGGATAAATCCAAAACTTTCTAAACAATTGAGTTTTTCGGGAATATTTGAAGATTTAATTTTAACACTTCCGATTTCAAAATCATCAATAAATTGTTCTATGGCTAGTTTAAGAATTTCTCCAAAAGATTCTTCGGTATTATTTTTTGAGGATAAATCAATTCTCAAAACACCTGCTTCACCACCGAAGATTTCAACAGTTCCAATAGCTTTCCTATCAGCTTTATTGATAACTGAAAACCGAACATAATACTGATTTTGATATTCTTCTAACCAAAACTTAATACAATCTTCCATCTCGGAAACTGTAGAATAATAAAAATCACTTGTGCAGAAATCATCATTAAACTTGCTGACATTGTCTTTGTCTGAATAGCAAGCGAGCAAATCTTCTGCATCTTCTAACTTTACCAAGTGAAGAATAAATGATTCTGTTTCATAGATCGGACACTGTTCATAAACATTTTTCATAGTTATAGTTTACACTCCGTTACAGCTCATTTTATACGCATATCCAGAATCTATTGGCGGAGAAGTTACCGAAATATATACAAATTCAGCATCACCATCATTCAATAAGCCGTGAATATCTTTATCTGCAAATCTGACAACATCTCCTGCAGTGAAAATCATTTCTTTATCATCTGCAAGAAGCAATTTCCCTTTACCCTGAACCGCATACCATATCTGTTCGGAGGTATCGTGTTTATGTCTTGGCTGACTTGCGCCGACTTCAAGATGAACTTCCGTAATTGTAACTCTTTCGCTTTTTGAATTTTCTGGATTTATTAGTTGCCTTGAAACAACTCCGGGATTTGAAAGTTCTTTTATCTTTTCACGATTAATAAATTCCATTTTACTGCCTCGTTTCAAAGTTTAAATGAAATCAAATTTTGCTTTTAAAAAGCATCTGTAATCAGGTTCATTTTTCGCTTCCGCATATTCATTCTTGATTGTGTTTTCAATCCAAGCTAACATCTTGTCGCTCATATCTTCGTATCTGCGAATTTTTATTAAGCCTGATTCAGCCGCTTTGAGTATTTCATAATATGAATCTTCTATAAATTCAATATCCGTTACTGCGACATGTTTTGATGTTGCAACGGCATTGCTGATATTGATGTCGTTTCCATTTTCACTAATATCTTTTGCTGAATAAATCTAACCTGAAACACCTTTATATGTATCCTCGATAGCATTGGGATAATATTCATCCAATCTTAATGTGCCGTCAGGTTCAAAACCGCAACTTGCCCATTTGTGCCATTTTCCGTTATGAACAAAAGCTGTTTCTTTATAATGCTTTTCAACAGCGTTACTTAAATAGACCAAAACATTTTCTCTTTTTGTGGAGAAATAAATAAGAGATGTGTTGTGGTTTGATACCCTCGGTTCTAAAACTTTTATATCAGCTATCTGTGATGCATGATAATACACTTTAACACCTCCACGATTTTGTTTTGTTGATTAAAAGTATATCACATACACATATGTAAATCAACATTATTTTCTTTTCACCCAAACAATATCATATCCCATAACATCAGCCATTTCGACTGCTTCGGAATAACGCAGAGAGCCTCGGCGGAGCTTGCCTGAAAAGTTCGGCACGCTGTTGCTCCAACCGTATTCATCCGAAAGCATTTCAACAAGTTCTCTCATCGTCAAGCCTTCACGGACTATGTAAGACTTGAGTTCATTTCGTATATCCATTAAATCATCCTTTCGGTTTTTTATTTATGATGCACCGTTCAATATGGGTGCCGTTCATATTCGTTGTTTCACGTGTTTGATTGCGGTTTGGTGAAATGTTTAATTCTGCCGTGAACCGTGTTCGCCTTTCGGTGTATCGCTGTTTTGTATGGATTTGCATATCAGAACATTGATTTATTCGCCAGTTTCACATCGTTTGAAAATTACCTGCGTTTTTGCCGTTCTCTCTGAAAGCCATTCCTGCCCCCGGTTTTTCAACGGCGTTTTGTTTCTCTTGGCAGGCTCTCTATGGTCATCGCCTGCTTCCCCGAAAAAACATATCACTTTCAGACGGTCATTCAATTTTTGCGGATTTGTTATCCGTTGACTATATTGTAGCGAAAATCTTCATTGTTTCCCGTATTTCCAAGAGGATGGAAATTATTAAAAAACCAGCTTGAAGTAACACAAAGCGGACATGAAAAGGTGTAGAATATGAGCGAAGGAGTGAAACTATGTATCTGAAATTAACCATACAAGAACGGTTAAAAGATTTGAGGGTAGAGAAAGGTCTGACTCTCGAACAGCTTGCCGAGAAAACAGGTATTTCCAAATCCGCACTCGGCAAATATGAAACAGAAGAATACAAGGATATGAGTCCGTTCAACCTTGCTACACTTGCAAATTTCTACGGTGTTTCAACCGATTATCTGCTCGGTCTTACTGAACAAAAAATTCACCCAAACGCAGACATCAACAATCTGCATTTGAGTGATGATATGATTGATTTGCTTGAAAGCGGAAAGATTAACAATAGGCTGTTATCAGAAATCGCAACACACGAAGATTTCTGATGGTTTTTAACCGATGTCGAAATCTATGTTGACCGCATTGCCGATATGAGAATCAACGATTTGAATGCTGTTCTCGGTGTCGTGCGAAATGCTGCAATGGAGAAATGCCCTGATGAAAATGATTTGTATATCCGCACATTGGAGCTTGCGCAGGTTGATGAAGATGAATATTTCAGCCACGTGATACATAAAGACCTTGACCATATTATCAGCACAATCCGTGAAAATCATAAAACCGACAGAACAACAACAGACATGGTTTCACCTGCGGCAGATGCACAAAAACAGTTGCAGGATGCCTTAAATTTCGAGGGTAGCGACGAAGAAAAGAAGGTCAGAATGTATCTCAACTCCCTCGGTATTGACTATGACTCGCTTACGAAAGAGGAATTGGTAACGCAAATAAATATTCTCAAATAGTCAAAGCATATGAAAAGTCCGTATAGCCAGAGAGGAAAAACCAGAAAGAGACGGAAATAAGCTCTGCCGGCAATATCTTTATGAAATGTCATCGATTGGCTTTTGTTTAATGAATCCTAGGAAATAAAAGTTATAAACAATATTTTTTATTTCTGTTGATAATTCATCTTTTTTGTGGTAAGATAATAAGCAAGATAATAAGCAAGAACGATAGGGGGAATATAATGTCCGGTTACACACCGCCGTATATAATTACCGATAAAATACTAAGCCTTGTTGCATCGATTTCCGAAAAAGTCGGAAGAATCACGGAACGCAGCAACCTTGATTCAAAACCGCATCTGAGAAGAAGTAATAAAATTAAGTCGATTTATTCATCGCTTGCTATTGAAGCTAACTCACTCTCTTTGGGCGAAGTCAAGGATGTTATCAACGGCAAAACCGTTATCGGTGCTGAAAAAGAAATACAAGAAGTCAAAAATGCGTATGCAGCTTACGAAGAAATCTCCAAGATTGATGTTTACAGTCTGAAAGAGTTGAAACGTTTGCACGGCATAATGACAAAATATATTGTTGATATCAGCGGTGATTTCCGTCTCGGCGAAGAAGGTGTTTTCAATGGTGACAAATGTATTTTTATGGCTCCGCCTGCAAAGCTTGTTCCCGGACAAATGACAGACTTGTTCAACTGGATGAAACAGAACAAGGAAACCGTTCACCCGTTGATATTATCTTCTGTTTTTCACTACGAGTTTGTTTTTATTCATCCGTTTACCGATGGAAACGGCAGAATGGCTCGCTTATGGCACACAGCCATTCTTTCAAAATGGCAACCTATATTTGAATTTATTCCCATAGAAAGTCAGATAGAAAAATTTCAGAACGGTTATTATGAAGCAATCGCAAAGTGCCACGCAAACGGCAACAGCACGGTTTTTATTGAATTTATGCTTGAACAAATCGATGCTGTTCTTGATGAAATAGCCGATTCCGTAACCTCACCCGCAAATAACATTACCGAATATGTGAGCAGGCTTATTTCGGTTATGGAATATGACACACCGTACACATCAAGCGAAATTCTTGCTCTGCTCGGCTTAAAATCCAAGGAAACATTGAGAAAGAATTATCTTACCCCTGCTATTGAAAGCGGATTGGTTGTTATGACCGAACCTGACAAACCCAACAGCAGAAATCAGAGGTATATAAAAATGTAATATAATGTCATGTGATAAGAGTAATAAAAATGGACTTTAACAATAGACAAACAGCTGAATATATAAGTGCATTGGGAGAAGCAATCGATTTTTGCAGAGAAAAAATCAGTTCTTCAACTATAACCCAAAATCGAACTTTTGAGTACGCAATAATTTTACTGTATTCGAGATTGTTATTGACAATGTGTGAAATACACACATTGTTGTTGAACGGATATCCAGAAGGGGCAATGTCTTTATGGCGAAACACATATGAAAACATTGTTATCACCAACTACTTGTTTAAAAACAAATGTGATAAAGACTTAATCGAACGATTTTTTGACTCTGTAGATGTTTCAGCGTGGATAGAAGATAGAAAAACTCTTGAATGGTGTTCTAAAAATTATCCTGACAATTCAGAAACACAGCAAAAATTAAATTATGTAGAAAACGAATTGAGAAAGTATGCGGTTAAATATCCGGAATATTGCGATGCGCCAAAGTTGAAGTTCTCTGACTATTGGTGGGTAAGAAAAGGATGTAATTTTACAGATTTATCACACAAAACAGACTTTTCTAAAAACTATGTATATAATATCGCATCATCAAAACTCCACGCAAGCTTATTCAGTTCTGTAATTTATCTTGACAATACAGAAGAAGGTATTTTGATAGGTGAAACCGAAAAAGGTATTGAAACGCCCCTTCATTTTTCGGCATTAAATCTTACTGTTGCAACAATGATGATAAATGATGTTTTTCCGGATTTAGGATTAAGCAAAGTTATCGATGAATTAAAAAAACTGTGTGATGAAGTTAAAATAATATCTGTATAACATTCATATTGTCAAGTTATCCTTATAAAGAGGTGAATTATGAAAATAACAAACTACGGTATGCCCACATTGATCGAAACAAACACGCTTGAAGGATGTGCGAAACTGTGTGCGGAATTAGAACTTGATTTTGTTGAACTCAATATGAATATGCCACAGTATCAGCTCGATAAAATTGATGTTGATTATATCAAAAGCATTGCTGACAAATACGGTATTTACTACACCATTCACCTTGATGAAAATCTGAATGTCGGCGATTTTAACTCTTACGTTGCAGAGGCTTACTTAAAAACTGTTGTTGATACTATTGAAATTGCAAAACAGCTTGGTGTCAGAGTGGTTAATATGCACATGGCAAGAGGTGTTTATTTTACCTTACCCGACAGAAAAGTTTATCTTTTCTCGGAATACAAAGAGCAGTATCTCAAAAGTATTGTTGCGTTCAGAAATATGTGCGAAACCGCTATCAGTGATGCCGATATCAAAATCTGCATTGAGAACTGCGACGGCTATGAAGATTTTCAGGAAGAAGCTATTGAATTACTTTTGAAAAGCGATGTTTTTGCTCTGACTTTTGATGTAGGACATAATCACTGCATTGGCGGAACGGACGAGGAATTCATTATGAAACACAAAGACCGTCTGTGCCATATTCATCTGCACGATGCAGAGGGTAAGAAAAACCACCTCGCACTCGGTACGGGCGAAATGGATATTGAAAAATTTATCAGCCTTGCCAACAAGCATAATTGCCGTGTGGTTCTGGAAACAAAGACCGTTGACGGATTGAAGCAATCTATTGAGTGGTTGAAAGGATATAAAAATGGATAAAAACGCTGCAATTTAATTTGTTTTACAAAATGCTCGACCCCTTGAGTTGGCAGTTTACAAATATTTCTTTGAAAACGCATCAAATCAAGTGGTTGTCGATGAGCTTTCAAAATTTCAAAATTCCGACGGCGGTTTTGGCAATGCTCTTGAACCTGATTTTTTCAACCCCAATTCAAGTCCTATTGCAACAAATGATGCTATAATCACTCTTTACCGTGTAAACGCACTTAACAAAGACTCGGATATTGTAAAAGGAATTGTCAGATAACTTGAATCTCATGATTCTTTTGATGAAGATAAAAAACATTGGTTGTTTGCGATAGACAGCAACAAGTATTATCCGCACGCAATATGGTGGCAGAAAAAAGGTGACGGTAGCAGCGGCTTTAATCCGTCAATATCTTTGGCGGCATTTTAGGTTTGCTACGGCAATCGTATATCTCTTTATAAAGAAATCATAAAAGAAGGATTTGAATATCTTGAAACAGCCGAAGAAATAAGCGGTGATTCCTTAAAATGTTTTCTGCTTACATATGAGCTTTTGAAAGCAAATAGCATCAACGATATAATTAATTTAGAACATTTCAAAGATTTGTTATGTAAAGCTATTGATAATTCTATATGCAAAGATGTTGAAAAATACGGTGTTGAATATGTACCGATGCCGTCCGACTTTTTCTCCGGCTCATATTTGGAGTTTATCACACCTGAAATAAAAACTCTGATAGCTGCAGAAAAAGACATTTTAGGTAAACTGCAAATGAAAAACGGCGGATTTGATATTACTTGGAAATGGTATACCCCGTATCCTGAATTTGAACAAGCAAGAGTTTGGTGGCGTCCTCGCATTACTATTGAAAAGCTTCTTTTTGATGAGGTACAGATATGAAAACTGAAATATTAAAACAAAATGAAAACAGTTGGAATGCATTATCTGAAGATTTCTTCGGTGTGACTGCTTTGCCTGTGCTTGGCTGTTCAATTCCGACAGAGGATGAACTGCACCTTTTCCCCGACCTTAACGGCAAGGCTGTTTTTGAAATGGGTTGCGGAAGCGGTCACTCGCTCAAATGGTGTGCAGAACACGGTGCAAAAGAGCTTTTCGGTCTTGATATATACGAAGAACAGCTTAAAGCTGCAAAGAAATTGCTCGGAGAAAACGGGTATTCCTGCACTCTTTTTCATCAGCCTATGGAAGAAAATGCAAACATTCCGCAGAACTATTTTGATGTTGTTTATTCAATCTATGCAATCGGTTGGACTACAGACCTTGAGAAAACAATAAAAAATGCTGCATCTTATCTGAAACGAGGCGGCACGTATATTTTCTCTTGGGACCATCTGCTTCTGCATTGCGTTGATTTGGAGAGCGTTGCTATTTCGGGCGGTAACAGAACCGTTGCAACCGAAGAACGCATAATTTTCAGCGGCAACTATCTCGAAGAAGATTATTACACTTTCGAGAAATACGGCAACCCTCTTACTTTGCAAAATCGTAAGCTTTCAACATATATAAACACCCTTGCTGATGCAGGTTTTGCTGTTGAAAGAGTGATTGAAGAAACAAGCGAAACTGTTCTTGAAAAATCAGCTGACTTCAGTTCAGGTTATTATGCCGATTTCAAAGCAAAACATTTTCCGCTTTCGATTGTTATTAAGGCAAGAAAGCTTTGATTTTTGAGGTGTAGATATTTTTGAACTCGAACAAGTATGTAATGAAAATATTTCGCATTACAGCGAATATGAAAAAGCATTTGAAACTGATTTGAAGCAATATCAATCAAGAATTTATCCGTCAGAAAGTGCGGAGATTTTTCGTTGGTATCATATAAAGGCAAACAAGAAATATATCGGTGCAATTTGGTTGGAGAAGAATGCCAACGAAAATTTTGCTGTTTTAGGTGTTTTCATAGCGGATGAGCTTTACAGAAATAAAGGTATCGGTAAAGCGGCGATTAGACAAATAATCAAAACCGATTTACAGCATATGCGCACAAACAAAACACTTCTTCATGTCCGTGAAGAAAACGAAAGAGCAATCAAATGCTATAAATCGGTTGGATTTAAAGAGAACAGAAGGTATAGAAAAGACGCTTTAAGTGTAATTGAAATGATATATGAGGATGAATTATGATTTACACGAAATAAAGCTGTATGAATATGAACACAGCAGTTACAATAAACCAATGTATCGATAAATATAAAGTGTATATGAATTATAAAGCTGAGTGAGGATAAACATGAATTTTCTTCAAAAAGAACAACTATATACTGATGGTAGAGTTATTTTAAACGGTAAGCCTTGTTTCAAATATGCAGATCTTATCGTTTGCTGTAACACTGATTATTATCATGCTATTTTTTTGAAAACAGGAAACTTTTTTACAATTTTGATGAACGACTATAAAACACTACCAACATTAGAAATAGCGACCTTGGTGTTAAAATCACTTTTGGACTCTGAATTTATGATGTCTAAAAAAGATAAGCCAGATAAAAAAAGGCTTCAGGAATTGTACGACAAACTGAATGACGAGGAAAAGTATTATAAATCTGGTAATTATATCGTGAGGATAGGTACAGATAATCCACCTCTTAAAAGTGCAACCTTCTCATTAGAGCCAAATGTTCTCATTTCAAGCATTAAGGTTTTTATTACCAGTATGAGCACAAAAATCGAGGCAATTGTAAACAAAGAGAACCGAGAAAAACTTATTAAATACGATAAATTATTTACAGTATATGTAGATGAAGCCAAGACATTTAAAGAATTGATATGCATAGAGGCTTTTCAAGAAAATGATGAAATAAAAATCAAACTTGTTTCTGAAAATGAATATTATCTAAATCATTCATCCATGCAAAACACTACAATTACCGGTAATCTTCTTTGGACATTGCAAACCTTAGACTATTCTACTAATATTGATAGAGATAAACCTTTTGAAATAAAATATGAAGGCCACAGCTTGAATGCAGAAAAGCAAAGATTCTTTTTTGTGTTTTCAATAAACGGTATTAAAATAACAAATGATATACGTTTCGGACTGATTACCTTTTCAACTGAAAGTGGTATTGCAAGTGATAGAAATACTACATTTAATAGACTGCTTTCACAAAAAAGTGATTGCTATGCACAAGTTGTTGTTATTGAAAACTCATTAAGAACAGCAGTTAATATAGCGTTAGGTATGTTGGACAAAGCAATTAATCTTCTGTACATGGTATTGCTTGATGATTCATCACGCAGCTTTTTTGGAATTAAAGAAGTATACAACTTTTGGGATTATGATATTATAAATTTAAACTTGTTGGTAGATGATCTTTTCTATGTAGAAAATGTTTTTAGCACTCAGAATTATGCTGTTTTGAGTTCAAAGAAAAGCAAATCAATTAAAAGCATAGAGATAAAAGAGCAATTATCTGCTTTACTGAATAACGAAAATATTTTGGAAGATTTTTTCTATTTAGAAGAATCGAAAAAAAATGACGACTTGTTACAATCAGTGTTTTGGTTAAATTCATCGAAAAAATCTACAAACAAAAAAGAGAAAATCATTTCTTTATATAACAGTGTGGAATTCCTTGTAACTGGAGAGAAAGGTGAAACATTAAGCCAAGTACTAGAATCAGAGTACGGAGAAGAATACAACAAGGCAATTGCTGATATTACATCTGCATATAACGATATTCAAAACAAAGACCTGAAAAAGAGAATAGAGGGAGCAATAACTAGTTCTTTTGAAGGTACATCAAGCGTCAAAAGCAAATTGGAGTGCTTAGTTAAAAATTTGAATGTTTCTTTTACAGATGCAGAATGGGATTTGTTTGATAAGTTAAAAAAGAATAGGCAAAAACTTATTCATAACAAGCGAATCAGTTCACCGATTTCAAACCAAGAATTGAATGATTTGTATCACATCTTTTCAAAGCTAATTGTCCATAAAATTAATTCATTAACTAACGGAGAAAACAATGATTGATATTATCAGTTCCTCTATCAGAGTAGGTCGGATATTAAGAGAGAATAAACAACTAAAGTTGATGTATGATTTCTTTGAATACATATCAAATGATAAAAGCGATCCGATAGCATTTGATTACAAAAAACTATTAACATCAAAATTCATACAATATGGTTTTTATGCTTTTGATGCGGTAGATAAAATTATAGAACAAAATCTTGATGGCGATAATAGAATAGCGAGCAACTTATCTAAAAACATTAAGACTTTTGTATATAAATACAAAGACTATCAGACTTTATTGCATAAATCTATAGAGTGTGGAGATATACTAAACGATTATGTTACCCAACTACTTCGCCAAATAGACGAATTCCCTCAAATCAAATTAGATAGCGTTTCGTTAAAGCTTCAACAGAGTTCCAACGAACTTTCAACAGCGATATTACGAAGCGGTGTTTTTTGTTGGCATAACGACCCAGAAAAAATAACTTTTTTAAAGAAAAACTTATCGTTAGCAAGCGATTACGAGAAAAAAACAGCTTCGTACGAACACTTGCATCCTTATAATCGAAACAATTTAAAGATAATAAATAGCCTTAATAAATCTGAACAGAAAATTGCATACTATACTGAAAATATTCGTTTTGTTCAGTTCTTGGTAAGGAACGGAATTATCCAAGGGTTCTTTTTTGAATTATTTGATATTCCATCATCAAGAATAACAAGAATTAAGGAAATTCACACAAACCAAAGCATACATCCAGTAATAATTAAAACTAATTCTATTTATCCAAGCGATCATCTTATATTTTTCAGATATACTATGGATAATAAAGTTTCATATTTGCTGACAAAGCGAATGCGACTTCAATTATTTGATAATGAAATAAAATCAACATTATATGGATACAGTTATCCAACAAATGAATATTTTTTGTTAAAAATTGATTAGTTGAAAAAGTAAAATAGCAGGCAACTATTTAATGTTGCCTGCTGTTTTATTATCTCATATCCGATAACGGAGTGTAATCTGTACTGTTTCGCAGATATTCTTCCATCTTACCACTGAGCAATAATCTGACATGATAATGTACAATAAGTTGCGCAAATTGAAAACCGCATAAAAGAAGACATAGCT
>ENA-OROD01003006-OROD01003006.1-human-gut-metagenome-genome-assembly--contig:-NODE-3006-length-11597-cov-2.911627_pt1 | contig 11597 bp, 9 predicted proteins | sample MGYA00242123_ERZ509038 | MGnify/ENA primary metagenome ERZ509038 (study PRJEB26280, sample SAMEA2338719) | human gut metagenome | biome: human gut; feature: human-associated habitat; material: faeces... | reverse complement strand
ACGGGATACCAAGCTGGTAAAGATAGGGCGTCAAGCGAAATTCAATCTCCCGTGCGAGAGCAGAGTATTCTTTTTCGACAGATTCCGCTTTTTCCGTAACAACTGCATCATCCATCATCAACATCATAATCACGACCTCCGATAAATAATTCTCTTGAATATGGTATGCAGGAAGGAAATATCCTTCTTTGATTCACATTATATCACGAGAAAAAACAGGAAAAAAGAAGAAAAATTCGATGGGTTATCCATAATCTTACTGCTGTGTCGAAAATCGAGGCGCAGAACAGCAGGTTGCACAAACAGACGCAGAAAGTCCCGCTTTTTACGCTAAGATCTCGCTATCCGGAAGAATTCAAGGCCGTCTGCGAATGAGCCCCGGCCGCCCTCCGGCCCAACGGCAGTTTAACCTGTTTTTCACGCTGCGTGTCAATATTGTGTGAGAATATTTCAAATTGCTGAAAAAAACGTCGAATGGCACGCTGTATGGTTTGAACGGCTCTGCTTTGTGAAATTTTATATAAAATGTACAAATTCGACATGAAACGACAGGATACGGTATTGCCGGATCGACTAAAAGCTCCAGCCCTGTCGCTTTGACAAAGCCGGAGCGTATGCTTTAATATAAATATAAAGGGACGCTGCTACCGCAGTCAGCCCTGTCAGTTAAAAAATAGTTGACCGTTTGGTGCCAGCCAAGCGGTCAACACGCTTTTATGCAAAAGATGTACAGCAAAACTACTGCACATATAAAAAGCTGAAAAGCCTTTTTCCGAACATGCGCCACCTCCTTCCTGCCGCGAACTGCGGGAAAGGAAAAGAGGGTCTGACCGCCAAAAGTAACACCAGAAAAAGCAGTGATGCGCTTCACTTTTAGAGGCAGCATCACTGCTTTCTTTCGTTTTCATCCGAGGTGCCACCGCACGAGGTACGTCACGCTGTACTCGCCCTGATGGCCGGAGCGCGAGCGGGGGAAGGTCAGCTTCATCTGCGCGTCCGGGGACTGCGTCGCGGCGGACAGCACCGGCTCGGCGCGGAAGTCGCTTCCGGTGGTGAGGAAAATCTCCAGACGGATGCAGGTTCGGCTCTCATCCGCGTCTACGACGATGCGGTCGACGAGCGCCTTGGACATCTCGCGCGAAAAGCCACAGTTTGTCTGCCACCGCTCCTCGATGGTGCGGCGCAGGCTTTCCACGCGCCTAATGCGCTGCTCGAGCGTTTTGTCTGCATTTTGCAATTCCTTGCGCTGCTGCTCGAGCGCGGCAAGCTGCTCGTTGCAGGCCTCATTGCGCTGCCTGAACTCCTCGTTCGAGAGTGCCCCGGCAAGCGCGAGGTCGAGCAGCTTGTCCTTGCGGCGGGTGACGGTCTCGAGCTCCTGCTCGACCTTCGCGAGGGCAGGAGCATTGTCCTGCTGCGCGGCAAAGGCGCGCAGATTGTCGATGTACTCCTGCATGGCAGTTGAGCGTTCGTCCGTCACCTGCTCGAACACGCGCGCAAGAATGCGGTCGAGCTCATGGCTGTAAATCGTGGGGGAGTCGCAGCCGCCCTGTTTTCCCTTTTCGCGGTACAGCTTGCAGTTCCAGCATTCCACCTCGCCGCGGCTTTTGCTTTTATACACATGTCTGTGGAAAGCGGTGCCGTGCTTCGCGCAGATGAGCTTGCCGCTGTAGGCATAGCGGTTCTGCGATGCCTGCGCGTGCTGCTTCATGGTCTGTCCGCGTGCGGCGAGCAGGCGGTTCGCCTCGTCCCACATGGCCTCCGGCACGATGGCAGGCACGCGGTCATCCTCGTGGACGAGCCACTTGTCCTCGCTCAGACGGTAGCTGCGCTTGTCGCGGTAGTCCCGGGAGGCATAGCGCCGACCGGCGTAGCAGCCCTTGTATTTCGGGTTGCGGATCATGCCGTACAGCGTGGAGTAGGTGAGCGGTCTGCCCTGTCGTCCGCGAATGCCGCGCCGCTCAAGATCGTTCGCGATGGCGCGCAGACCGAGGTCGCCTGCGGTGTAGCGCTCGAACACCTCGCGGACTATGGCGGCTTCGTGCTCGACGATCTCAAGCCGTCCGTCGACCTTGTTATAGCCGAACAGATTGTTCTGACCGAGCAGGACGCTGTTTTCCTGCGCACGCTTGAAGCCGAAACGGGTGCGTTCGGACAGCTTGCGCACCTCGTCCTGCGCGATGGAGGACATGATGGTGAGGCGTAGCTCGGCATCCTTGTCAAAGGTGTTGATATTGTCGTTCTGGAAATACACGCCGACGCCGAACCGCAGCAGCTCGCGCGTGTAGCTGAGGCTGTCAAGGGTGTTTCGGGCGAAACGGCTGATCTCTTTGGTGATGATGAGGTCAAAACGGCCGCGCTTCGCGTCCTCGATCATGCGGAGGAACTGCTCACGCCCCTCGACCGAAGTGCCGCTGATGCCCTCATCGACATAGCCGCCGGCAAACGTCCAGTGGGGATTGGCGGCAATGTAATCCTCAAAATAGCGTTTCTGATTGCCGAGACTGTTGATCTGCTCGTCTTTGTCGGTCGAAACACGGGCGTAGTAGGCCACAGCAAGCTCGGTGTCGAAGATGCTGCGGCCATGCGCCTGCATTTCGTCCAGTCTGCGGACGTCCATGCAGCCGCCTCCCTCAGTTCAGAGCGGTGCCTCGGGGGTGTGCGCTGTCGCGGCCGTGGAGCCTTGTCAGCTTGTCCGTCTGCAAATGGCGGACGAAATCGTGCTCGTCACGGGTGATGCAGCCGCTGCGGAGCATCTCGTCGTTGAGCGCTAAAATCTGGTATACCTGCGCGCGTTCCAATTCGTTATTCATGAAAAATCCTCCTTTGTCATACGGGTGAATACCATATATATACAGATATAGTATATCAACGAGATGCGCGGTTGATACGCTCAACCGAAGTACTTCGCGATGCCTTTCCATGCCTTTTTCGGCTCGGCGATGACCTTTTTGAGCGCGTCAAGGCGTTTTTCGCCGCGATAGACGGTTTTGTCATCGTTGTTCTGACGAATGATACGGCTGGGGCGTCGGCGAAGTCCGTCGGGGTATAAAGCAGAACGGCGCGCGCCTTTTTGCCGTCGCGGCCCGCTCGACCGATTTCCTGCGCGTAGGCATCGATGCCGAGCGGCAGACCGGCGTGCACGACGAGCCGGACATCCGGGCGGTCGATGCCGAGACCGAATGCGTTCGTCGCAACGACGATCGGACGCTTTTTCGTGAGGAAATAACGGTGCACACGCTTTTTTCTGCCCTTTGGGAGCTCGCTGTAGTACGCTTTCGCCGAATATTTCTCCCCGCGCAGGTATTTCGTCGTGCGCTTGACATCGTTGACCGTCGGGCAGTAGACGATGGTCGCGCCGTTCCTGGGCTGGTGCTGCCGGAGCACAGCGTCAAGCATTTTGAGCCGCTGCATGCGCTTGCGGCGCTTCACATTGTCTTTGCCGCGAATGTTGAATTCCTTTATGGAAATCCTGATGTTCGAACGTTTTACGGAGGAAAGGAAATATTTGGGTTCAACCATATGCAGGCTGCGCGCGATATAGCTGAAGTCCGAAACGGTCGCCGTTGCCGTGAACGCAAGGATTTGCGGCGGTATGCGAAGCGACTTGATGAACGCGCCGATTTCGGCGTAAGCCGGGCGAAAACCGCGGTCGACCTGCGGCAGGATGTGTACCTCGTCCACGACAACGCGGCGCACCCGTGCGGTGCTGAGCGCGGTGCGGACGTCCTCGCGGCGAAGCTGCTCGGGGGCAAGATACAGCAGGCCGCCGTTCTGCACGTTGCCCTGATCATCGGTTTTGGGGGTGCTGTCCGCCTTTTCTTCCCACTCGAAGTTCACTTTGGCGGGGATCAGGGCGGCGCGAACGCCCTTCTTCTTCAACGCGGAGACCTGGTCCTCCTGCAGGGCGAGCAGGGGAGAAAAAACGAGGGTCAGCTGTCCCGGCTCGTCGAGGAGAGCCGGAAGCTGGAAAAGGAGCGATTTGCCGCCGCCGGTGCAGAGGCGCACGAGAACGTCGCGGTTCTGGAGAATGCAGGCGAGAACCTTGCTCTGTTTCGTGCGAAGCTGGGTCACGCCGAGCTGATGCATGGCGGTGTATACATTATAATTATACATCATTATCTTCCTCCTGACCCGCCGGAATAGCCGGAATGACGGAATTTACGAATTTTTTCACAGGAATTGCGAAAAAGCGCCGCGAGGTGCCATCAGTGTTAATTTTAATGTTCTCGCGCTCAAAGATTGAACGTTCTTTGAGTTCCTGCACGACATTCGGGGCGAGTTCGGAGCCGACACCGGCGCGCTGGAGCAGCCGTTCGAACTGCGCCGTGTTGTAGACGAGCATGGGAACGCCGTGGCTCGTATACGGGAACGCCACGGTTTTTTCGAGCTGCTCGAGAGTCTTCGGACGCGGCGAGATGGCATCCTTGTAACGTTCCGGGTCGAGCACAAAGGCAACGCAGTTATCGATAGTCAAGGTGCGCTGCACCTGTGCTTCGCGCTGCTCACGCATCATACGAGCTGTGAGCTGGTCAAAGGCTTCACGGCAGTCCTTACGGGTGAGGAGCGCCTTCCGGATGTAGAGCAGCACGAGAGAAATCCAGCGTTCGGGCGCTTTATAGCGGTAGGCGCTGGGGCGTGCGCTCAAGTCGGACAGCGCATCGTTCAGGTCCGACACAACCGTCGGAACATGCCGCAGCAGTTTCGCGGCGGCGAGGCGGAGCAAATCGGCTTCCGCATCGGTTAGCACATGTACATCCTTCGGAACCTCAACGTTGTGCGCGAGGTGCGACGGGAACGCTCGCGCCACCGTGACGGGGAACGCCGGAAGCGGACGGTCTGCCGCGTCGCCGATGTTATGTCGCATATGTGCGACCGCAGTCAGCGCATCGGTGAGTGCCTTGCGCGCCGGGTCGCCGATCGGCTCGAGAACGATCATGCGGCCGGCCGCCGACAGCGGATAGACCGGCAGGGAAGCGTTCTCGAAGCGGAAGGTGAACACGCGCTCGAACGGTGCATCCGGCGAGCGAAGCAGATCTACCGTCTGAAAATGTTCGTCGACGCCCTCGCGAACGGTCGCAGACTGCGCGTTCGGCAGCATAAAGTTAAGGATAAACGCCGGAAGATACTCCATGTCAGGGGCGGTCCAGACCGCGGAGAGGAGTGCTGCCTCGAGGACCGGAAGCGCGAGCGGGTCGCGTTCGAGGAGCGCCATAAAGCGCTGCTCGTCGAAATCGCCCAACTCCTGCGCGATTTGCACGTTATCGTCGATGTTGTCGAAAAGCTCATCTGCGACATCGAATGGGGAGTCAGTGTACGATTTGCGACGCGACAGTTCATCGCACATCAAATACACGAACTCGACCTCGCGGTCGGTGAGGCCGAGGCCCGGGAGCGGCGGGTGCTTTTCCCACGCAGTGCAGCGAACGGCGTAGCGGTAGCGCATGTCGGGATAGCGAATGGAGATCATCGCCCAGCGCTCGCAGATGTCGGGCCCGCTGACGGTTATGGTGTCGGTCCGCTCGGCGAGGAACCCGACGGTAAGGCCATCGCACATCACAGAACCGTGTTTCGTGAGAAGAAAGCTGACGCTCGCGTTGGCGCGCCTGCGCAGATGCTTCGGCCAGCTGCCGTCCGCGATCCATTTCGAGTCAAGGCGTACCACCGGCGCAGTGGCGGTCGCGGCGAGTTTGCGGTAGAGAATGTCATTCATTTTTTGTCTTCCTTTCGTAAAAAAACGGTTTTTCAAAACTTTTTCGTTTCGATGAACACATTGTACCAGACAAGGAAATGATGCGCACGGAACCCTGCTCACGGGGTGAAATGAACAAAATGACGGTAAAAATGACACAAATCGAGGCGGAACCGCGTAAATCGCGTCTGTGTCCAAAAGTGCCGAGGGGGCTCGCTCACGGGTGGGACAAAAAAAGCCGCTTCGACTATATGCCGAAGCGGAGAGACTGTTTATTTGGATATTTCTGGCTGGTTTTCTTCGTTTGGAAATGCCTGTTTCCGAGCTAAAGAGATAGCCTGGTTAATCCGTGCAAAGAAGAAATTCTCCGGATAAGCATCCGGGTTCTTCATGAAGGCGGTCCAGCAGACACCGCTGCTGTTTATCAGCCGATCGATCAGAGACTTGAGTGGAGAATCATCAGGAAACTCATTTTCAGCGGAATAAAGAAGGCAAAGGCATGGCTGTGCATTATAGACATCCTCGCCGGGAAGTTCCAATTCACTTTCGTATTCTAACAGCTCCGATTTCATCAGCTGTTTGAGTGCAGATAACGGATAAAACCACTGAACGACACGCCTCAGAAGCGGAAAGCCTTTTCCTGCTGCATTCAGCGCAAGCAGCTGCGGATCACTGTCCTTCAAATTAGAATGCCGTGAGGGGAGTTCGTCTGTCTGAAAAAATTTCCGTGCCCAGCGCCAAAGCAGCATATCCTCCTCGGTCGTATCTGTTTCGTCTGCAATGTAATGAGCGTCCTGCGGTTCAATTGCAGGAATAAGCGTTTGCAGCTGCTCGAGTATATGGGCCGTTACACAGGCTCCTATAAAATAGTGAGTGATGCAGCAAGCACTTTCCTCCGAATCAGCAAAGGCGGCTGGCCAGAGTTCTCTGTGTACACGGGTGAAGAACATTTTTGTGCAGGGCGTTGTAATATAATCGTCCGGTTCAAACAGCAAATACTTGAGAGACGCTTTGTCCCATTCGTCTTCGCGCTCAAACCAGAATGGCTTGGCAGAGCCGAACGCTGCCTTGTTTTCGGAAGACTGGTGATCTTGAGAAATGGTGAGCAGCTGATAGACCAGCCTGTGCAGTGCCTCTTTATATTGCGCAACAATCTGCTCATCATCGCAAAGTATCTGAACGGCCGCCTGATCTTCAGTTATTTTCCTTTCGCATTTTGCCGTAAGTGCATTCAAGTCCTTCAAGGGCGTTAAAGGTATCTGAGGAGAGACCGGCTTTAAAGATTTTGAATCGGAAAAGAGTGCACTGAGCAGGGCGTATACGTTTGTATAATCCCGGCTTGATCTTGCAGCATTCAAGGTCTGGCACAAGGCGTCTATATAAGGCGTCAGGTCAGCGTTTTCATTCAGACTGTAAGACAGCCGGCGTTCCAGCTCGGATGAATTGACAAGCTCACGAAACTGCTCGAGGAAAAGTCCTTGGGGGTTTTCTACATGTTTGGGATCAGCGAAAAGCGAGAAAAACAGATTGTCGACATCAACGGGAGGAATTTCGATAGTTTTCTTTTTGTCACTGTGCTTTTTCCATGGAGTGCTTTTTACCGTTATGTCTGCACAGTCATCGTGATGCTCCAGAGCAACCGTTAAGCGGTCGATGATAGAGCGACCGTAAATGTCTGTCTTTCGAGAAAAGGTGTAATATTGTGAAGAAAACAGCTGGACCCATTCCGTCAGCAGATCGGTTATATTAGTAAGCGCTTTAACAGTCAATCTTGCGCATACCATGAATTCGATGCCGCAGGGCTCAGGAGCTCTGGCTTCACGTATGTTCTTTTGAACGAGTTCAGGGGAATAGCCGTAGTGATGCTGAACGGCAGAGAGCAGCTTGTTAGATGTAGAAACGGAATTCACGTTTCGGGAGGTATGCATCTGATAGTAACCGAAGTGTTTTTCAATCGAATAAATAAAATACGGGTGATCACACATAAATGGCAGAAAACAAAGTGGCTGCAGAATATACTGATCATCCGGTTTCTGGAAATCACATGAGTGCATTGAGGTAATGACTTGCAAGAACTCAGTATCCAAGGTACAAGGAAGAAAAGAACCATCACCGGCGTAATAATAGCGCGATAAAGGTTCGCGTTTAAGGTTGGAGAGCTTGAGGTGACGGGTTGGGTTCTCCGGGTAGAGCCAGCGGAAATACGAGGCTGATTTTATGGCGGGAGCAGTGCTGTCCGAGGCCTGAAGAGTCGGACGGGCGTTGTATTCGTTCAGGCGATACTGCGTTTCGAAACGCTGCAATGCGATCATCAGCAGATCGGTAATCATGCAGTCGATCATAATGTCATACAGGCTGCGCTCCTGCTCATTAAAGCTGCTTGTGGTTGTGCGGAGAAAGGATAAAAAACCGCATGCATGACGGCGAAGATGCGGAAACATATCCAGCTTATCATAAATCCAGCCCGGCAGCGGTTTGCCTATTTCCCACGCGAAATAAGCACGCAGGTCGGCTTCAACCTCGCTGATCTTCTCCCTTTCGCAAAACGACTCGGACGGTTCGAGAACCTCGGACTCTGTAAATTTCGCAGACGGCACGGAAATGCCTCCTTCCTGATGGAGATGCGTAATCTTAGTTTAGTATTATTATAATACCGCAGAACAATAATTGCCAAGTAGCTTCTATATATAATATACAATCCCTCCGGTTATAGAGATAAAAGATAATGGATATATAAGATAATATCAATCTTTAGATAGATGATAAATATACAGGATAGTATGTATTGATCATTCTGTGTATGATATGGTTTATAATCATATATTACTGTAATGTTCTGTTCATATAAAATAGTATCTGCTTATAACAATATGATAATTTATATTGTGGAGGCGTGCGCGATGGGCGTTTATCAAACGATACACACGTTAGAATTGCAGCGGAAAATTCCGCTGGGAGAAGTGAGCCGCTGGAGAGGGCGGCTGTATGAACTGTCTGAGAGATATGGGACAGGAGTTTATTCGAAATCAAAAGACGAACAGGAATTTTATATGTATGCGCAGAAGGGCGTGACGATCAATTTGCGTGCCGCTGTGAATTGCGGCTTTATTAAACTGACGATCAACTTAAACTCTGTGCTCTATGCAGAGCCGCAGAGGGTTGTACTGTTCTGCCCCGACAAATACTATCTGGGCATATTCGACCGCAATCTGCGGGAGATTTTGCGGGACGCAGGACTGGGTGGAGCGGAAAAATTTGAATTTTCGCGCGTGGACTTCAGCGCGAACGCGAAGGTGGATGACCCGCTCGCATATATCGCTCTGGCAAGAAAGAGCGGCGTGCCGAACGGCTATCAAGAGACTTATCCGCGGTTTGATAATAAAAAGCGGAATAAACCGATAAAATATGCGTATTCCTTTGATTTGACGCACAATCGGGAGGATTACGCTGTTACGCTGTATTCTAAGGCGGATCAGCTGAAGGACGACCGCAATGCAGAGCTGAGGGATATACAGGATGCACAGGGGCTGCTGCGGTTCGAGGCGAAATACGGTGCGCCGATGCTGAAAACGTACATCGGAATGCACGATCTGCATTATTCTAAGGAAAAACTGTACGATTTACTGTCAGCTTCGCCATCTGTCCTGCGCAGAGCAATGTGCAGCTGCTTTCCGGAGGGTACTTATTATTCGCTTCCGGCGGCGCGAAAGCGGCTCGATCGGGCTGCGCAATCAAAACAGCGCGAGCGGCTTTTGAAATGGATCGAGGAAACCTCGCGTATGAACAGCGCCTGCAAGGCACGGCGAAAGCTCTGCGAAGGCCTTTCCTTTTCGCAGCGTGCCGCGCTGATGCAGTTTCAGCGCGAAAGCGCTATCAATCCGGTCACGATCGGCCGGGACTGGAAGCGGCAGTCCCTCCCGAGCTTGCAGGAGGTATTCAAGTTCGAGACATGAAAGCCTGAGGGACAGAACAGAGAAATGAAAGCAAATGAGAATAATTTATGCTGTGAACAGCATAAACTTGATAAAATAAAAAGTTTATGCTATGATGATGCAAAGGAGTGATGCCGCATGATCCGTTCACATACCCTCAGAAAAAGAGACCTTTACCTGGATAAGCTCATTGCATTTCAGGACACCGAGCCCATCAAAGTAGTAACCGGTATCCGCCGGTGCGGAAAGTCCAGTCTGCTCAAGTTGATGGCGGCGCATCTGCGCGGAAATGGAGTTTCGGATGAGCAGATCATTGAAATGAACTTTGAATCCTACGAGTTTCTGAAGATGACAGCGGACGAGCTGTATCGCTATGTCAAGGAACGCGTGCTTCCGGACAGGCGGATATACCTGTTTTTTGACGAACTTCAGCGCATGGACGGCTGGGAAAACGCCGTCAACTCGTTCCGCGTGGATTTCGACTGCGATATTTATATTACCGGCTCGAATGCCTATCTGCTTTCCTCTGAGTATTCGACCTATCTATCCGGACGATGTGTGGAAATCAAGATGCTGCCGCTGTCCTTTGCGGAGTTCGTTGATTTTTACGGCTTTACGATTAAGACGGTCAAGAGCGCACTTGGCGGCCAAAAGAAGAAAGCGGTCGATCAAGATGGTACGCAATACGAACTGCGTGAGATTTTTGACGCGTACATGCGCTTTGGCGGTATGCCCGGTATTGCCGACGTCGGCATGGAACAGGATAAGGCGCTGACTCTTCTGGAAGGCATCTATTCGACGGTTATTGTTCGTGACATTCTCGAACGGGAAAAGCGCAGAGGGCAGCGCCAGCTTACAGATGCTGTGCTGCTCAAGAAAATCGTCCTGTTTCTGGCGGATAACATTGGCAGTTCGGTTTCAATCTCTTCCATCGGCAACACACTGGTCAGTGAAGGGCTGCTCGATGACAGCGGCCGCCGGGGCAAGCCAAGTGCACACACGGTTCAGGCCTATGTCAATGCGCTACTGGAGTCCTATTTTTTCTATGAAATCAAACGATTTGACATCAAAGGCAGGGAGTTCCTGCGCACACTGGGTAAATATTATATCGTGGACATCGGCCTGCGGAATTACCTGCTTGGATTCCGCAACCGCGACAGCGGACATGCGATTGAAAATGTTGTATATTTCGAATTGCTGCGCCGCGGCTATGATGTCGCAATCGGCAAGGTCGGCAACGCGGAAATTGATTTTATTGCAGCCAAAGCTGATGAAAAAATATACGTGCAGGTAACCGAGTCGATGGAGAGCGAAACGGTTCGCGCACGTGAACTGGCGCCGTTGCAGGGGATTGCAGATAACTATGAGAAAATCGTGCTTTCGCTGCATCCGGGACTGGAAACGTCCTATGACGGCATTAAATCCATCGATTTGATAGAGTGGCTGCTTGAAAATCAATAAACCGTATCAACCCTCCTTTTTGTTGATATATTATACTTATATATAACGAAAAGGAGGGAAAACAATGCCGCCAAACCATTTTATCTGCTCCTGCTGCGGCAAGAGCAAGCCGATCGATCAGCGCATCCTTCTCGGCGGGGATGCGCTTTGCTATGCCTGTGCCGAGGAGTTTACAACGCTCTGCGACCGCTGCGGTGAGCGGGTGTACCGCAGAGAGACACGACAAGTCAATCATCGCACGCTTTGTCCACAATGCTGTGGAAAAGTCCGTGCGCAAAACTGATCCCACTGAGAGTCATGCTTTCAGTGGGATTTTGCATTTTAAGGAGAAAATTATGTTTGAAAATCAGAAATTTCTGACGAGCGGCGTACAGAACGAGATCTCGTCGTGGCTGATAGACCTTATCTGGTGCATAGTTTTTAGCATGAAAACCGAACATAAGGACTATTTGCAGGTGTTTACCTTAACCAAAACGCCAACCGGTCAGCACATCGTCCACGAGCAGGAACAGCCG
>ENA-OROD01003003-OROD01003003.1-human-gut-metagenome-genome-assembly--contig:-NODE-3003-length-11606-cov-2.889274_pt1 | contig 11606 bp, 10 predicted proteins | sample MGYA00242123_ERZ509038 | MGnify/ENA primary metagenome ERZ509038 (study PRJEB26280, sample SAMEA2338719) | human gut metagenome | biome: human gut; feature: human-associated habitat; material: faeces... | reverse complement strand
GTAGCAAAGTAATGAACAGTTTGTTTCCCAAGCCCTTCCGCTACCTCAAAAATTACTTTGTCTACAGTCTGCGGTGCCGACTTTGTCGGCACCATTATTTTTTGGAATAAAAACCCCCTTTTTCGCCTATATTAAAAGGGAAAAGGAGGGTTTTTCCATGCAAAGAGAACGGCTTAAATTGGAAGGAGAGGAAATCCTTTCCACCCTGCGGCGGATTCAATTACAGCTGGAATGTGCCCAAAGTGCGTTCGAGGATGTGACGGATGAGAGCCTCATCGACAGCTATATTTACGAAATCATTGCCTTGCAGAAGAAATATGAATATTTTCTTAGGGCGGCGAAGAAAATGGGGCTGACGAACGGGGTGCAGAGAAGGGCAATTTAAAAGGGGGAAGGCTTTATGGCGAATTACACACCGGGGGAAGCAATCATGTTCTGTGCAATTTTTGTTTGTCTGTTTGCGCTTGCACTTCTTGCGCTGGCAAGACCTCTGCGGATGCTGTGCAAATGCGGTATTTCTGCCGTTTTGGGCGCGTTTTTGCTCTTTCTGGGCAAAAGCCTTGGCGCGGCGGTGGGTATCAATGCCGCAACGCTTGCGGTTTCCGCATTTCTGGGGCTGCCCGGCGTGGCAGGTATTTTTCTGCTGAGTTTTTTCTTGTAGAAGCGGAAGGGCATTGTGGAGAAATCTGTTGAAAATGTGGATAACTTTGTGGATAACTGAAAAAAGCTTGTGAGTAACACCTGAATAAACCTGTCGCCCGGCAGGTTTTTTTGTTTTGTCGTCTATTTTTAAATTTTGTTCACAAACGCAGGTGCTTCTTATGATAAAATAGGGGAAAACAAGCAAAAGGAGGAGAGAACTCCGTGGAATTTTGGAATCACCTGCAAATGCAGCTGGAGCATAAGGGCTTTTGCAGGGTAGAAAATAAAAAGAACTGGTACTGGCAGGAGGAAAACCCTGTTCTGTATCTCATCTGCCTGCTGGATGGGGCAGAGGAAGGCTGGCGCGAGGAAAACATGACCTTTGCCGATTTTGCGGGAAAAATGGAAGGCAGTGTCGAGGAATTTCATTGCACAAGGGTGGTCGCGCTGAGCGTCCTTGTGGATAACCAGGAAGGGACTTTGCCTGTGGATTCTGTGGAAACTGCATTTCAGGCCTATGATAACAGGCTTTATCGTGTTTTTTGGCATTTTTCGCCCGAAACGGGCAGGCTTTCCGCCGCACAGGGACAGCCGACACAGCTTCTTGGTGTGGAGAAGCTTCTGCGCGCGGCGGCGGCAGGCAGGGAGCCGGAGATGACAGATAGAGAAGGAATGGAGGAGAACGGTGATGAGACAGAAAAATAGAAAGATTATTTGCGACGTAATCTTTCTATTTTTTTTAATTGATTTTTACATTTAAATTTTGCTAAAATTGAAACTTTATGTTTTGAAAAGTTTAAGTCTAAACTAAACAAATTTTCAATATCTTGTTCTGTTAAAATGAAGTTTTTGAATCTAACTCTTCTAAAAATTTCTTTTATTGTTATATTATGTATTTTACTGCTTTCAAAAAATGTTAAATTATAGTCTTTTATATCTTTTAATAAATAATTTAATATCATACACAATAAACAAATATAGTCAATCGAATTAGGCTCTTTTGTTGTAATAGAATTGTTCAAATATTTTCCATAAACAATAATGTTTTGTTCTCTATACATTTTGTTATTTATAACGAAACCATCACTATCAATAATATTTAAATTTCCGTCTTTATCAATTATGATATTTTTTTCGTGTAAGTCATTAAAAGAAAATTGAAAACTAAAACTTCTAGTTTGATTAATTATTCTTAGTAATTGTATAAAATATGATTTTATTGTTGTTTTATTTATTTTTTCGTATTGTAATGCCACTAATAAAAGTGTCCCTTTTATTAGTGGCATTTTGTAACCCACAATTTGATTATTATATACTAATAATTTTCTTGGTAAAACAATTTCTTTAATTTGAGATACTTCATTTTTATATTCAAACAACTTGATAATTGTGTCAATGTTTTGCTTACTTAATTCTGGATTTTTTAAATATATTTTATAAACTTCATTATTGTAAATGAATAGTTCGGAATAAGAATTGAAATTTTCGCTTTGAATTATTCTATTGGCAAATATTTTTTCAATGTCTTTGTCAGAAAGTTCTAGATAATTATTTGTTTCCATATCTATTTTGAAATTCGTTTAATATGTTTCTTGTCCTTGCTAACGTTTCGTCTTTAGCCTTTTTTGTTTGAAGATAACAACTATGATTATAATCTTCAACTTTTTTCATACAAGCTACGTAAATTAAATAGTTTTCTTCATTTTCTATAAATGGTTCTAAACAATTTGCAACTTCATCTTCGGTTAATTCTCTTTTAGAAGAATATGTTAAATAATCGTGAAATGTGCTGTCTGGACCGTGAGCTTCTTGTTCATTTGCAAATGCTATTTCTTTTTTTGTTACTACATCAAAAATTTTCCCGTCTTTTTCAATTCCTACGATAAATACATTAACATTTTTGTAACTATTTGAAATTTTCGTTTTGGGTTTGAAAAATAATATTCTTTCGTATTCCATTTCTACCACAATTGGAATTTTGAAATCTCTAGATGGTTGGTGGTTAAAGTATGATTCATCGTGGTTATATCTCCAAGGTCTGTCATTTTCAAATGAACAAATATTATTGTTTAATGATAATAAATAATATTTCATATTTTCCTCCTTTATTTGGTTATTATTATACATTTAAATTTATATTTGTCAATTAAAAATGAAATTTATTTAATTTCCTTATAAAACTATTAATTTTTACCTATAAACAAATTGACACTTATGTACAATTTGTGTTAAAATTTATGTATCAAGTGTTGCTTGGGAATAGGAGTGATTTTAAGTGAAAAAGGGAATTAAAAAAATATTGTTTTTTAGTATCACTTTTTTATTCTTATTTTCATTTAGTTTAAATGTTAATGCGAGTGTTATAGAAAATGATTTTACAAGAAATATTGTGGTAGCTGCAGGGGACAAGTGTCCTGCTTTGGGGGACCCTACAAACTCACAATATCCAGCTTATTGGTTGCAAGAAATTTTAAATATTATGCGATATGTAGCTATTGTGGCTTTATTGGTTTTGGTTACAACTGATTTTGTTAAAGCTGTTGCTAGCAATGATAAAGATGCTTTGAAAAAAGCGGGAACAACTGCGATAAAAAGATTTATTTATTGTGTTATATTGTTTTTTGTTCCTATAATTGTTAATTTTATCATGAACTTATTTGGGGTTTATGGTAGCTGTGGTATAGGGTAGGTGAAATATTATGTCAATAGTTTATAATGTATTTTTGTTTTTGGATGGCATGATATATGGTGTAATTGACTATATGTTTGATATTTTTGACTTTTTAGCAAAAGCTAATTTGTTTAAAAACGAAATATATATGGATATAGTACAAAGAATATATATTATATTAGGTTTAATAATGATGTTTGCTCTTTCTTATTCATTATTGAAGGCTGTTATTAATCCCGATGAATTTGCCAAAGGAGAACAATCTTTTCCCAAAATGATAAAAAATGTTATTATATCTTTAGCTATAATAGCTATTTTACCAACTGTTTTTAATTTTGCTTTTAATTTTCAAAATGCTATATTAAATCAAGATACAATTCCTAAACTAATTTTAGGTGATTCTTTTACGGGTAGTGAAAATAAAAATGCTGGAAGAGTATTTGCTTATAATGTTTATGCTGCATTTCTACATGTAAATGAAGAATATTGTACTAAAGATAATGAAAATGAAAGCGTCTTTGATGCTTCAGATGCTAAAACTTGTGCTGAAGATATTAAAACAAATAAATCAAATGCTAAATGGTATAAACCATGGAGACTGTTAAATAAAAGTGAAACTTTTTATGACATTGATACTTCTATAAAAGATGGGGAAATAGCGATGGTAAATTATAATAATTTTGGTGAAGCCGTTGCAGAAGGAAAACTAAGTTATTTGATGTTAATTTCTACTTTAAGTGGATTGTTTATATTAATAGTCGTAGTTAATTTCTGTTTTGACATGGCATTACGTGTTGTTAAATTGATGTTTTTCCAAATTATTGCACCAATACCTGTTGTGTGTAGAGTAATTCCTGGAGGAAAAACAAAAGATGTTTTTTCTACTTGGACAAAAAAGACCATAAGTACTTTTGTGGATGTTTTTCTTAGAATTGCAGTATTTTATTTAGGTGTATTTATTGTGCAATTAGTGGTTGATAATTGGTCAAATTTGGATGTTAGTGCTATTGGTTGGGATAAAGCTTTGATAGCTCAAGCATTAGTTATAATGAGTATAGTGGTATTTATTAGACAAGCTCCTAAATTAATTGGAGAGATGTTCCACTTAGATACTGGTGGTTGGAAAATAGGACTTGGCGGTATTGCAGATCATTTGAAAGAAGGCGGATTCTTTGGAGCGGCAAATGCTGTTGGTTCATTGATTACTTCTCGAGGAAATCCACTAGCTGCTTATAGAGGCTGGAAACACGGTATGAATAATGCTAACTTTCATAATATTGGTGGTGAAGCTAATAGACGACGTGCATATAGAGATGCTAGAGCCCAAGGGGTAACTAGAACTGAAATATTTAAAGATCGTATGCGCAGAATGTTTGGATTTGAGTCTTCTAATAAAGCAGATGATTACAATATTGAAAATAGAGTTTTTACTGTTAGAGATCAAAATGGTAATTTAATAGAATTAACTCCAGATAATGTTAAAAGGCTTGAAACTGAGAAATTTGAAAATAATACAAGAATTGCAGAAATTAACAGTTCGACAAGTGAACAAAGAGACATATCCACTGAAAATGCAACCGTTATAAGTGCTAGAGGAACATTTAAGACAGATGGTTTAGATGAAATTCATAAAGCTGATTCTGAAATTAAGGAGAAACTGGATATCGGTTATAGTGCTGCAGATAAGAAAAATGATTTAGATAAATTATTAGAATCTTATCAGGCTCCTGGAAGCACAATTACAGAAGAGGAATATAGAAGAAGAAAAGCGGAAATTGAAAACAGACAAGAATATATTAGTAAGAGTTTTGTAGGTAATTATTCTTCTTTACAATCTCAATTGGAAAAAAATTATAAAGATGGTTTAATGAGTGATGAAGAGTATAATCGTGCAGTAGTTAGTTTAGCTGGTATCGAAAAAAAAATGCAAGAGCAATTTGTTACTGCAGCATCTAAAGAAGCTGGTCAAAGGTTTTATACAAATTACGACGGTACTGTAGTTCAAGTTGATGATGGCGGAAAATTCCATACGAATTATCAAAAACTTGTTAATGACTTAAGTGCAGGTGTATTAAGAGATGAACAAGGAAGGACAATCACTTTAGATAGTTTTGTTGATGATAATGGTAATCAATTAGAAGGTTGGAATTTAATAAATGCTGTATTTAAAAGAGCTTCTGGAATTAATAATGAAATAGCTGTTGATATAAATAATAGTGAACGTGAAAAACGTACGATTGAACAAGCAAATAAAGCTATTGATGCTATATTTGAACAACGTACTAAGTTACGTGAACAAGCTAAAAACGAAAATAAATACAAAGCTCGTAAGGCTACTAGTGAGTATAACGATAGTAATGCTCCTAAAAAATAATAAGAAAGGAATGAATTGGGGATGAATAATTATTTAATACCTGCAAATTCAAAGAAATCACAATTGATATTAGGGTTCTTTACCCTGACTGACATTATATTATTTGGATTTGGTTGTGGAATAACAATATTGTTACTTATGTTAGTGCAAAATGCTAGTGCATGGCAAATGATTATGATTTTGATGCCTGCGTTAATAACTGGGTTCTTAGTAACACCAGTTATGCACTATCATAATGTGTTACAATTTATTATAAATGTAGTTACTTTTATATTTAATCCACGAAGATATTATTGGAAAGGTTGGTGTGTGAAAGATGAAGAAACTAAATAATTCTGCTCCTTCTGGAGTTAGTTATAGTGAAGATTGGTTACCTATTCGTCAAATTATGAATGGTATGATACAACTAGATGATGGATCATATGTTACTGGAGTAAAAGTTGCTCCGAAAAATATATTTATTATGGACCAAGGGACACAACAAAATACAATTTATCAACTTAGAAATTTTTATAATAGTATTGATTATGAATTTTGGTTACTTATTGCAGATAGACCAGTTGATATTGATGTATATTTATCTCAATTACAACTTATGTATAATAATGCCCCTACTAATGCGATTAGAAAGCTTATTATGCAAGATATAAATAAAGCAAATTTATTTACTAGTAGTGAATATAATGTAGTTGATACAGAATATTATATTTTATTTAAAGAAAAAAGATTAGAAATTGTACAAAAGAAGTTACATAATTTAATAAGTGGACTAGCAAGTGCTGGTTTACAATCAACACAAACAAGTAATAATGATTTAAGAATTGTGTTAGATAATTTCTTAAATGGTGGAGAAACCACTAACTTTGGGGCGGTGATGTAATATGGCAAATTTAAAAAGTGAAGTAGCTCCAAAAGGGATGGAGTTTAAACCAACTGAGTTTATACTTGGTGGTAAATATTCTACAATTCTTACTGTTATAGCTTTTCCAAGAAATATTGCACCGGGATTTTTATCTGATATAACTAATATTCAAGGTGTTAAAATTGCTATTAAACATATTCCTATTCAATTTAGTGTTTTGCAAAAAATGCTTAATAAAGAAATTGCTGATTTAAAAGTAAGATATCAAAGCGAAAAAGACCAAACAATGCAAGAAAGAATAAGACAAGATTATGAATCTTTGGAACAATTTATTCAAATGCTTGCTGCAACACAAGCTAGAATATTTGATTTTCAAATGCATTTAATGGTTACTGCTGATAATAAAGAAGAATTAGAACTTAGAAAAATTCAAGTTAGAAGTTATTTAGATGCTATGGGAATGCGTGCTGTTGCTTTAATGTTTGAACAAGAAAAAGCATTAAAGTCAATATTACCAATTTTCCCACCACAAGACATTGAAAATAGAATTGGAACCCCAATTCCATCTGTTACTGTAGCTGCTATGTATCCATTTGTGTTTGATAGTATTAAAGATCCTGGAAATGCTACACTTTTAGGTGTTGATTTCTCTGGCGGTGTTATATTATTTAATCAATTCTTATATCAAATAAAGAAAGAAAATAATAGAAATAATGCTAATATTATTTTACTTGGTACAAGTGGAAGTGGTAAATCAACTGCTGCAAAAGTACTAATTAGAACTCATATTAGAAATGGATTTAAAGTAGTATGTGTTGACCCAGAAGGTGAACTCGGAGACATGTGTAATAGTTTAGGTGGAGACTTCCTTGACCTAGGTAAAGGTGGAGAATTTGGTATGATTAATCCCCTTGAGATTGTTATAGATGCTGATGAAGAAGAAATAGCACAAGGATTAGGTTATACTGTACTTACTAGAACACTTCAACAAGTAAAAGCATTTATGAAGTACTATTCACCAAGTATTGAAGATGACGTTTTAACAATGTTTAGTGATGTATTACAAGAAACATATAAAAGATTTAAAATCGATTATAATACAGACTTTACTAAATTAACAAGTCAGGATTATCCAACATTTGATGATGTTTATGCTACAATAAAAGGTCATTTAGTAGGTATGACTGATGCAACTCATGAAAGAGATGTATTAGAAAGACTTGAATTAAAAGTAAGACCATTAGTTAAAGAATTAAGATATTATTTTACTGGTAAAACTACTTTAAATATTGAAAGTGATTTTATTGTATTTAATATAAAAGAATTAATGAATAGTGATGAAAATATTAAGAATGCATTATTTTTCAATATCTTAAAGTATGCATGGGGATTATGTCTTGATAAAGATGTAAATACTGTTATGATGGTTGATGAAGCTCATGTATTACTATCTAGTCATAATGAACTTGGTGCTGAATTTTTAGCACAAATTCAAAGAAGAAGTAGAAAATATAATACTGGTACAATTATTATAACTCAACAACCAACAGACTTTGCTGCACCAAATATTATTACACATGGTAAAGCAATATTTGATAATGCTTCATATTACTTAGTAATGGGACTTAGAAAGCAAGCTGTTGATGATTTATCAAAATTAATAGATTTAAATGATAATGAAAAAGAAGCAATAAAATATTATAATCAAGGGGAAGCATTATTTATATGTGGTAATAAGAGAATGAAGATTCAAGTAGTTGTTACTCAAGAAGAACTAGATTCATTTGGTTCTGGTGGAGGTTATTAATAAGTGAATAATAGAAGAAGCAATGATAATGATAAAAATAAATTATTATATGATCCTAATCAAAGAGAACAAAGACGATTAGGCGCTTTTTCTAGTGTAGAAAATGAAATAGACGATGATGAAGAAGAATTAGAAGAGGAAGTAAACGAAGAAGCCCTAGAAACTGAAGAACAAGAAGTAAGCAATGAGACTTCAAGTGTTGGAAGTAATGCTCTTAAACAACAAGTTAATAACAAAGTTAAAAATGTAGCATCTGGTGTTGGTGCAAAAGCAAAAGCTGTTGGTGCTAAAATAGGCTCAAAGATTGTTGCTTTTATAGCTGCAAATCCATGGATTTTAATTGTTCTTGCGGTAGTTATTGCATTAATAATAATTGTCTTGCTAGTTGCTAGTTCAAATAGTGGTTATGGACATTTTAAAGAAGAATGTAATTATAATTTAGCTACGATTAATCTTACTACATGTAATACTGAAGAAGTAACTAGTGTTGGTTTAAAAGATTATGTTATCGGGGTAACGAATGAGTTAATATCTGATGGTGATTATTCTGATAATGCTATACAAGCAATAATGATAATTGTTAAAACTAATGCTTTAGCTTATGGAGGTTATGATAATACTTCTAAAGTTTTAGAACTTGATACATGTACTTACGATTATCAAAAGGTTACTGATGAAAAACTGGAAGAATTATATACTGATATAGAAAATTATTTATATTTACCGAATAGATTTGATGATACTATTACTACTTTAGATAGTGATGTATCATTAGCACTAGATAATCATATTTTAAGACAGATAAATGAATTATCTGATGAGTCTCTAACTACGATATTTGATAATATATATAATATTTCATCTCCAGATGAAAGTAGTACTAAAAATATATTTATTGGAGATTCTAGAATACATGGTATGAAAAATGCTGGTGTTATAAGTGATAAAAATAGTGTTTATGAAGATGGTCAAGGCTATGATTGGTTTGCTGAAACTGCTATTAATGAAGCAAATAATTTAATGACTTCATCTGGAAGATATAATATATTTATTTGGTTAGGGATAAATGATTTTTCGTTAGAATATGTTGAAAAGTATGCAGAACTTGCTAATAATGAATGGCATAAACATAAAATTTATGTAATGAGTGTTGGTCCTGTTGATGAGGAAAAGTCAGGTATTAAAAATAGTGATATAAGTGAATATAATGAACAAATTGCAAATATGATTTCTAGTAAGAATATTTCAAATTTAAAATATTATAATATAAGTTATGATATATCTAATTATGACTCTACTGGATTACATTATAGTAATTCTGATTATAGAAAAATTTACGGAAAAATGTTTGGAAAATCTGGAAATAGTGGAAGTGGATATAGTTTATATAATTTAGCATCTTATTGTGAATTTGTGGAAACAAAACAAATAGACTATAAAAGTTCTTATTGTTCTACGAGTACATCTGATGCAAATCTTTTAACATTTATAAATACTTTAGAAGGTGTAACAGGTTATTGTGATAATAAGCAAGGATATATTGCTACAGATATTGGAGATGGAACTGTAAGTATTGGAGCTGGTATTACTAATCATAATTTAAGTAGTTCATCTGTTGCTAGTTATATTGAACAAAATAATTGGGATAGTTATTTTACTAAATCTGGTAGTGGATATAGAGTAAATGTCGGAGATTGTGTACCTGTATCAGTTATAGATAAAATAAAAGTTTATTCATTAGATACCATATATGCTTCACCGATAGATGCTGCTGCAGCCAGTGTGGGTATTTCTTTAACTCAATTTCAAAAAGATGCTATAACGTCATTTAACTATAATGTTGGTCCTGGATATACTGAAAAGCTATTAAGTGTTTATGCAACGGACGGATATCAAGGGTTATGGGAATATATGAAGCAATTTACTAATCCTGAAAAGTTTTCTTCTACTCTAAAAAAGAGAAGAAAAGCAGAATTTGCTTTATTTGTAACTGGTGATTATACCGATGAGGGAAAATTTTATTCTAGAAGTATTGGTGATTATGATAATTATGATTCTGAAGGTATAATGGCAAAAGAAGCAGAATGTAAGTTTGAATCTGGTGGTAATTTAGCTAGTGGATTTGCTGTTCCATTAACATTTGATTCAGGTTTTGTTTGTACTTCACCATTTGGTTATAGAATTCATCCAATTGATAAAACATCTAAATTACATTCTGGTATAGATTTAGGTGTTGCTCAAGGTACACCTGTTTATGCATCAAAAGATGGTGTAGTTGAAAAAGTATTAAATGATGTTACGGGTAGTACACCATCAAGTGGTAATATGGTTAGAATAAGACATGAAGATGGAATGAAAACAGATTATTATCATATGAAATATCATTCTGTCGTTGTAAATGTTGGTGATGAAGTAAGACAAGGTCAAAAAATCGGTGAAGTTGGTTCCACTGGAGCATCAACTGGAGCTCATTTACATTTTACAATTTTTGATATTTCAGGTAAATTAGTAGATCCATATAACTATATTGATTTGTCTCCGCTTGGAGATAAAGTAGCTAATTGTCATCGTTAAAGGAGGAATAATGAAAAGGGTAATTCTTTGTGCAATATGCTTAATTTGTTTGACTGGTTGTGAAGTAAGTTATGATTTAACTCTTACTGAAGAAAGTATAAATGAAGTAACAAAGGTGTATACTGATATTTCTTTAAATGAAATGTACGGGGATGATTTGTTAATTAACTTTTTAAATAATTCTGTTAATACATATGAACCAATTTATTTTAATGATGAAAATTATGATTACTATGAAAGTGGTTATCAAAAAAATGTAAGATTTTATAATATAAATAATTATAGTAATGGAAATTTTCAAGGACTTAATATACAAAATGTATTTAGTTTTGATGATTATTATAGATCTAATGCTGTTAAACAATGTTTTGAAGAATTAAATATTCAAAAAAGTAATAATATGTATTTGCTTAAAACTAGTAATAGATGTAATATATTTGATACATATTCTTTATTAAATGAAATAAAAGTAACTATAAAAACTGATTTAGAAGTAATTTCAAGTAATGCAGATGTTGTTAATAATAATCTATATACATGGTTAATAAATAGAAATAATTATAATAATAAATCAATTAAAATAACTGTTAATACTGTTAAAGATGATTTAAGTGATTTTACTGGAGATAAAGATGATGTAATAGATAAAGATGATAATGATGATAAAAAAGACGAT